>JAEEGL014079233.1_pt1 | contig 25160 bp, 9 predicted proteins | sample 9134231 | NCBI WGS metagenome assembly JAEEGL01 (sample SAMN16246548, study PRJNA631951) | gut metagenome | biome: gut microbiome; feature: rumen; material: fiber-attached | host: Bos | place: Iran: Karaj | collected 2018-10 | reverse complement strand
CTTCCAGGCGACCCAGTCCTGGATGCAGTCCTCGAACATGCGGTTGGCAATGACCAACATCTTCACTGGGGCTCTCCAAAGCTCGGGATGGTCTTCATACAAGTCTCTCACAGACCTTCCGTTGAACAGCTGCTTGTAAAGGACATCGAAATAGGGGCTGTAGGTATTCACAAGCATATCCTCGGTGGCACGGGCATCGGCACCGTCGAAGTGGACGGTGACTTCAATGTTGTTGAACACGCGGATGGTGTTGCTGACAGGGTCGTAGCTTACCGGTTCGATGCTCATTTGACCCACTTGTACACCGCGCAGGGTGCCGTTAACGGCGACACGTGCTGTAGGTTCCGAATGGAGGCCTCGGGTGGATTGATAGGCGGCTTCGTTATAGACGAAAGGAACGTCTTTTGGGTCTTGGTTTTTGAACAGGTCAGGTTGACGTGGCATCAACTTATGGATGCCGTAGTCTTCGAGACGGTAGTCGTTGGAGGTGTAGCTTGTGATTTCAATGCGCGGAGTGGCACCGAAAGGCACGGCGATGAGTTCGTTCACGACGGGGATCTGAGGGTCACCCTCGTTGCCGCCAATGACGGTGTTAGGCAGGCTGAGCAAAGAGAACTCACCCTTTTGGGTGTTCATGCTCTCGGCTTCAATGGTTGAGAATGAGAATGAAGCCTTGAGGCTCCTCATGTCGCTCTTCACGCATTCAGCCTTGTCGGCTGAGCGGAGCTGAATTGCTTGCTGCGCCATGGCATTCACACCAAAGGCAAATAGCAGCAGGGATAAAAATGTTTTTTTCATTGTTTATGTTGTTTAGTGTTTTTGTTTGTTGCTCCAATTGAAGGTTCTTTCATCCGTGGTGGCTGATTTGTAAATGTAGCCATTCCCAGGGGTGAGTGTTTTGAGAGTGCCTCTCCAGATGCTTCCATTATAGGTGGAGAAGGCATCCTTGGATTTGACTATGTCGCCGTTGATGGCGAATCCTGCAAAGGCGTTGGTGAGTGATATGCTCTCACTGAGAGGGAATAGAATCCAGTTAACGCCGCTATGGATGGTCAAGGGATACTCGTCAAGGTCGATACGATCGCCCGTAAGCACAATCTCACATGCAGCGGGGAGGTTGATTTTGTACATTTGGGTCAAATCAAGAGAGGTCAGCGTGCCTCTCCAATTGTTTCCATTGTAAGTGACGTAGGCGTTTTTTGACTTGATGGTGATGGTGGTGTTTGGCAAGGCATTCGTCAAAGCGTTTTTAAGATCGTTGAGGGTGATATCAACGTTGATGGAACACCATGTCCATCCACTCGACAATGCTATTGTTTGGTCTGTGTCGGTGTATTCAGTGGTAGTGAAATGGATGGTTTCGCTCCAGTCAGTGGCGGTATTGTCACAAACTCCCTGAACTTTCACACAATAGTCAGTCTCTGGGGTAAGGCCTCCGAAGGTATATTCCGTGTTTTCAACGGCAACAGGAGCATTCCAGGTGATTTCACCAACTTTCATCAAAACATTGTCAACAGCAAAGTAGTCGCCCGTGGGATTCACGGAACCGTCCTTAGTGTAGGACCATGTGAAGGTGTGTTCGCCAGCTGTGACATTGTAGAGATAGTGGAGCCAGCCGGAGGTACTCAAGTTCGCACCGGCATAGAGCTCTCTCGTACCGTCAATGATGAAATCGCAGTGGTCGTAATAAGTCGATGATCCTTCTCCCATGCATTCAGCATCGAACTCTACGGTACCATCGGCAGGGAAAGTTACGGCGATTGAAATGCTGGATGTTGTATTATTCACTCCAGCGTTTCCGCTTTGGATGTGTCCCTCAACGACGGTCCAAGGATACGTCGCATCGTTTGTCCAGTTGGCGGGAATGCTGTTGGAGAAGTCCTCGTCGGCCAATGTGGTGATGTTGGCAATGCCTAAGCTCACATTATAGCTTTCGCTGAAGCCTGACCATGTCACGGTGGCAGCAGAATGTGTGATATCGCCAACTTCCACACTGGTAGGTGCCGCGTTCACGCAGCCGTCGAATCCAGTCTTCGTGACAATGATCTGGTTCTTCACTTGGAGCATGTCATTGTTGTTGACAGAAGACGAAGATGGTGACATCGGGTTAAAGTCAACATTGTCATCGTAGGCATAAATGGCTTGGGTTGTAGTTGTGCTGAACACCCTGCAGGACATGTGAGGCGAGTTTGACCACTGTGTCTTTTTGTCGGTTACAAGAACAACATTGGAGGTGCCGTCATAGACAAAGGGGGTAGAGAAGGTGATGGTGGTCCAATCGTTGGCAACGACAGTGACACTGCCGCTGAACACCTTGTCGCTTTGGGATACTTCAATCCAATCGGTCTTGCTGCTGAAGCTCGACTTTGTCGTGGCCTTCATATAGAAGTCATAATCGAGGGTCTTCTCGGCTCCACCGTTATAGAAGGCTATTCCGGTAATGATGCCAGCAGCCCCCATTTCGTCAGAAGTGTAAATCTGCTCTGTGAGGGAGTTGGTGTAGTAGTTGTAGCTCGGCAGATACTGGTGTGTATCAGTGCTGCCGTCGCCAATCAGGAGACCTTCCGTAAAATGGGCCACGAGGTCCATGTCGCTGGTGACGGTGAAGGAATATGTGGCTCCTGCTCCAGAAACCACTTCACCGTTATGAGTCCAGTTGGTGAACATGTAGCCTTCGGCGGGCGTGGCGGTCACAGTGCAGTTTTGACCAAAGTTGTATTCGCCGCCACCACTCACGGTGCCTTGTTCGGTATTGCTCGAAGTGGCTGTAATGGTGAAGGTCTGTGAAGCTGCACCGCAGTTGCAGTCAAATTCATAAGTGAAACTTGAGCTAAGGGTGCCATTCGACTGGTAAATCATAAGGTCGCCTTCGTAGCTCACAGAGAAGGAGCATTCTCCGACATAGCTGCCAGTAACCCATGTCAAGGTAACATGAACGCCGTTGCCTATTTCCAATATGTATTCAGCGGAACGGCCTGTAGAGATCGTCATTTCTTGAGTCGGAGAGCCATCGCTGAAGTTAGCAATCAACTTGTTGCCGTTCCAACCGTCGCCATAGCTGTCCACAAGGTTGAAGATGACATTACAGGCATTCTTCAAAGTCTCATTGCCAGAAGCAGTGAGTCCACCGTCGGCCGTTATTGTGAAAGTGATGGGCAGTTGCTCGGTCTCAGGGCAGTTGGCCGCAATGGTGATGCTGAAGTTGTAAGTGATCTCTTGACCTACCTCAATGGTGCCTGCCGAAATCGGTTGAGTGTTGACGGTGACGTAGCTGCTGGAGGAGGTCAATCCAATTTGTGCATTGGTGGCTTGCCAATGGCCGGTGTTCTTGAACTTGGCATTCACGGTAAGGGTCTCGCCGGGCGTGAAGCCACCGTCCCAGCTCATGTTTTGGTATTCCAGCACGGCTTCATTGGCAGTGACGATGATGTTGCCTTCGTAGGTGTCGCTGCCATTGACAGCGGTGTAGTGCATGGTGACTTTTGTACCATCGGCTACACCTGGTTTGATGCGGAATGAGAAACCGCTCACGGTAGTGGTGGCTTCAGCTGCCAGGGCACCAAAACTGCCCGTGTTGTTGATCACTTCGACAACGCTGGAGTCATCGGAAGACAAGGTGACGTTGGTGGTGCCGGTGGAGGCATCCGTACCCACGTTCTTGAAGGTGATGCTCAGGTTGGTGTTGTCACCCACATGGGTGGCGTTGGGAGTGTAGCTGTCCATAGCGATATAAGCACCTTCAAGGGCAGCAGCGGGAACGGTTTGGATATAAGGAATGCGGTTAGGAGCGGTCACACAGATGGTGACATCGCCGCTGGAGGTGACGGGATCAATTTGGACTTGGGCAGTGCCGGTCTCGTCAACGAGGGCGGTGCCGTGAAGCACGCCGTCTTTGCTGATGGCCACGTAGGAGCCAGGGACGGCACTCACCTCGTAGGTGCTCATGCCGATGGGAAGGATAGCCATGTGGCTCACTTGGTTAGGGGTAGGCTGCACGCGGTAAGGCATGATGGAACCATCACCTATCACATGGTAGGCCTGCCAATAATAGAGTGTTTGGCTATGAAGTTCATAACCAAGGGCTTGGGCGGCATTGCCGGCAAGAAGGCCGACATAAAGAATGGAATTCACTGTGTTATAGGCATCATCCATCCAGATGGCATCGTAGATACCCATACCTGTTTCCTCGTAGGTAGGCATGGTGCCGTCAGCGCGGTTGGTGGGGCCCACGCCAAAATAATAGTCATTTTTCCAAGTGGTGTTAGGGCAGGAGCCGATATAGGCGTAAGCGCCCTTGTTTTCGGCACGGACCATGGCCTCACCGAAACAGGTGGTGCTGTAGCCCCAGTCGCCAGACTGGCAGCAGTTGCCGATGGCAAGGAAATATTTGTGAGCGTTGGTCAGGTTGGCGACATCATCGACATCAAAAGAAGGACCGGCCCAGCTGGTCTTGCTGCCGTGGGCGGTGTAGTTGGCAAAGCCGACACCGGAACTCAGATAGGAATAGCAATTGGTGTAATCTCCATGACTGAACTCATACACGTTGTCAAAACCATGTTCGGCATTGTAGTAATAGTTGGTGGCATACCAGATGGTGGGACGACCCACAGTGACCCCCCAGCCACTGTCCTCGCCAGCGATGAGGAGCGTGTTGTTCAGATAGCTCGGGTCGGGCATGGTGTACTGCTCGTATTCCAAAGCTTTGTTGAGAATGGTGGTCATCTGAGCCGTGGTCTCGGCGGAGATACGGCTGTGGTACATGTCAACGAACTCGTCGCCGTCAACGCTTGAGTAATAAAGGTCGGCGACGCAACTGGTGTTGCTGGCGGAGGCAACACTGGGTGCCACTTGGTCCTTGTCGCCCATGATGACGAGGAAGGTGGGGTAGTCTTGGGCGTATTTGTTCTGGATAAATGTCTTGATGGCATCGGCGGATGTGCCGATAACATCGGTGTAGTTCACATCGACATAGATGCCTTTCGTGGTCTTCCAAGCGACCCAGTCTTGGATGCAGTCCTCGAACATGCGGTTGGCAATGACCAACATCTTCACTGGGGCTCTCCAAAGCTCGGGATGGTCTTCATACAAGTCTCTCACAGACCTTCCGTTGAACAGCTGCTTGTAAAGGACATCGAAATAGGGACTGTAGGTATTCACAAGCATATCCTCGGTGGCACGGGCATCGGCACCGTCGAAGCTGATTTCCACCTCAATGTTGTTGAACACGCGGAGGGTATTGCTTGCAGGGTCATAGCTTACCGGTTCGATGCTGAACTGACCTACTTGAACGCCACGCAGGGTGCCGTTTATGCTGGCACGGACTGTGGGCTCTGAGCTGAGACCGCGTTTCTGGTAGGCTTCTTCGTTATAGACGAATTCTGGTTTCTGATCTTTTTCGACATTGGGCTGACGGGGCATCAGTTTGTGGATGCCGTAATCTTTAAGGTTGTAATCCGTTGATGAATAATGGGTAACACGGATATTTGGTGTAGCACCCAGGGGAACGGCGATAAGTTTGTTCACCACGGGAATCTGCGGCTCACCCACATTGCCCCCCATGACAGTGTTGGGCATCGTGATTGTGGAGAATGTGCCGCGATCGTTCTTGAGTTCCGAAGCCTCAATGCCAGAAAAAGAGAAAGTGGCTTTGAGACTCTTCATGTCGCTTTTCACACATTCAGCCCTGTTTGCCGATCGGAGTTGAATGGTCTGCTGTGCTGTGACACTTACAGCAAAAACCAACAGTAGGAAAGATAAAAATGCTCTTTTCATAATGTGTGTTTTTGTTTGTTTTTTATTACACCTAATTATATTAATTGTCGAAATTAAAAATTGAGGGATTTGGATTCAGTGGCTTTAGATACATAGACATAGCCATGCTTCGGTTCGAGGTTTTTCAGCGATCCTCTCCAGGAGGTGCCGTTGAAAGAGGCACTCAAGTCCTTGTCTTTGATAATGTCGCCGTTTTCGGGGAATCCTGCGAAAGCTTGGCTGACGGAAATGTTTTCGTTGAGCGGGAATGCGATCCAGTTGGTGCCGTTTTTAATGATGATGGTTTGTTCATCGGGGTTGACAGGGGCACCAGTCAGGGCAATCACACATGGGATGCTGGTCTTAATTTTGAACATTTGGGTGATGTCTAAAGAGTTTAGAGAACCTCTCCACTTCCCGTTCGCATAGCTTATGGATTTATCCTTTGATTTGATGGTGGCGGATCCGTTGTCACCAATCGCGTCTTTAATGACAGCTTTGAGCTGCTCTAAGGTGATTTCGAGGTTAGTGGAGCACCAATTCCATCCAGCCTCAAGTGTCATGGTTTGGCTTGAGGTTGAGGGCTCATCAGAGAAGTTGGCTACGAGGTTGCAGTTGATAGTGACAGAGAAGGAATAGGTGGCGTCAGTACTGACCTCTTCACCGTTTTCAGTCCAGTTCACGAAATGGTATCCTGTGTTGGGTGTGGCGATCACAGTGCAGGTCTCACCTTGGCTGAAACTGCCATTGTCGAAAGCTTTAGGACCTTCAGTGATGGTAATGTCATCGATGCAAAGCAACCATTGCTCGTAGCAGTTGAAATGGTGGATGGCCACGTGCCCCCAGCCGCTGAAGTCGCTCAAGTCAACAGTGTACTCGTACCATATTCCATCGCTGATGTTGCGTGTGTTACCCGTCCTAACGCCTTTAGAGAGCAAAGTCCATTCTTGAACTTGCGTGAAGTCGTTGACATCGGAGTTGCCATTGGTTGAGACAGCTACGGCAAAGTGTTCCGCTCCAAAGTCATCATCAAGGTTGCTGGCCCAGAAATTGATGCTACCGCCAAGTATTATTTGGGGAGAAACAAGGTAATTGTCAGGATATACACCTTCATTTGTTGAGCTGATATAGGATTCGGAAAGCATAAACCCGTTGGAGTTGTCGTGTCCTTCGGTCAACTCATCGTCAGGGTATTCTGAGGAATGCATCCAGCTGTGGGTCGAAGTTCCGTTGGGACCCTGGAGGAATGTCCAGCCTTGTGATGTGCCGTCTTCAAAGTCATAAACATGTTCATTCGCGTTTTCTATGGTGCCGATTGCGACGAAGCCGTATTCGGCGGGACTGGCGGTGACGGTCACTTCATAGCCGTTGACGGAGCCGCTGAGACTAACCGTGGCTGTCGTTGACCCAGAGACGAAGGTCATGGTGCCATTGTAGTCATTCGAGGTGTTGCCCGAGCTGAGTCGGACAAAGACGTTGGTGCGTAAACTTCCATTGTTGGGTGTCAGGGTCATGGCACTGGCATAGTTGCCTGTGCTGACGGTGCTGACCTCATAGCCGTTGGGAGCGGTGATAACTAAGTTGGCCTGTAGGTTTTCACCGATGACGGCGACGCTCTGCGGATTGGAAGCACTGCCAATTATCGCACTGAAGCCTGACAAGCTGGAAGGTGACACAGAGAGATAGCCCTCGGTGCTGGGCACTTCTTTGGTGAATATCACTTGGTTGTTAGTCTGAAGCCTCGTACCAGACGTATTCATAGAAGATGGATTGTAGTCTGTGCCGTCATTGTAACTATACAAGGCAGTGCTACCACTGGTAGAATAGACATAGAACTTGGGAGACTCGCCGCTGCTACCCACATAGCTTCCTGTGTTATCGTCCACCGTGAGCAACAAGTTACTCGAACCATTGTATTGGAACGGAGTGTCCAAAGTGATGGTGGTCCAACCAGAGGCATTAAAGGTGACATTGCCAGAGAACACCCGATAGGAATTGCTTTGGGTTATCCATGCTGAGTTGCCAGAGAAAGCGTCGGTGCTTGTGTGCGACATGTAGATGTCGATGGTTCTGGAGGCAGATTTGGAGTTGGATACCTTGAAGGCCACCTTGGTGATGGTGCCAGCCGATCCTATTTCTGAGGGCTTGTAAATCTGTTGTGACAACGTATAACTGTACCAAGCATAAGTTGGCAGATATGCGTTCGTATTCGATCCACTGCCGATGTTTACATCGCTGCCTGCAGGCTTGCTGAAGATGGCGCTCACTGTAACGTCGTAGTCAGGCATGGTGAACTGATTGTTGCTCACAGTAACGGTAGTGTTGATGTCGTCAGTCTTGAATACGATCCAGCTTTCGAGGTTGTAGCCCGAAGCAGGGTTGGCAGTCAAAGTGATGATGTCGTTCTTATAAGCTGTACTGTGGTCACAGCTGATGGCGCCGTTCATCACAGAGGCCAAGGTGATGGTTCGCTCGGGAACAGTGGTGAAATTGGCCGTAAAGGAAGCTGGACCTGTGACGGTAAAGCTGCGCGGGTTCTCCGTGCTGCCGTCATTCCAGTTGACGAAGTCCCAGCCCGAGTTGGCCACGGCGGTCAATGTGCAGGTAGTGCTCTCATAAAGGAGGCCGCCACCTGTGACGGTGCCAGCATTGCTCGGGTTGGCCGTTGCTGTGATGTTGTATTGTTCGCCACCTACCACTTCAATAGTGTCGAGATAAGTCACTTTGTTATACCCGAACACACAGAGGGTAAGCTCGGTATCGGGGGTCGTATTGCTACTAAGGGTGATGTTGGCAACGCCATTGCTTACTGTGGCTTTGCCCAAAATGTTATGGTTGGCATCAGTGATGGTGGCCACAGCACCATTGCCATTGTTGACATTCACCGAATAGGAGGTGACTCCAAGACCAATGTTACCGGTGTGGGTGACAGTCATGGCTTGTGGGGTCTTGGTGCGGAGCATCATGCTCGGATCACCATAAAGAACCCAAGCTTGATAGGTGCCAACTGCTGAGATTTCCGAAGTGCTGTAATGGTCGAAAATACTCATAATGCCGTTGATGGAAGTTCCGCCCCAAGTGTGTTTGATATTGTTGTTTTTGAGTTCGCAAAGGATATCGATGCACTCGTCATGAGCCCACATTGGTGGAACCCAAGGCTGGCTGATGTATGACATCAAGGCGCCGACAGCACCGGTGGGTGTGAGGTCGGAATTGCTATAGGTGGCATGCATCCATGCCTCTGCAAAACAGTCGTTGTTCTGACCGATGGTGAAGTTGCCACCGTAGGTAGTAGAAGTATTATCATATTTACCGACAAGACAAGCCACCGACCAAATGAAAGGCAACTTGTTTTTGTTGGTGAGCTGGTTGACCTGAGTGTTGCTGTAACTTGCAACACCCCACAATTGGGTATTACCATGGTTGGTGTAGTTGACAATACCCACACCACTGTTGATATGGCTGCTGATGGATGAAGCTGTTCCAGTGTAACCGCTTAGGTTTTCATAATCTTGATAAACGGTATTGTATCCATAATTGATCAAGTCGGTACGAATCACATCCATGTGTTCATAGTCATCTTCACCGTTATGTCCGGAGCCACCTTCATTTCTTGCGATACCATCGGCATTTTGCAGCCAAGTGGCGGAAGTCGTGAGATCGCGCTCGTAGGTAATGACACGGTTGACCTGTGTGGTCACTTGAACGGCAGTTTGAGCAGAGAAACGCCCGATAAAGAGGTCGTTATAGATGTCGTTGCCAATAATCTGTCCGTAGGCGTTATCACCTTTGCCACCATAGCTTGAACCACCGCCCGTGTAAGTATAACCTGGGAGCTGGGCTACATCGCCAACGAGCAGCACATGGGTCAAGTTGTTGTTGGCGTTGTATTGGCTTTGGATATAGTTCTTGATAGCCGTATAGGAGCTACCCGCAGTGCTGGTGCCCACGATGGTGGTGTTGATGCCACGGGTTTTTTTCCAGTTGACGAAGTCGGTCATCGAGCTGATGAAATTGTCGTAGCAGATGATGAGCAAGTCGCCTTCCTCATCGAGGGGAGTGTAACTCTTCATGCCAGACTCGTAGTTGAGGAAGTGACGCTGATACAAACTCTTGAAGTCGGAGCTCATCTTCACCTCATTGCTGCGGCGGGTCTCGATGACATTGGTGCCTTTGTCATCCACCTTGTACATCTCCACGGTCATGTTGTAATACACACGGAGGGTCTTGCTGACGGGGTTGTAGGCGAAGGGATAGACGGCCATGTTCTGTCCGCGGAAGTCACGGATGATGTAAGGCTCGTACAAGTCAATGTTGCTGGCCGGGAAGAAAGCGTCCTGGCTGTAGCACTCGCCGTAGGTGTAAGGCACGGTGGCGGGGTCGACCTGGCGGCTGAAGTCGCCTTTGGAAGGAGCGACCTCAATGTTCTCGAAGTCCATGTACTGGGCATCGATGACGCGGACGTTCATGCGGGCCTTGTCGCCAATCATTAACGGGAGACCAGTCATGGGCATGTCGGGCTCGCCAGCATGGGCTGTGCTCAACGACTTTGGAACGGTGATGACATTGGCCTCACCTCTCGGGGTGGTCACGGTCGTGGCAAAGAAGCCAGGGACCTGAACATTCACTTTGATGCTGTTCTCGGTGGAGGAGATCAGCTGGGTCTTGAAAGTCTCAGGGCTGTTGCTGGTGATGCCGTTCCAACGAGGTTTGGCGGTCTGTGCGAAAACAGAGAGACTAATTGCAAAAAATAAAATTGAAACAAAAACTTTTTTCATTTTTAGTTATTTGTTGGGAAAGTGAAAAATTTGTCGTGGTCTGCTTTTGATTGATAGATGTAGCCGTTGCCTGGCTCAAGAGAATGGAGCGTTCCTCTCCAATTAGAGCCGTTGAAAGTAGAGCTGACATCCTTGGATTTGATGATGTCGCCGTTTGTGGAGAATCCTTCGAAAACATCGTTGACAGACATGCTTTCGTTGAGAGGGAATGCAATCCAGTTGGCGTTGCTGTGGATGGTAATGGTTCGCTCTGTTGGGTTGACGGGGATGCCTGTCAGCGTGATTTCGCAGGAGGTATTTGTTTTGATCTTTTGCATCTGTGTGATGTCGATGGAGGTCAATGTGCCTCTCCATATCCCGTTCACATAGCTGACGGATCTTTCTTTCGATTTGATGGTGGCCGTGCCTGTCGTCCCCAATGCGTCTGCAATGGCATCTTTGAGCTGGTCCAAGGTGATGTCGAGATCGGTGGACCACCAACACCAGCCTTCATTGAAAGTAAAGGTTTTTGTGACCATTTCAGAGGCCATGCCCGTGACTTCACCTGTGAGGCTGAGCTCACGGCTGACGCTTCCCGAAGTCAGCGTCAACGACTCACCAGCATAGCGGTTGGCATTCAATCCTTCTTTCAAGCGGACATACACCGTTTGCGTCACTTGACCGTTGGAAGGGCTCAAGCTGAGGGATGGAGCGTAGGTGCCGCTTTCTGTTTCACAAATCTCAAAATGGTCGGTGACATTCAATATCACCTCTTCTTCGAGGTTGGCTCCTATTATAGTGAAGTGCTGTGCCGAAGAGGGGCCTTCTCCTTCCTCGTAACGGAAACCAAACAAGTTGTCCTTTGACAGCGACAGCGACTCGTTGCAGCCCGTTACTGACTTGTTGAACTTGATTTGGTTGTTATAGGCAAATCTTGTTCCAGAGTAAATATTGGCCGTGGCGGGATTATAAGCCGCTGAACCGTCCCTAAAGGTGGCAATGGATCTGTTGCTTCCCGTGGAGTAAGTGTAGAAGCGGTTATAGGAATCCAAACCTTTCCCTGTGTGGTCATCAACACAAATCAACAGATTGCTGACACCATCGTATTCAAACGGAGTGGTGAGGTTGATGGTGGTCCAACCTGATGTGCTAAAGCTGACATTGCCGGAGAACACACGACATAACGTGGATACATTCTCCCAGTCTGTTGAATTGCTGAACTCCGTTTTTTCGGTGTTTTTCAAATAAATGTCAATCGATCGTGTGATGGTCTTGTTGGCGGAGGAATAAAAAGCGATGGTGTTGATGACTCCCGCACCGCCCACTTCATCTGCCGTGTAAATCTGTTCGGAGAGTGAATACCTATAACTCTCAAAGACAGGTATGTAGTACGTTGAGGAGTTCCCGCTTCCGATGGAGACTTCACCTCCAGGCTGTAAGCTGAACACGGCACTGATCGTGACGTTGGCAGCAGGCATGGTAAAATGGTTTCCGCTGACCGTTATGGAGGCTTCCGCGTCATTGGTTTGATATACTTTCCAGGCAGTGAGCTGATAACCGTTTGCGGGCGTGGCCGTCAAAGTAACAGTAGCTCCTTCATTGGCATAAGACTTGTCTGCGCTGATGCCGCCATACATCACATCAGCAAGACTGATGGTATAACCAGTGACGAATGTGGCTGTGACGGTGACATCGCTGTCGGGCATGACAAATTGGTTGTCGGTCACAGTAATAATTTGCCCGTCGCTATCGGTGACAGTCCATGAAGAGAAGCTGTAGCCGTTGGCTGGTTGTGTGCCGATGGTCACAGTCTCGCCTTGGAAAGCCGTGGCTTTGTCAATGAGGATGTCGCCCTCGTCGTTAGCTGTGCAATTGATGGTGTGGTTGCTTAACGCAATGAAGTTGGCTGTGAGATCAGTGTCGCCATCAACAATAAAAATGTAGGTTGGCTCGGTGCTGACCACTTCATCTCCTTGTTGCCAGTTTTCAAACACATAGCCAATATTAGGCGTGGCGGTCAATGTGCAGGTCTGATCCATGTAATAGGTGCCTGCGCCGGTGATGCTTCCTCCATCGGTTGGGTTAGCGGTGGCGGTGATGGTGTATTGACTGCCTGTGTTTATGGTGATTGTGCCTATATAAGTGACTTTGTTGAATCCGAATACGCAGAGGGTAAGCTCGGGATTGTCGGTTCCCGGCGCTGAAATCGTGATATTGGCAACTCCGTTTTCCACTTTAGCTGTGCCAAGAATCTCATGGTTGCGGGTGATAGTAGCCACGGCGCCTTCACCGCCTTGAACTTGAACTGTGTAGTTGTTTTCCGCAGGGATAATGTTGCCTGCATGAGTCACCGTCATAGTTTCAGGAGCTTTGGTGCGGAGCATCAGCGACGGGTCGCCATAAAGCACCCAGCCTTGATGTGTGGCGTAAGCGTTAATGTCAGAAGCGCCATATTGGTCAATGATGGCCATGATGCCGTTGATGGACGTGCCGCCTAAAGTGTGCTTGATGTTGCTCTCGTAGCTTTCAATGAGAATGTCAACCATCTCGTCTTGGCCGTACATGGGTGGCTGCCAGGGCTGTGAGATGTAAGAGAACATGCCGCCGATAGCACCCGTGGGAGCGTTGGTGCTTGGGTTGGTGGCGTGCATCCAGGCTTCCGCCATGCAGTCGTCTTCCTGACCCACTGTGAAACCAGAACCGTGGTCGGTATAAGTGTTATCATATTTGCCTACTTTGCAGGCCGTTGACCAAATGAAAGGCAACTTGTTGTCATTGACCAAAGTGTTGATGTTTTCATTGCAGTAAGAAGCCACCGACCACATCTGCTCATTGCCGTGGTTGATATAGTTCAAAATGCCCACACCGTCATTGATATGCTGATTGATGGTCGCCACGGAACAAGTGTATCCTGATACATCGTCATAATCCTGATACACAGTGGTATAATGGTATGTGAGTAAATCTAATCTGATGTTTTCCATGTGGCCATAGTCGGTCTCACCATAGTGACCGCTTTCAGCGGAATAAGCCGCAAGGCCATCGCCATTCTCAAGCCAGGTAGCGGTGGCGTCGATGTCGCGTTCGTAATGAATGGTGCGTTCCACCTGGGTGGCCACTTGGGCTACGGTGTTGGCGGAGAAACGTCCGACGAAGATGTCGTTATAAAGGTCCCCGCCAGCCACTTGCCCGTAAACATTGTCACCTTTGCCGCTCCAGTCACTGTAAGTGGTTACGGCGGAGAAATAGGTCCCTGGAATCTGGGCGTCGTCACCGACGAGGAGCACATAGGCCAGATCGGGGTTGGCGTTGTATTGGTCCAAAACGAATCCTTGAATGTCATTAGCCACTGATCCCACGCTGCTCATAGGCACCATAGTGGTCTGAATGCCACGGGTGTGTTTCCAGTTGACGAAATCAGTCATGGCATCCATGAAAGCGTCGTGGCAGATGATGAGCATGTCGCCTTCTTCTTCAACAGGCGTGTATCTTGTCAACGTCTGCTGATAGTTGATAAAATGTTTTTGATAAATATTCTTGAAATCCGGGTCGATTTTGACCACATTGCTCCTGCGAGGTTCCTTCACATTGGCTCCGCCTTGGCCGTCCTTGTACATAACAATGGTCATCTCGTGATAGACGCGGAGGGTCTTGGCCACGGGATTATAGACAAAGGGATAGACTACCATGTTCTGGCCACGGAAGTCACGCAGGATGTATGGTTCATACAGTCCCGCATTGATTTCAGGGAAGAAAGCGTCGCGTTGATAGACCTCACCATAGGTATAAGGTACGGTTGTGGGGTCGATGCTGCGAGGGAAATCTCCTTTCGAAGGGGCAATTTCAATGTTTTCAAAATCGGTGTATTTTGCCTTTTGAACCTTGATGTTCATGTGGGCGTCATCGCCAATAATAGCGGGAATGGCAATCATTGGTAAATTGGGTTCGCCCACATTCAAGGTGTTGACTGCTTTTGGTATGCTGATGATGTTGGCTTTGCCTTTCGGGGTGTTAACATCTAAAACATAATAGCCAGGAACTTGTAATTGGACGGTGATAGCCTCTTCCGTGGAGGAGAGAAGCTCGGTTTTGACAGGGCAGGGGCTCTGGCTTGAAAGCGGAACCCATTGTTGACTGAATGCTGAAATTGATGTGATTAAAAAGAACACTAATGAAAGTGAGGGTAGCTGAACTTGTCTCGCGCCTTTGCGTAAAAAAAACATATCCGTTTATTATTAAATAATTAAATAGGGTGCAAAATTACGAATTGTTTTTTTACGTTACAGCTTTTTTTATTTTGAAATATCACAAAGTTATTAACAGCGTTTTCAACAATTGTTCGCCCGTCCCGATGGCATAGCCCTGCTTCATAAACACCACTTCATTTTTCTCATTTACCAAAATTATAATCGGAAGTGTGTTGTCTTTTGTTTTTATATTTTCAGTTATTTTATTAATTATTAATCCATTAATATGGTAATTTACATTATTCGGAATATTATTAAATTTTTTTAATGAAAATTTTTCGTACTCGTCATCGTTATTGAAGATGAAATACATTGGGATATTGGCTTTTTCAAAGTCATTTCGGAACGTGGCGATGTCCTGCATGGCGTGTGTGGTAGGCTCGCTGCCTTGGTCGAGAATGCATAGAATATAACAGCCTTCGGTTTCAATAAAATCGGGTCTGAAATTCAGTTGGCATATAACGTCCACATGGGTTTCGGGATTGCGAAGAACGAGTTCCACTTGGGTGGTTTCTCCTGCTTTGATGGTAAAGAACTCGCTGTGTGTCAATGCGGTGCCGTCTTCAAGGCGAGTGCCTGCGGTAAGGATATAGTAGCCTTCGTCCAAAGGTGTTGGGTGCTCAAAAGAGGATAGCATCATGCCATCGTCAATGCCAGGATCTTTTGCGTCGTAGGCCAAAAGTCGGAAACTTTTGCCGTCAAATTTCTTGATGCTGAAATGTGTGTAGTACTTGGGATCTTTGATGGATGTAATAGGGTTATATTGTATTTCTAAATATCCTATTTCAGATTTATTAATTTCTTCTTTTTCAAAATTAACTTTTATCCATTTGTCTTTATAATAATACTGCACATTCCCATTCACAGGATTGATTTGCGCCGCAATGCCTAAGCTGCGTGCCATAGCTGCAAAAAAGATGTCTCGTGAGTGGCTGTCGGCCTTTCGAGCCTTCATTACGCCCAATGGGGAAATGGGAATCCGCTGTGGGTTCAGGTCATCGTTGACAAGGATGTTTTGTTTCACCCAATCCACAAGCAGGGCGGGATTGTCGTGGTATTGTTGTCGCTCCGTTTCGGGGAAGAACTCGGCGAGAGGCTTGCGCCAGGAGATAATCATCTCGTTGCTGATTCGTGGATTGAGAATGTATTGCGCATAATGTTCGGGGGGCATGGAGATGATGGATTGTTCGAGACCTGGTGTGTTGTCAAAATGGTCTTTCAATACATCAAGTCTGATGTCGCGCAGGTCTTTGTCTGAGATTTTGCTGAGCAGTTCCACAGCCTTGATTTCCTGTTGCTTGTCTTGGGCATATTTCACGAAATCGTCGATGGTCTGATAATTTCCCCAAGTGTTTTCGTAAATGCGGCAAAGTGTTTTGTTGCCAGTTGCCATGATTAGCTTTTGTTGGGCTTGTTTGCAGTCAGCGATATAGGCGTTTCTCAGCGAATCCTCATAGCTGATCCTGCGGTTGTTTTTGGTGCGCATCTCTGCCGTTACTTCAGGCAGAACGCTGGTCGGGGAGGGCGGAACCATCTCAAACTCAAAAGTTTCCAAAGTGCCTTTTTCATGATTGAGTGTGATGGTGACGTTGTCTTGTTCCCCCGACTTGAACACTTGGAAGCCGAATTTGCCATCTTTGGCGGCGTAGGCCATCATGCAGCCCAAGCCGGCGGTAAGCCAGGTCTGACCATTCTCATCCGTTGTCTTCGTGACGACGGTGCAAAACTCAGCATAGTTGTAGATCTTAAATTCCACGGGCAGGTTGGCTTGCGGTTTGCCCTCGTTGTCCACCACGGTGAAAGTGGTCTTGGCGGTCTTGCCATAGTTATCGACTACGTTGATTTCCGTGTAGTTGCTGTTGCGGCTGATGACTTCCTCGGGGCCATCATAATCGCCGAAGACGCGCGTATGTAATAATAAGGTGCGCGAGGCTGGCTCGTTGAACCAACCCAAGTCGAGCACAGGCTCAGGCTCGCAGGCGCCGAGGAAATGCCATTGTTCGTCTACCCAAGCCTCCACCCAGGCATGGTTGTCGTCGCAGTGGGCCCAGCGAGGGGTATAGACCTGTCGCGCCGGGATGCCCACGGTGCGCAAGGCGGTCACTAACAGCGTTGACTCTTCGCCGCAGCGACCCCATGAGGTCTTGATGGTGGCCATTGGGGCGCTGGTGCGGCTGTCACTGCCTTTGTAGTTGACATGCTCGTGGCACCAGTGGTTCACTTCGAGGACGGCATCATACAACGAAAGGTCTTTTACGCGGCCTTTCAGCTCCTCATAATAGGTGGCTCTGAAACGGTCGAGGTTCTCGTTGTTGACCCGCACAGGCACTACGAAATGCTTGAATTCCCTTTCAGGGATGTTGCTCCCCCAAGGCAGCTCTTCCTTGGCAAGGAAGGCATAGTGGATGCACTCGCGGTAGTAGTCCTCGGTGTAGTCCACGCTGTCGCCGAGCGGCATGTATTTGTAAAGGAATTCCAAGGCTTCTTTCTCACCGAAAGCCATTTTCTTTTCTGATGAGCAGGCGAAAAAGAGAAGGGCAGAAAGAGCAAATAGAGTAAGGAAGATGTTTTTCATAGATGGATTTTAGCAGCATTTTTTAAATCAAGCCATGAACTCTTCCAAAGAGGAGAACAGAATCTCATGCAGTTCCTCATTATGTTCGGGCGTGGTCTGCGTGAACAGGAAGCCCCAGATGCTCATGGCAGGATTCATGATGTCACGGGTCTCTAAAACACCGTGGAAATGTTTCTTAATGGCCTCGAAATCCAAGGCTCTATCTGTTTCGTATGGTTTGTCCAACACCACAAAACTGAACACGTCGTTTTCGATGCCGTTCCACATGGTTTGATAGTCCGGGTGGGTTCCTTCGAAGAAGGCTTTCACAGGTAATAAACCGCAGGTGTGGCGGGTGAGGTCGTTGAGGCACATGCCGGCGAAACGTAGTGGGTTGACCTCGATTGGTATGGCCTTGCCCGTGTGCTTATCAACACGGAACTCTACGTGCATCGGGAAGTTCTTGAGCTGTAGCACACCGTTCAAGTCGATGCAGAACTGGTTGAAAGCCGGATAGTTGGCCTCGAAGATATCCTTGCTCATGCAGTAGAGGCGGTCACTCACATCGGTCTCGTCCTTGAAGATATGATGGAAGATGTTGATGATGTTGGGCTTGCCGTCGGCATCATAATAGGCATCCACGGCATATTCCTCACCTTCGATAAACTGTTCCAGCACGAAGTTCTCGCTGCGCACGACGGTCTCGGGGAAGACGGCGCACTGCTTGGCGAAGTTCTTGTCGATGTCGTCCAAAGCGGCCTGCCATTCCTCCTTGCTGCGGACGATATACACGCCCACACTCAAAAATCCCACCGAGGGCTTGAGCACCAAAGGCAACGGCAATTCATCAGGATTCAAGCTTCGTAACATTTTCATTTCCACTTCTTTATAATAGAAATCGGGATAAATCTGCTGGCAAATTCTTCTGAACTCGGCTTTATCTTTCAAAATCTTGACTTTCTTCACCAGCTCTGATTCGGGTAGCTTGGCATAAAGCCAGACCAAGGCGTTTTCCGAGACAGCATACAACTGATGGCATTGCTCATATTTCTCAACGAAAGCTTTGTCGTCCAATAGATTAAGGTTGTGACCTTGGCTTTTAAGCGTTTCGGCCATGTCGTTGTGTAAAACGGGGATTTGGTTTTCTTCAAGGTAAGCCACCAAGGGGGCGGATACGTATGGTTTTTCTAAAATTATCATGGGGAAAGTTTGAATTAAGAATTTAGAATGAATTTAGAGATGGCTATCGGAGGATGTTCTGGGTGCGGTCGGGCCCATACGAAACGAATTTGATCGGCACACCGACATATTTTTCAATAAACTTAATATACTCTTCCAGTCTTTCTGGTATTCTGTCTTCTGTCTTCTGTCTTCTGTCTTCTATCTTCTGTCTCCACCCCTCGAAAGTCTGATAAACTGGTTCCATGGTCTCGGTACAGGCGGCGAAAGGTAGGTGTTGAGTCTCTTGCCCGTTGTAGCGGTAGGCCGTGGCGACCTTGATGGTCTCAAACTCATCCATCACGTCAGACTTCATCATCATCAGGTCGGTGACACCGCTGAGCATCACAGCATATTTCAGTGCGGGTAGGTCGAGCCAGCCGCAGCGGCGCGGGCGGCCTGTGGTGGCGCCGAACTCATGTCCGTTTTGGCGTAAGGTTTCACCCGTTTCGTCAAACAACTCAGTAGGGAAGGGACCTGTACCCACACGGGTGCAGTAGGCCTTGAAGATGCCATAGACTTTGCCGATGCGGCTCGGGGCGACACCCAATCCGGAGCATACACCTGCGGCGATGACGTTCGACGAGGTGACGAAGGGATAGCTGCCAAAATCGACATCAAGCATGGAGCCTTGGGCACCTTCGGCAAGCACTTTCTTGCCGTTGTCCAGGGCTTCGTTGATGAAGTATTCTCCATCGACGAACTGGTATTGCTTCAGGTATTCGATGCCCTCGAACCACAGCTTCTCGTATTCGGCGAAGTCGAGACCGTCAAGCTGGAAGCCTTGCATCTCGAAGCCGAGGCCAGCGATTTGTTGCAGGTGGATACGCTTCAGACTCTCATATTTTTCACGGAAGTCGGGCGCGTTGATGTCGCCGATGCGTAAGCCTCTGCGGGCGGTCTTGTCGGTGTAGGTCGGGCCGATGCCTTTCAGCGTGGTGCCGACTTTCATCTTGCCCAAAGCCTTCTCGTTGGCGGCATCCATGGCGCGGTGGGTCGGGAGAATCAAGTGGGCACGGTTAGCGATTTTCAGGGTCTCTCGCAGGTTAAAGCCACCCTCTCGCAGTCCTTCTATCTCACCTTTTAATATATGCGGCTCAATGATGACACCATTGCCGATGAGGTTGACGCAACCCGGGGTAAGCACACCCGAAGGGATGTTGTGCAGTACGAATTTCTTGCCTTCAAATTCAATGGTATGGCCGGCGTTGGGACCACCTTGAAAACGGCAAACGATGTCATAATTCGGGGTGAGGGCATCGACTACCTTGCCTTTGCCTTCATCGCCCCATTGTAATCCTAATAAAATGTCTATCTTGTTCATTTTGTTATATATTCTTACTTCTTACTTCTGTCTTCTGTCTTCTTACTTCTGTCTTCTGTCTTCTTACTTCTGTCTTCTGTCTTCTTATGCCCATAAAATATCAGTGAATGATGTGTGATCTCTACTCCTAACTCTTTCTCAATGGTCTTTTGTATTTCCAAAAGCCTTGGGTCGCAGTATTCCATCACTTGTCCGGTCTCTAAGTCCACAAAATGGTCGTGTTGCCTGAACTTGTATGACCGCTCGTATTGCGCACAGTTATGCCCGAATTGGTGCTTGATCACTAAATTGCAGTCCAGCAGTAGCTCTATAGTGTTGTACAACGTGGCGCGGCTGACCCGGTATCGGGTGTCTTTCATTTTGTTGTACAAATCCTCGATGCCGAAATGCCCGTTTGTCGAATAAATCTCCTGCAAGATGGCAAATCTTTCGGGGGTTTTCCGCAAGTTGTGGTCACGGAGATATTCGGTGAATATCTTTTTGACAGTTAACGCTATGCTTTCGCTGTTGTTTTTCATGTGAGGCGGGTGACTTTTTTGACTTCTTTGAGTTTGTTCAGTTTTTCGATGAGCAGGTTAAGTTCAGCGGTGCTGTGTACATAGACGGAAACGGTGGCTTCCACAAGGTCTTGTTTCGACTCCATGTGAAGTGAGTGGAGGTTGAGCTTCATCTCGTTGGAGAGGAGATCGGTGATTTTGTTGAGCAGCCCCACATTGTCGATGGCGGAAATGCTCAACCCGGCGAGGAAGGCGATTTCGCTTTTAGGTTGCCACTTGGCCTTGACGATGTTGTTGCCGTAACGCGACATCATCTCAATGGCTTTGGGGCAGTTGCAGCGGTGGATCTGTAACGGTTCGCCAGGGAAGTTGAATGCCACTACTTCGTCACCGGGGATGGGGTTGCAGCAGGTGGCCACGTTGAAGTCGAACTCACCTGAAGTGTCGATAGCCGCCGTCTTTTGTCTGTTGTCATTGCCAAGCAGTCCGAAGGTGAGGTATCTCAGGATGCCGCCGTTGGAGGTGCTTTGTGGCTTGAGGACTTTTTGGATGTCTTGTTCGGTGATCTTGCCTTGTGCGAGGTAATAGAAGAAATCGACAGCGCTGGTGAGCCGCTTCTCATCCATCACTTTGCTTCTGTTGGTTTTGGAAGCCTCCAGGTTGAGCTTTTTCATGATGGCGTTGAACTTCTCCTCGCCTTGCTCGCGGAAGGTGCGGCGGTATTCCTTGATGCCGGCCTTGAGTTTCGACTTTGCGAAGGCGGTATTGAGGAACTCAAACCACTTTTCCTGCGGGTGTTGCGCCTCGGAGGTGATGATCTCCACCTGGTCGCCAGTCTTCAGCTTGTGGTCAAGTTGCACTAATTGGTTGTTGACATGGGCGGCGATGCTTCGGTTGCCCACCTCGGAGTGAATGTTGTAGGCGAAGTCAAGCACTGTGGAATGCTTAGGTAGCGTGATGGCTTTGCCCTGTGGGGTGAACACTTTGATCTCGTCGGAGAAGAGGTCGTTGGTGAAAGTGTCCACGAAATCCAACGTCGATTCACTGTCGGAGTTGATCAGCTCGTTGACGCGCTTAGCCCATTCCTCAAGGCCGCTTTCCGACTGGCTTTCAGTCCTGTAAAACCAATAGGCGGTGAAGCCTTTCTCGGCGATCTCGTTCATGCGTTTGGTGCGGATCTGCACTTCTACCCATTTGCCATCTTTGCTCATAAAAACAGCGTGGATGGATTCGTATCCGTTGATCTTGGGAGAGGAAATCCAGTCCTTTAGCTTGGAGGCATTGGGAGTATATACATCAGTGAGGATGGCATAGATCTTCCAGCATTCGATTTTCTCCATGTCGGGCGGGCAGTCGGTGATCAGCCTGACGATGAAGTTTCCATAAAGGTCATCGAAAGTGAGTTGTTTTTTCTGCATCCGCTTCCAGATGGAGTGTGTGGTGCGTTCTATGATCTGCGATTTGACCTCGACACCTCTTTTCTTGAAGGTCTCCTCCAAAGGCGCTAAAAACTCCTTCAGCTGTGCTGTTTTCTCAGCTCTGACCTCGTTCATCTGCTTGTTGATGCTTTCGTAAATGACAGGGTCTCTGTATTTTAATGAAAGATCTTCCAATTCGTTTTTGATGGTGTGAAGCCCCAGTCGATAGGCCAGTGGAGCGTAAATGTAGGAGGTCTCCGAGGCGATTTTTAACTGTTTGTGTGGGGGCATGGAACTCAAAGTGCGCATGTTGTGCAAACGGTCGGCCAGCTTGATGAGCACCACCCTGACATCGTAGGAGAGCGAGCTGATGATTTTCTTGAAGTTCTCGGCCTGCATGCTCTCCGCATTCTCCACCTTGTCGAGCTTGGTCAGTCCGTCGATGATGAGTGCCACCTTTTCGCCGAACTGTTGCCGGATGTCATCTAAAGTGTATTCGGTGTCTTCCACCACATCATGAAGTAGTGCGCAGGTGATGGAGGTGCGGCCAAGCCCAATGTCCCCCGCGGCGATGGTGGCCACGGCGATGGGGTGGTAGATGTACGGCTCCCCAGAGCGGCGCCTTTGTTTGCTGTGGGCGTTGGCGGCGAAGTAAAAGCCATTTTCCACCATCTGGAGGTCCTGGGGCTCCTTGCGCGTTTGCCATACATTCAGCAAATGCTCGTATCGTCGCAGTATCTCTTCTTTTTCTTCTTTAGAATAGTCATCGGGTAAAGTGTGTTCCATGTCATGCGTTTTTTTGAAAAAGAAATAATCTGCAAACTTAATGATTTTTCTCATTATTAATTACCTTTGCATTCCAAAAAATAATCTATGCGAAAACTTTTTGCCATATTCCTTTTTTTGATGATGTCTTCGCCCCTTTGGGCGACACACCAGCGGGCTGCGGAGATCACTTACGAGTGGAAAGGTGGCAACGCATACGAGTTTACGCTGACGTGCTACACTTATACACCCAGTCTGGCTGGTGTGCAGCGCGACTCGCTCCTCATGATGTGGGGCGATGGCTTCGGCGATTATGTACCTCGTGTGGTGTATCAAGATTTGGGCGATGACTATACGCTGAATGTCTATCGGATGATTCATAACTATTCATCATCAGGTACTTACGTGATTAGCATGGAGGATCCTGACCGTAACTATGGCGTGGTGAACGTGCCGAACAGTGTCAGCGTTCCTATGTATATTGAGACGGAGCTGGTCATTAATCCGTTCTTGGGGTACAACCATTCGGTGCAGCTGCTCAATGCGCCTGTGGATAAAGGTTGCGTGGGGAAGCCGTTTTACCACAATCCCTCTGCATACGACCCTGACGGCGACAGCCTAAGCTATCGGTTGGTGCCATGCAAAGGCACTAACGGCGAGGATATTCCAGGCTATACTTATCCGCAGTCATCGAGTCTGTTCGACATTGACCCGGTGACGGGTGTGCTGCGATGGGAGAACCCCATGCTGCAAGGGGAATACAACGTGGCTATCCTCATCGAGGAATGGCGTCACGGCGTGAAAATAGGCTCCGTGATCCGCGACATGCAGATTCTTATCAACGCATGCAACAATAACCTTCCGCAAATCAACGCCATCGGCGATACCTGTGTCGTTGCCGGCTCCACCCTCGATTTTGTCATCTCCGCCTCGGATCCTGATGGCAATCAGGTCACTTTGGAAGCCTCTGGAGCCCCCTTCCAGCTCTCAGTGAGCCACGCTGTGATGACGCCGCCTACCGATTTCGGACTTAATCCCTCGTTCGAGTTTACATGGAACACCCAATGCAGCCATATCCGCAAGATGCCATACCAAGTGGTCATCCACGCTAAGGACAATTCTTTCCCCATCCCATTGACGAATGTCCATGCCATCAATATCAGCGTCATCGGTCCCGCAATAGAGAATCTCCAAATTGAAAACTTCCAACTGCCAACTTCCAACTGCCATCTTTCTTGGTCACCCTATGCCTATTGCTCCAATGTGGAAGCCATTCGCGTGTATCGAAAAACAGGCTCGAATCCGTATCAGCCCGATTATTGCGAGACGGGTGTGCGTCCTGGGTATCAGATGATTGCAGAGCTACCAGCCAATGCTACTTCATATAAAGATGCCAATGGAGGAGTGGCATTTGACCAAGGCGTGGATTATTGCTATCGTGTAGTGGCGGTGTTTCAAGGCGGTGCCGAAAGCCGTCCGAGCGACGAGGTTTGCATCCAAATACCGAACAACCAGCCGTTGATGACCAAGGTCTCCAACGATGAGACCCATCTCTCTGATGGTCAGGTGTTGATAGGGTGGGCGAGACCCCGCGAGATTGATCCGCAATTCACGGCACCTTATTTATATCGTTTGATTCGTAACCTCGATGGCGTGGAGACTACTGTGTATTCAGGCGCGGATTCGACTTTCTGCGATGAGGAAGTGAATCTTACTGAAATTCAATCACTTTATTATAAAATAGAAATGAAAGATGCCAACCAGCAGGTGATGGGTACAAGTGCCACTGCGAGTGCAGTGGTGCTGTCTGGCATAGGCGGAGACGAAACAGTCTCGCTTTCGTGGACCGAAGCCGTCCCTTGGGTGGTTGACAGTACCGAAGTGTTTAAGAAGATGGACACTGTTTTCGTGAAGATTGCGGGAATGGCAGATAGGGAATATGTTGACACTCAAGTGAAAAACAACGTTGCATACTGCTATTATGTCCGTACCTTTGGGCATTATACCCTTGAGGGATTGCCGCGTCCTTTGGTGAACTATTCTGCCATCATTGAGGTGAAACCTTCGGAAAACGATGAACCTGTGCCGGAACAACCTGTGTATGAGCTTCCCAACGTGTTCACTCCCAACAACGATGGCTTCAATGACGTTTTCGTTCCTAAAAACATTACTCCCAACTTGATTACCCGTGTGGAAATGCACATCTTCAACCGCTGGGGTCGCATTGTTTATGAAACGGAAGACATCTTCATCAATTGGAATGGATGCGCCAAAGGTACCAATATGCCTTGTGCTACGGGCACTTACTTCTATGTCTGTGACGTGGAAATGCAAACCCCCGAAGGGCCAATCACCCAGCGTCTTCAAGGGAGTATCATGATTGTAAAATAAAGAAGGGCAACCTGGAAAAGGCCACCCTTCTTACTTCTGTCTTCTGTCTTCTGTCTTCTCGCTTCTTTAATATTTCATCATCTCAATGAGATCCACCATTCTGTTGGAATAACCCCATTCGTTGTCGTACCACGACATGATCTTCACCATCTTGCCCATCACCATGGTGCTTTGGGCGTCGAAGATGCTGCTGTGTGGGTTGTGGATGACATCGCAGCTGACGATCGGGTCCTCAGTG
>JAEEGL014649851.1_pt1 | contig 25161 bp, 23 predicted proteins | sample 9134231 | NCBI WGS metagenome assembly JAEEGL01 (sample SAMN16246548, study PRJNA631951) | gut metagenome | biome: gut microbiome; feature: rumen; material: fiber-attached | host: Bos | place: Iran: Karaj | collected 2018-10 | reverse complement strand
TATGTGTATTGTTAATCTAAAATACTGATTGTTATGGCAGTTATGATAGGCGGATATATGGGCGGCTTCAGCGGACGGCTGGGGACGGCCGTGGGATATATGTGGAACGGCAAGTGGTGTCTGCGCAGCCGTCCGGCGCAGGTCGCCAACCCGCGCACCCCGGCGCAGGTGGAGCACCGCACCCTCTTCCGCGAGGAGGTGCGCCTCGCGGCTCGCATGGGCCGCGGCGTGGCCACCGGCCTCACCGCCATGGCACGCCAGATGGGCATAACCTGCTTCAACCTCTTCGTCAGTGTCAACCAGCAGGCCTTCGGCCTTGAGGACGGCACCCTGCGGGTCGACTACGGTGCCCTTGCCGTGAGCCTCGGCCCCGTGGCTCCGGTGGCTTTTGGAAAGGTTGAGGTGGATGGGGATAACGTGTTGAGGATTAACTATGAGAAAAATCCGATGCATGTCGTTGCCAACGGCTATGACCGTGTGACGGTATATGCCTATTGCCCCGATATGGGCGGTGGCATCATGTCGGCTCCGGCCTACCGCCGCGACAAGCGGCTGGCCTTCGCCCTGCCCGACGAGTATGTGGGGCGCGAGGTGCACCTCTACGGTATGGTGCAGGACGACGAGGGGCGCTGCTCGGAGAGTGTATACCTCGGCACGGTCCCTGTGCAAGGCGTTGAAAACGAGTTGGCTGTTGGTCTTGTGGAGGCCGACGGCGGCTATGTGGACCCGCTCACCGGCGAGTGGACGGCCGCCGCAGGTGCCGCTGAAGGTGCCGCCGCCGTCCGTGAGACACCGCCTGCGCCGCCCGACAAGGGTGGGCGCAGCACCGATGAAACATATTCTACCGACACTTTAAAAAATGTACTATAAATGACTGGCAACAAGAAGAAAAAGAAGTCTACAGTCAAGTCGCGCGGCAAGGGGCGCGGCTTGAAACGCTGGAGTGCCCTCGGCTTCTGGGGGCGCCTGTGGCGGCTGATATGGGTCACGGCACTGACGCTGTGGCTTTTGAGCATTGTGCTGGTGGTGTTGTACCGCTTTGTGAACCCGCCGCTCACCCCCCTGATGGTGCAGCGCTGGTGGGAGCAGGCGGTGCAGGACGGGCGGCCGGTGCGTTTCGAGCGTGACTACGTGTCTATCAACGACATATCGCCCAACCTGGTGACCGCCGTGGTCTATTCGGAGGACGGTCTTTTCATGTACCACCATGGCTTCGACGTGAAGCAGCTGAAGGCTGCCTACCGCGAGAACAAGAGCGGCAAGCGCTTCCGCGGCGGCTCGACCATAAGCAACCAGACCGCCAAGAACGCCTTCCTGCCACATTCGCGCACCATGCTGCGCAAGGTGGTGGAGAGCTACTACACGGTGCTTATCGAGGCCTTGTGGAGCAAGGAACGTATCATGGAAGTGTATCTGAATATCATAGAGTTCGGCGATGGCATCTATGGCTGTGAGGCTGCGTCGCAGCACTACTTCGGCCACTCGGCTGCCAAGCTCTCGCGCACCGAGGCGGCCCAGCTGGCCGCCACCCTGCCGGCGCCCCTGCTGCGTAACCCCTCGCACCAGACACCATACTACAAACGCAGGGTAGGGGATATAAAGAGCCGCTTCAGATGGGGTGCCGTAGACCTCTATATGCCAAAGGAAAAGCGCAAGGAGAAATACCAGGACCGCGAGACCCTGTGGGATTTCTTCTGGTGGCGGATGAAGAACAAATAGGAGGAGATATGAACGACGTTGAAAAGGAATGGCGGCGGCAGCGGCGCGAGTTCGAGACCTACCTGCGTCTTGAGCGCGGCCTGTCGGGCAACAGCGTGGAGGCCTATCTGCACGATTTCGACCACATGGCGCGATTTGCCGTGGAGCAGGGGGTGCTTCCCGAAGGGGTGGAACTCGGCCACTTGCAGCAGCTGCTGGGCTTTTTTGCCGAGGCGGGCATAGCGCCCACGTCGCAGCGCCGCATCATTGCCGGGTGGCGTACCTTCTTCAAGATGCTTGTGGTGGAGGATGTGCTGAAAGACAGTCCCGCCGAGATGCTCGACCTGCCGGTGCTGCCCAAGCACCTGCCCGATGTGCTCACCGACGACGACATCACCCGCATACAGGACACCTTCGACCGCAGCCTGCCCGACCAGGCGCGGAACTATGTGATAGTGGAGGTGCTCTACGGCTGCGGGCTGCGGGTGTCGGAGCTCGTGGGCCTCAAGCTTTCGAACATCTATGCCGAGGAGCAGCTGCTGCAGGTTATAGGCAAAGGCGACAAAGAGCGGTGGGTGCCTATCAACGAGCACGCCCTGAGGCTCTTGCTCGACTATATCCACACCATACGCAGCCACATACAGCCCAAGCCCGGCGAGGAGAAATATGTCTTCCTGAACCGCCGCGGGGCCCACCTCTCGCGCCAGATGGTATTCATCTTCCTGCAACAGGCCGTGGCCGCCGCCGGCATCGGCAAGAGCATCAGTCCCCATTCGTTGCGCCACAGCTTCGCCACCGAGTTGGTGGAGAACGGGGCCGACCTGCGGGCGGTGCAGGAGATGCTGGGTCACGCATCGGTCTCTACGACAGAGATATATACCCATATCTCGCGCGAAACCCTCCGCAACACCATTGCCGCCTACCATCCCCATTATGCAAAAAAATGATGCCGATATATAATAATATATGTTTTTCGGCGTTACAAATAGCATGAATTGGAGATTTCCGACACTGATAGCACTGCTCACACTGATTGTCGCCCCGCTGCCGGCCGCGGCCCAGGACGGCGACAAGCGCAGCGATGCCGAGCTGATGACCCAGCAGTATGTGGCCTCGTATGACAGCCTGATGAACACCTACTATATGCGCCGCATGGCCGGCAAACGCGGCCACGGCAGCCTGGCCGAGGAGCGCTCGCTGGAACGTATGCTCGAAGAGTTCGACGCGCTGCCCGACTCGGTGCTCGAAGGACGTCTGCGCCGCCTCCACACAGTAATACCGATGACCTACAACAGCGATGTGCGGTCGCATATACGCTTCTATCTCAAGGTGATGTCGCGCCGACTGGACGTGATGCTCACCCTGAGCGAATACTATCATCCGCTCTTTGAAGAGGGCTTGGCACGCTACGGGGTGCCGGAGGAACTGAAGTACCTTACCATCGTGGAGAGCGCCATGAACCCCATGGCTACCTCGCGGGTGGGTGCCGCGGGCCTCTGGCAGTTCATGTACAGCACCGGCAAGCTCTACGGCCTCGAGGTGAACTCGGTGGTCGACGACCGTCGCGACCCCTACAAGTCGACCGTGGCGGCGGCCCGCTTTATCAAAGACCTGCACAATGTGTTCGGGGACTGGACACTGGCCATCGCCGCCTACAACTGCGGCCCGGGCAATATCAACAAGGCCATGGCCCGCAGCGGTCGGCGTGACTTCTGGGGCATGTACGGCTACCTGCCCCGCGAGACACGCGGATATGTGCCGGCGTTCATCGCTGCAGTATACGTGATGAACTACTATGACAAACACGGCCTGCATCCCGTGCAGATCAACCTGCCTATACGCTCCGACACCGTCATGCTGGACCGCGACGTGCTCTTCACCTATGTGTGCCAGGCTACCGGCCTGGAGATGGACGAGTTGCGCTCGCTCAACCCGCAGTATCGCGTCGACTACATACCGGCCTCGACCGAACCCTACTCGCTGTGCCTGCCCATGGGCAAGATAGAGGCCTTCCTGCAGATGCAGGACAGCGTCTATGCACAGAGCCGCGACAGCCTCAACCGCAAGCCCGTCAAGGTGGAGCCGAGGGCGGCCTCGGGCGGTTCGGGTGGCTCGGGCGGCAGCAAGTACTACACTGTGCGCAAAGGCGACACCCTGAGCAAGATAGCCTCTAAGCACGGCATCAGTGTGTCGACCCTCAAGAAGCGCAACGGGTTGCGTGGCGACAAGATACGCGTGGGGCAGAAATTGAAGATAAGATAAGAAGGCAAGATGAAGAAGTTCCTCAAGATAATCGGCAACAAATATATCATCGCCACCCTGGTGTTTGTGGTGATAATCGTCTTTCTCGACGACTACGGTCTGATGACCACCAGCAAGCTCAGCCGTCAGGTGAAGAAGCTGCATGCCGAGGAGGAGCAGATGAAGAAGGACATAGTGCAGGACAGCATCAACGCCGCTTCCCTGAAAGGGAACCTTGACGCCATAGAACACTATGGCCGCGAGAACTACTATATGAAACGTGCCGATGAGGACATATTCGTCATAAAATGAAAACCAGACAAGCCATCCCCCTGCTTTGTGCCGCCCTGCTGATGTCGGGCTGCCAGTCGCTGCGCAACTTCATGGCCCGTGATCTTGAGGACGAGGATTTTATCATCGGCCAACTGTATGTCGACGAACGTGTCGAGGAGGTGCCCGTCATCGCTTCGCCCGTAAAACCGAAGCCTCAGAAGACCCGCGACGGACGCGACTGCAACAACGCCCTCGGCCTTGAATGCAACGACAGCGACAATGCCGCCCTCTATGAAGCGGTCAACTCGTGGCTCGGGGTGCCCTATCGCTATGGCGGCACCGACCGCAACGGTATCGACTGCTCAGCGTTCGTGGGACGTATCTATAAGGATGTATATGGCATCACATTGCACCGCACAGCCAACGACATGCTGAGCGATGTGCGCCTGATAGGGCACAACCAGTTGAAAGAGGGTGACATTCTCTTCTTTACCAACAGCAACGGAAAGGTGTCGCATGTAGGCATATATCTCAAGGACGGTCTTTTTGCCCATTCGTCGACCAGCAACGGCGTCAGCGTAAGCCGTGTGGACGACATCTACTGGAGCAAGCACTTCTACAAGGGCGGCCGCGTGAAGTGAGTGGATTTCACTTCAGTCGGTAGCCGGCGGCGGTGAGTTCCTGTTTCACCATGTCGAGTTTGTCGCCCTGGATGATTATCTCGCCGTCTTTGGCGGAGCCACCTACACCGCATTTGTTTTTCAGTATCTTGGCCAACGCTTGCAGGTCGTCGTCGGTGCCGACGAAGCCGGTGACGAGAGTTACTGTCTTGCCGCCGCGGTGGTGGCGGTCGAGGCTGACGCGCAGCCGTTGGTGCGAGGGCTCGAGGGTCTCGGGTTCAGGCTCGTCGTCGAACTGGTACTGAAAGTCGGGGTTGGTGCTGTAGACCACCCCCAGTGGCTGCTTCTTGCTCATTTTGTCGATATGATACGTGGAATGTTGGGCGACATATCCTTCAGCGGGTGCTTGAGGTCGCGGGCATAGATCTTGACCGATTTGGGGTGGTTGATGAAGCGCACGGTGCGCCCTATGTTCTCACCCTCGCCGTCGATATTGACCCACTTGTCGAGGTTACCCTCGATGACCACTTCCGGGGTGCGGAACATCTCGACATGTTGCGAGAGGTCGAGGTGGTTGGTGAAGGCAAGAGGGGCGGTGATGGGGAGGTGGTCGATGGGTACCTTGTCGATGATGCTGATGTCGATAAGTCCGTCGTCGAGCTTGGCTTTGGGAGCCACGGCAAGATTGTAGCCGAACTGCTGACTATTGGCCACGGCTATGAACCAGGCGTTGCGGTAGTATTCGTGGCCGTTGATGATGAGGTGGTAGTCGGAGCATTTGTAGCGGTCGTATTCGCGCAGCACGAGGTTGGTATAGGCTGCTATGCCGCGAGTCTTGGCGGCCTGCATCATGCGGGCTATATAGGCATCGTAGCCGCATCCGGCGGCATTGATGCAGATGAACTGCTTGGTATCGGGGGAGTCGGTGCCGTCGGTGATGACGATGGAGTCGATGGTCTGCTCGTACTGTTGGTTCAGCACCCTTATGGCGAACCATGGCTGCAGGGGTATCTTGAGAGAACGGGCCAGTCCGTTGCCCGAGCCGCAGGGGATGATGCCGAGGCGGGTGTCGCTGTCTTTAAGACCCTGCACCACATCGTTGACCGAACCGTCGCCACCCACGGCGACAACACAGTCGTAGCCTTTGTCGGCAGCGTCGCGGGCTATCTCGCGTCCATGGTGGATATGTTCGGTATAGACTACACGATAGTCGAAGAGGTCCTGGTTAAGGTTCATTTGGAGCATGGTCTCGATGCGTTTCTGCCGACCAACACCCGATATGGGGTTTACAACAACAAGTGTCTTTGTTTTCATTGTGATATGAGTTTGTTGTGTATTATTTTGTAGTTGTATTGCTGTATCAATGCTTTGAGGAAGCGCAGGTCTTCGGGCCGCCCCTCCTCGTAGTCGCCCTCGACGACGGTGATGTCGTGCACTTCAGGGGCCACGGCATTGTTGCTGACCATACAGTAGAAGCCGTTGCCGTAGTATACTTGCCGGCCCAGGGGTTCTTGGAGGAGGCTCTGGCCGAAGCAGACAAAGGTGTCAGGCAGCCCCAGGAGGTCGGCAATGGAGGGATAGAGGTCGAGTTGCTGCACTATGCGCGGGTTGCGCTGCCCGACGGGGTTCTGCGGGTCGTATACCATCATGGGTATGCGGTACCATCCGTCGTAGTCGTTATACTCGGCGCTGAGGCCGGGACCGCTATGGTCGCCGAGAATGATGAAGAGTGTGCTGTCGAACCAGGGCTGCTTGCGAGCCTCGTCGAAGAAGCGGCGGAGCGACATGTCGGTGTATTCCACACATTTCAGAATAGGATGCCGTCCATCCTTGAATGTGTCTTTGTATTGGACCGGCAGAGGGTAGGGATGGTGAGATGTGACGGTGAATATCTCGGCGAAGAAGGGTCCCTGCCGTTTGTTTATATCCTGAACGGTGTATTGCAGGAAAGGTTCGTCGAAGATGCCCCAGGCACCGTCGTAATCGTCCTCGCCACCATATCCCGAGGAAATATACTCGTTCTTGCCGTGGTACTCGTCGAAGCCTATTCGACGGCACACGCGGTCGAAGTCCATCACCCCGTTGTAGGTGCCGTGGTAGAAGGCCGTATGGTAGCCATATTTCTTGAGCAGAGCGGGAAGACCGGTATATTCGGCAGTGTCGTATATAGAATTGGTGAACGGGATGCTCATCAGGTTGGGGATGGAGGTGTTGATGGCGGTGATGCCTTCGATGCTCTTCTTGCCGTTGGCGCGGCCGTCGAAAAGGGTGCAGTGGCGTGCCAGCGAGTCGAGGAAGGGGGTACGGGTGTCGGCACCGGTCTGTGTGTTGTAGCATCCCATGAATTCCTGGCCGAGGCTTTCCACCACAATCAGCACTATATTGGGCTTCCGCTCGAGGCTGTCGGCCTCAATGTCGGCCGGGGTGTGTATGGCACTGAAGTGGCCGTCGGCCTCGTTGCGTGGCATGTATTCGGCCTCTTCGAGGTCGGGCGTGAAGAGGGTGCGCAGTATGTTGTAGGCGTCGTTGTTTACCAGAGCGGCGTTCTTGGGCTGTGCAAAGCTGGCTGCATCGGAGGGTTTTATGGCGTCGCCGAAGCCTCCACGCATCAGGAAGAATACCAATGCACCACCGGCTACAAAGCCGAGCAGGTCGCCTAAGAGACGGTTGCGGCCGTCGTTGCACGGCGCAAGCCGTATGCGGCTGTTGAGGAAGAAGAAGAGTGCGAGGATAATCAGCGGGAAGAGCCATGCAAACCAATAGTCGCGCAGGAATAGTGGCCACAGGGTGCCCATCTGCCCGCCGATGCCGAAATAGGCGAAAATCTCGTCGGAGAGGAGTCGGTACGTGAAAGGATAGTAGGCTGCGTTGGAGGCACGAGGCACTACTATCAGCAACACTCCGGCCACATACAGCACCTCGGCCACTATGCGGTACCACCGCTTCCAGCGCAGCCGTAGGGGCAGGAGCATGAGCACAAGGTAGGGCAGGAGAAATGTTGTCACGGTGGCCATGCCGAAGATGCAGTTTCCGAGCAATATGCCGAACCACTCTGCCTTTTCTTCGGGATGCAGAATGCTGCTGTTGGAGAAGTAGAAGAGCGCTTGCATCAGCAGGAGCACCGCGAAGGCCAGCAGCACTTTCTTAGTCAGCAGGGCATAGATGCCGTTGCCTTTCCTGTCTGTCTTGTATCGTTTCACTGTATTTTCTTTTAAGGTCTCCAACCCGAGAGGGTGAGTATTTTCTGGCTGTCGGTCTCTTCAAAGAGTTCACGCATTGTGGCACCGGTCTTCTTCATATAGCGGCGCACAATCTGCCATCCGATGTAGTCGGTGGCGCGTGGGGCCGACCCTTCGCCGAAGGCGTTGGTCTTGGGGGCGTCGTCGATGATGCCGCGCAGCTGTGTGTAGTCGGTGCAGTAGAGCATCTGGTTCTGTATAATCCACCCCCAGACGTTGGCGGTGTTTGCCTTCATCCATTTCATCTGCTCACGGCTGTAGCGCAAGCGTATGGTGTCGGGGGTCGAGGGGAGGGTTTGCTCGAGGAAAAACTGGGTCTTGCCTTCGGCAATGGCATAGTCGAGCAGGGTGGGTTCGCCTTCGGGCTGCATAATGTTGGCCCGTGCAATGGCGGCCATGCAGTCGGCCACTATGTATTCCCGCCGGAGCAGGTTCTGCAGGTATATCGGCACGCCGAAGCTCTGATAGCGGGTCATCTGTGGCAGGGCGTAGCGGTCGATGCTGACTGCGAGAGTGCTTTGGTCGCAGAAGACGCGGTTGTGGTAGTCGTCGAAGTCGGCGGTGAGCATGGTGTAGAAGTCGGTGTAGTGCATCCAGGGGCACTCCTTCTCAGCCCGTTGCATGGCTTTGGTGAGGTCGCGTTCCACGTCGGAGAGGTCGTGGTAGAGGCTGTCGGTGGTGCGGTAGATGTAGCGTATGGTGCTGTCGGAGGTGAAGTCGGTCAGCATGGCCATGAATTCAGGGCTTTCCGGCGCTATGTTGAGCAGAGGGGTGTCGTATTCTCCGGCGCGTGCCATGAGGGTCTGCTGCAGTTCTGCAACGGGGGTCTCGAAGAGCAGTTGCTCGAAACGGTGGAAGCGGATGCCGTTGTCGGAGCGGTGGCATCCTGCCAGTGGCAGTATGAGCAATAGCAACAATAGAGACGCAGTGTGCCGCGTCTCTACTGTTGTTGTCCTCTTTGTGCCGTTGTTATTCCTCTGACTTGGGTTGTTCATCTTCTTTGTTTTCTGTTTCTTTCAGTATGCGGAGCTTGGCCTGCATCAAAGCAATCTGCTGGCGGGCACCCTGCATTTTCTTTTCGAACTCCTGTTTCAGCAGGTCGGCCTGTTTGCTTGAGGCAAGGAAGCCGAGGTTGTTCTCCCAGAGTTTGAGGTCGGCGCGCAGTTTCTCTATCTTGTCCTGCAGCTCCTGACGCTCGTTGTTTACAAAGCGTTTGGCATCGCCGCCCACGTTGCGCAGCCGCTCGCGGTAGGCTGTCTCTTCGGCTTCGCGGGCCGAGATCTTGAGCTGCTCGAAGATGCCATCGATTACGGCGCGGTATTCTTTATAGAGGCGCTCCTTGTCGGCCATGGGCACATAGCCCACTTCGGCCCAGCGGCGCTGGTAGTCCTTGATGGCGGCAAGGTTCTCTTCGCGGTTGTCGCCAAAGGTGTGGGCCTTGAGTTCGGCAATGATGGCTTCCTTCTTGGCCAGGTTCTCGCTTTCGGAACTGCGGCGCTCTTTGAAGAACTCGCCTTTTCTGGCGAAGAACTGGTCGCAGGCTCCGCGGAAGCGCTGCCACACTTTCTCGCTCACTTTGCGGCTGGTGGCGCCTATCTGCTTCCATTCCTGCTGCAGGGCCAGCAGTTCCTCGGTGGCGCGTTTCCAGTCGTCGCGCTGGGCGATGGCTTCGGCCTTCAGGCAGAGCTCCACTTTCTTCTGGTAGTTGACGTCCTGCTCGTCGCGGACAGCGGCGAAATATTCTTTCTTGTCGGCATAGTGGCGGTCGATGATGCCTTTGAACTTGCCCCAGATTTCTTCGTTCACTTCGCGAGGTACCGGTCCGATGGTTTTCCACACCTTCAGGAGTTCGTCGAGGGCGGCGGTGGTGTCGTTCCACTGGCGCACGCTCTGGGGCTGTGTGGCGGTGAGTTCGGTGGCTTTGTCGAGCAGGGCCTGTTTGGCCAGCAGGTTGCTTTCCATCTCCTCCTTGCGCTGCTCGTTGAACTCGCGGCGGCGTTCGTCGATTTTGTTTGCGGCGTTCTGGAAGCGCTGCCATATCTCCTCGTTCTGCTCGGCCGGCACGGGGCCTATCTCTTTCCACGCGGCACGCAGGTCCTGCAGGGCTTTGAAGGCCTTGCCCACCGACGGCTCCACTATCAGCTCTTCGGCCTTCTCGCAGAGGGCCAGCTTCTGCTCCAGGTTGTGCTTCTGGTCCAGGGCGCGCAGCTCGCGGTTTATTTTCAGTTTGCTGAAGAACTGCTCTATCTGGAAATGGTAGTTCTGCCACAGGTTGTTCATCTCTTCGCGAGGCACCTCGCCGATGGCTTTCCAGCGGTCCTGAATGTTGTTGAACTTGTCGAGTGCGCTGCGCACCTGCTCCTCGTCCGAGTCGACGAGGGCGCGCAGTTCCTCGATGAGCGCTTTCTTATCCTCGAGGTTCTTTTTCTTGCGGGCCTCGAGTTCTTCCATATATTGCTGGCGGCGTTTGCGATACTGGTCGTAGAGACCGTAGAATTCGTCGGCCACCGAGTCGTTCTGGGGTTCGTATTCATCTTTGTTGCCACCCTCGGCAATGAACTTGTCGAAGGCCTCTTTCTGAGCCTGGCGGTTCAACTCGTTGAAGCGGTTGCGCAGGGCGCCGGCGCGGTGGCGTATTTTCTGCACGTCCTCGCCGATGAGTTCCTTGAGGCGTTCGACCACAGCCTGGCGGTCCAGCATGCCGTAGTCCTCGGCCGGTTCGTCGGCTTCGGGTTTGGCTTCGTCGGTCTCCGGCTCGTTTTCGGAGGTGTTTTCCTCGGGTTGTGTTGCGGTGTCGGCGGGCTCCTCGGCCACTTGGGGTGCGGGGGTGCTCACTTCGTCAGTCTGCCCGGCCTGTGCTTCGGCTACGGTCTGGGCGTTCTCGTTGCGGGTCTCTGTCTCTTGCAGCTCGCCTTCGGGGTTGGTCTGCATGGGGGTGGTTTCTTCCATTTTGCGGTTTTTTTAATTGGTTGGTGGGTTGCACGGGGCGTTGCCCGATGCGGGCTGCGCCTTGATTTTCAGGTTTTTCTGCTGTGTTTATTTATTTATTGTAAGATGCAAATATAAGAATTATTTTTTAAACTGGTAAAAATATTGCGCCATCCGGCCATTATCCAAGCCATAATCGACCGAGTATGGGTCCGAGATAAGTCCGAGATAAGTCCGACCCAGGTCCGACATTTCTCCGACCGTTCTATAATAGTTCTATAGTCAAGCAGTAAAGAAATACTATGGAAGTGGTATGGAAATGACGGAGTTGGGGCGGTGTTGGCCGGAGGGGGCTAAGCGAGTTCGTCGAGTTCGAGCCATCGCAGTTCTTTCTCGTCGAGGAGGGCGATGAGTTGGCCTATGCGGGTGGAGGCGGCTGTTATCTCGGCGGTGTCGGTGACGGTGCCGCCGCTGAGTTTGGCTTCGAGTTGTTGGCGTTCGGCGGTGAGGGCTTCGATTTCGGCGGTGAGGGCCTGGTATTCGCGCTGCTCTTTGTAGGAGAGGCGCTTTTTGGGTTGTTGGGTTGTCGAGTCGGCGGGCTGGGCGGTCTGGCGCTGGGCGGCGCGTTGTTGGCGCTGCTGGAGTTGTTCGGTGCGTTGTTGCTGTTGCTGCTGTAGGCGGTACTGGGTGTAGTTGGAGTGGTAGTCGCGTATTTTGCCGTTGCCTTCGAAGACGAGAAGGTGGTCGACGATGTGGTCCATGAAGGAGCGGTCGTGGCTGACGATGATAAGGCAGCCTTTGTAGGTCTGGAGGAACTGCTCGAGTATCTGAAGGGTGTATATGTCGAGGTCGTTGGTGGGCTCGTCGAGTATGAGGAAGTTGGGGTTGGCCATGAGGACCTGCAGCAGGTAGAGACGGCGTTTCTCGCCACCGCTGAGGTTGCCGAAATAGTTGTACTGTGTGGTGCCGTCGAAGCCGAAGTAGGTGAGGAACTGGTGTGCGGAGAGGGTTTTGCCGTTGTCGAGCTCTATCTCTTCGGCTATGTCTTTGACGATGTCGATGACGCGGCGGTCGGCGGGGGCGGTCATGCCGGCCTGGGTGTAGTAGCCGAACTGGATGGTCTGGCCCACGACGACGCGGCCGGAGGTTGGTTTGAGCTTTTCTGTGATTATGTTGAGGAAGGTGCTTTTGCCGACACCGTTGGGTCCCACGATGCCAGTTTTCTCGCCGCGCTTGAAGACGTAGCTGTAGTCGTCGATGAGGTCGCGGTAGCAGATATTGTATAGTTCCAGTATCTTGCCACCGATGCGCTCGGTCTTCACCGTGAGTTGGGGACGGCTGTCGTCGAAGCGGGTGTGGGCTTTGGCCTCGAGTTCGTAGAAGGCGTCGATGCGGGCCTGCGCCTTGGTGCCACGTGCCTGTGGCATACGGCGCATCCATTCGAGCTCGGTGCGGTAGAGGCTGCGGGCCTTCTCCACCTCGGCCCGCTCGTTGGCTTCGCGCTCGGCCTTCTTCTCGAGGTAGTAGTCGTAGCGCCCGCGGTAGTGGTAGAGGCGCGAGTTGTCCAGTTCATAGATGTTGTCGCAGACGTTGTCGAGGAAGTAGCGGTCGTGGGTGACCATGAGGATGGCGAGGCGCTGGCGCGAAAGGAAGTCTTCGAGCCATTCTATCATGTCGATGTCGAGATGGTTGGTGGGCTCGTCGAGGATGAGCAGGTTGCATTCGTCCATCAACAGGCGGCAGAGGGCCACCTTCTTTTGCTCGCCACCGCTGAGAGTTTCCATCTGGCGGTCGAGGAGGGTGTCGACGCGCATGCGGCTCAGGATTTCTTCCACTCGTTGTTCAAATGTCCATTCATCCTCTGTCTCTGGACGTTGCACGTTGTAGACGAAGTCGCGCACAATCTGTTTTGGATAGGCTTCGGGGCTTTGCGGCAGGTAGGCCAGCTTGAGGTCGCCGCGGAAGGTTATCTTGCCTGCATCCTGCAAGGTATTGTAGCCCTTTTGACCGGCGGCGGTCATTATAATGTTCAATAATGTCGACTTGCCGTAGCCGTTGCGGGCTATGAGGGCGGACTTTTGTCCAGCGTTGATGCCGAACGATATGTCTTCGAAGAGCATCTTGTCGCCGAAACTCTTGGTCAGGTTTTCTACAGTCAGCAGTGCGTCGGCCATGGTCAGTGGGTTATGATTAGACGTTTGGTGGATACGAAGCGGGGGGTGGTGATGCGGAGCAGATATGTGCCGTCGGGTAGGTGGCACAGGTCTATGGTCGCCGATGGTGTATGGGGTGATGTCGATGTTATCCGACGGCCGTCGATACAAATCAGTTCGATGTTGTCGAGACTACCGGTGGCAGTGCTGACTGTGACGAGGCCAGCCGTTGGGTTGGGGTGGACGTGGATTTGGTCGGATGCGGAGTCGGCATAGTGGATGATGGTGAGGAGTATGGTGTCGGCGGTGGCTATGGTATCGGTGTGGGCAAGTGTGTCGCTGACGCTTGCTGTGTCGAGGTTGAGGATAGTGTATTGGGTGAATATGGTGGTGTCGAAGATAAATATTGTGTCGAAGATGAAGAGTGTGTCGGCGACTGTGAGGGAGTCGGAAATATGCAGTGTGTCGACGTGGTGCAGCGTGTCGTGGAGTATGACGGGAAGGAGCATGGTGCCGGAAGACCAGTTGTCGCCAAGGCTGTTGTCGGCTTCGAGGTCGTTGAGCATCAGGAAGGGGCCGTGGCCGTCGGCGGCTTGCGGCCAGGGGGCGGAGTCGTCGTAGGTGACATCGTCGATGGTGTTGCCCCAGGCGTCGGCGAGGACTATGCGCTGCGAGTTGTCGGAGAGGTGGCGGGCAAAGAGGTCGAAGGCGTGGACACCGTATACCTCAAGGAAGGCGGTGCTGTCGGCGGCAAGGAACAGCTCGGCACCGGGCGCAAGGGCGCTGCCGGCAGGGAAGCAGTAGGAGAGTCCGAGCTGGCTCAGGTAGACGCCGGTGAGGTCGGCTTCGACTGTGTCGGCGTTGGTGATGCCGATGAATTCAAGTTTTTTGCTTGTGTAGCCGTTGGTGGAGAAGGGGTGGTAGTGGATTTTGCTGATGACGAGTTGTGGCAGGGTGGGAGTGTCGCAGGCGGTGTAACTGCCGAGTTGGTTCGATATCCAGTTGTATCGGTTCTGAAGCCATTGCTTCATGGACGATATGTTCTGTGTGTGGCTTGCCCAAATGCCCCAACGCTGTTTGTCGCGCGAGACGACGGGGTCGATTACAGCCTGCAGGCTGTCTATCAATGCCCTCACGCTGTCGAGACAGAGCGGGTGGCCGGCATCGGTTAGTTGGTGCCAGCGACGGCTGAAGTGGCATTGGAACGAGGGGTCGTTGAAGAGTTGGTACCAGAAGTCGGAGCCGGTATTGTCGCCGTTGTCGAACTGCCATATGTTGTATCCGCTGCGGCCATAGCCCCAGCCCGACCCCAGGTCGTTGCCATAGGCGAGGTTGAAGTCCCACATTGGCCCGGCGCAGAGTTTGCCTCGCCGGTCTTTGTAGAAGAAGGTGCTTTTATGATATATGTCGACATTGGAGCTCAGTTCGCCCATAATCATATAGTCTACAAACGAAGGTACGTCGATGACCGAAGGGTAGCCGTCGGCAGGGCTGCTGTTTGCGGCATCCATCTTGGCTTGCAGGCTGTCGAAGACGGACTTGATATAGGCCCCTTGCTGTGGCGTGATGCGGTCGGGTTTGGGATCGTGATAGATGTAGTTTACTTCCTCCCAGTAGTCGTGTGCCGTGGTGGTCCAGGCCGGTGTGTCGCCGCCGGTAAGCTTGTCGGCTTTTATGATATAGCCGCCGGTGACGCTGGCACCGGTGTTGTCTGAGGTGTCCATATCGGCTATGTTCACGCGGTTGTCGTCAATCTTGATCTTTTCGGTGAGGAAGTAGAGGCCGCGGTAGTCACCGTTGACAAAGACTTCGCAGTATTTTGTGCGGGGAGTGTAGCGGCCAGTGCGCCGACCGATGGCGTAGCTGAGGCAGTCGCGCAGGTATGAGTTGTCGTCGTTCAAGGCGTTGAGTACCCAGTCGTTCTCGGCCGGCATACCGAGGAGAGACACGTTACGTGCGGTTGAGTCGTCGTCCATACGTGTCTCGAAACCGTATGGTTTCTTGTTGTGGTCTTGCGAAGTGGAGCCACGCAACTCTATGCCTATGCGACCGTTGTAGTTGAGATAGGCTGGGTTGTCTTGGTTTGAAAGGTAGTTGGTGGTGTTGTCGTTGACATACAGTATCTTCATCGTGGCGCCTATCTTGGGCTCATCGGGTATTGTCGCGCCGTTGTCGGTGGTTATAAGTATTATAGGCAGCGGCGACGAGGTGACGTTTTGCGCCACAGTGCCCACGGCCCACATGACCACCACCATTGTCAGCAACAGGGCTTTTCTCATCGGGCTATCCTTTGGTATTCTTTGCGGGCTTTCTTCATCAGTTTCAGAAAGCGCTTGTCGGCATGCAGACGTGCTACGGCGGCGCTGGCCACCAGGCGGGCGGCATCCACGTCGCTCTGCCAGTGGTATCCGGCAATGACACGGCTCTGGCCGTACATATAGCCACGGGCCATTATGGTGTCGGCTTTGTCGGGTGCCAGCTCGGTGAGCAGCAGGGCGGCGCTCCATCCCAGTATAGTGTGGCCCGAGGGGTAGGAGCCGTTGTTGCGCAGCCACCCCTCGTCACCGGGGTAGATGGTAGGTTCGTTATAGTAGACATAGGGGCGTGTGCGCATGTAGTGGTTCTTGGGCAGCTTGCCGGCTTGGTCGGTGGTGATAAGGCCTATGGTGAGCATGCGGTAGATGGCCGGGGTGGCTTCTTTCGAGATGGTGATGCCGAGCACACCGCTGTATATCTTGCAGATGTTGTCGATACTCCAAACAGCGTCGTTCACGGCTATTGCCAGCCTCGTGCTGTCTTTGCGTTGCTCTTTGCCCCATTGGTACTGTGATTGGTCATAACGGAATGCTTCGCTGCTCTCTGTCGGAGGTGCTGGCAGGAAGTATACTGCGTTGGGCATGTGTGTTGAGTCGAGCAACGGCTTCTGTGCCGTGGCCAGCAATGGCAGCAGGGCTGCGATAATCAGTATTCTTTTCATTCTTTCAGTAGTTTGTCGGTCTGTTCCTTGGCGTGTTGCTTGATTTCGGGGGTGATATGCTTGCCCACAGCGCGTATGGCCACCAACAAGGCTGTCAGGTCGTCGGTGAAGCCGAGGGCAGGGATGAAGTCGGGCACAAGGTCGGCGGGCAGTATTAGGTATCCGAGGGCGCCGATGATGAGGGTCTTTGCTTTGACTGGTACATCCTTCGACTGCAGCAGGAAGTAGAGCTGCAGGGCAGGGTAGAGAACTTTGCGGCCCACCTGTGCCGCCACGTGCTTGACCTTCTTCCAGAAGGAATCCTCGTCGTAGTGCCGCTCGTATTGTGGCGCGTTGTCAATACTGAATTTCTCCATGGTTTATTTAGGTGAAATCTTCAAGTTTCTTGGGTCTGTCGTTCATGATGTTGGGGCGTGGTTGATAGGCAAGGTGCAGCTTCGGGTAGATGCGGAGGCGGAAGTCGCACTCGTCCTCGTAGCAGCATCCGTTGTCGGTTACCGCGCGGGCGGCACCACTCTCTGCTACGGTCAGCATCGTCCAACCGCCCTGGGTCTTCAATCTGTGCGACGGGAACCAGCCCCGTGGCTGCAACCCCTGACCGTCGAGTTCCCACATCAGCGATATCGGAGCTTCGGGCTGGTAGCCGAGAGGGAAGGTGAGGGCATATTTCTCGCGCTCCAGTTGCCACAGCCGTATGGTGTTGCGTCCGTTCTTGCGTCCAAGGTATTCGTCGCCGAAGGTTTCTATTGCATCTTCGATGGCGGTTAGGCTGTCCACATTCTCGACGATGATTACGGCGCCGTCGTCTTTTGCGGTTTCCAGCAGGTTTTCCACTTCCTGCCTGCGGGAGGCCTCTTCTCTTTTCTGCTTTATTTTGTCGGGCTCTATGTTGCGGGCGGCTTTGTAGAACAGGTATACCGCTACGACGGCCATGAGTCCCACCATTAGCCATTCATTTTTGGTCAGGAAATAGATGGCAGTTGCTATGGCTACGGCTCCCAGAATATAGTTGGCGTTTCGCTCCGAGCGCTGTTCTTTCATGGCTTCGGCCAGTTTCTCCTTAGCCGGTTTGCGACGTTCTTTGCGTTCGGCATCTGCCTTGCGCTGCCGGTCACGGTTCTCCATGCGGTCGTAGAAGATTGCCCATGCAAGCAAATATATGGCGAGGGGAACAAAGATGCCCCCCACAATCACTATAGCAATGATTCTGAGGATTGAGTCCTCTATTGCCATTATATTCTGGTAACTCCGTATGGCAAACCAACCCGAACCCACGGCGAATGCCAGACATATCAGGCGAAGGAATGGATGGGATATTTTCATTGTCCAAGCACCTCCATGATGGCTTTGGCGGCCTTGCGGCCGGCACCCATGGCGAGGATGACGGTGGCGGCACCGCTGACGGCGTCACCGCCGGCGAAGATATACTTGCGGGAGGTCTGCCCGTTCTCGTCGGCCTTGATGCCACCCCAGGTCTCACACTCGAGGCCCGGTGTAGATGTGCGGATGAGTGGGTTGGGGCTGGTGCCGAGTGCGGCGACGATGGTGTCGGCCACCACATCGCACTCGCTGCCTTCGATGGGGCTAAATTTGCGACGTCCTTTCTCGTCGGGCTCTCCCATCTCCATGCGCACACAACGCAGGGCACGCACGGTGCCGTCTTCGTTGCCGAGTATCTCGAGCGGTGCAGTCTGGAACATGAACTGCACACCCTCCTCCATAGCGTGGTGCACCTCCTCGCGGCGGGCTGGCATATCCATCTCGCCGCGGCGGTATACCACCGTCACCTCACTGCCCAGTCGCAGGGCTGTGCGGGCGGCATCCATGGCCACGTTGCCACCACCTACTACGATGACCTTGTGGCCAAGGTAGATGGGGGTGTCATACTCCTCGTCGTAGCCGTGCATGAGGTTGGTGCGGGTGAGCAACTCGTTGGCGCTGATGACGCCGATAAGGGTCTCGCCGGGGATGCCCATGAACTTGGGCAGGCCTGCGCCGGAGGCAATATATACGGCGTCGTATTCCATATCTTCCATCAGCTGGTCGATGGTGATGCTCTTGCCTATGATGACGTTGGTGCGTATCTCCACACCCAGACGGCGCAGGTTCTCTATCTCGGGTTCCACCACAGCCTTCTTGGGCAGTCGGAACTCAGGAATGCCGTATACGAGCACACCGCCGGCATGGTGCAGTGCCTCGAACACGGTGACCTGATAGCCGTGTTTGGCCAGGTCGCCGGCACATGTCAAGCCGCTGGGACCGCTGCCTACGACCGCCACCTTGCGGCCTGCAGGGTAACACTGGCTCTGAGGCTTCGACTGTGCACGGTGGTTGTCGGCCACGAAGCGCTCCAGCGCGCCGATGGCTATGGGTTCGCCTTTTACGCCCATCACGCAACTGCCCTCGCACTGTGTCTCCTGTGGACACACACGTCCGCACACGGCGGGCAGGGTCGAGTCGTGGCTGATGGTTATGTAGGCCTGGTTGAAGTTTTCTTCCTTGATATTCTGGATGAACTGCGGTATGTTGATGCCCACCGGGCAGGCTTCCACGCAGCGCGGCTTCTTGCACTGCAGGCAACGGTTGGCCTCCACCAAAGCTTGATGCTCGCTGAGTCCGAATGAGACCTCGTCGAAGTTGCGGGCTCTCACTTTCGGGTCTTGTTCGGCCGGCTTCTGGCGGCTCTTGGCTTCGGCAACGGCAGCGTCGACAGCCGGCGCCAGGTTGCACTTGTGGCCGCTCTCGGCGGTGGCTATGCGGTAGCGGCGTGCGTCGGGGGTCTTCAGTTTGCGGGCGGCTTCGTCGAAGTCCACCAGATGGCCGTCGAACTCCGGTCCGTCGACGCAGCAGAACTTCACCTCGTCGCCCACACGCACACGGCAGGCACCGCACATGCCGGTGCCGTCGACCATCATGCAGTTGAGGCTGACAATGGTGGAAAGGTTGTATTTCTTGGTGGTGAGGCTTACGAATTTCATCATGGGCAGAGGACCTATGGCCACGCAATGGGAATAGTCGGCTCCGCTCTGGCACAGTTGATCCACTTTGGCGGTGACGAGTCCTTGCTCGCCGTAGCTGCCGTCGTCGGTCATAATGTGCAGGTTGTGGCACACGGCGCGCAACTCGTCTTCATAGAATAGGAGGTCTCTCGAGCGGGCGCCGATAATGACGTCGGTGGGGATGCCATGACGGAAAGCCCATTTTACCTGCGGGAACACCGGCGCTATGCCCACGCCACCGGCTACGAACAGCAGGCGTTTCAATTCGCCCTTCTCATGCTTTTCTATCAGCTCGCTGGGTTTGCCCAGGGGACCCACGATGGTGTAGAGGTCGTCGCCGACGTTCATCGCCGCCATCTGGCGTGTGGTCTCGCCAACCACCTGGAACACCAGCACTATCGACTGCCGTTGGTACACGATATCGCTTATGGTCAATGGTATCCGCTCGCCGTTGGGGTGGGGGATGACGATGACGAACTGGCCAGGTTTGCCGCTGAGCGAAATCCACGGCGCGTGGATTTCCATCTGGTAAATCTCGTGGCTGTTGAGCAGCCGCTTGCTGATAATTTCGTACATAATGGTCTCAATTTTGAGACAATAACGACATGAAACGCTTTTTATTGTACCAATATATAAATATTATTCCCAATGGACTCAAATGTCATTGTGCTCCTATTTGTTAGGCGAATGCCTTCTTCTTGTTTTTATTCTCCTTATTCCGGCCCGCTCATCAGAAATCTTTGGCCACATGATAAACATTGTGTATTTTTGCAAAATTAACAATACAAATAGACAAAGTTTATATGAAACCGAAATCATTAATTTCCACAATGGTACTTCTGATATTGGGCTTCGTCGGATGCCAGTCAAATCAGAATCAATCGGATTATTGCACAGTAAAAGGTACCATAAAAGGTCTTCCCGACGGTACCAAACTCGAATTGCAAGACGAGTTTAACCACTTTGCTGTTGTCGGCAAAGGAGTAGTCAAAGACGGCGCCTTCGAGATTCACCCGACTGTGTCAGCTCCCACCAATGTGTTCCTTTATACCCAAGAAGACTGGTTGCAGCTGAAAGACTTTATCCTTGAGCCGGGAACAATCTGGGTTGAGGTGGATGCCGATGACGAAGCGGATATGGAGACCGGGGCTACAGGTACGCCCTCGAACAATATCAGGCGTAGAGTCATGGAATATGATTTGCGGGGCGACAAAGATTCGGCCGATGCCCTAAAGGCCGAGGTGATGGGTGCCGAACAAACCGGTGCGTTGGCATTGGCCATGATCAACACCTGGTGCAAGTCGTCGGTTCAGGCACTTGATGTTTTGGACCGCCTTTCGCCCGAACTGGCCGGGTTGGAGTATGTGGCAGAACTAAGGAAAGAATTGGCGCAGCGCGTGAAGACCGAACCTCGGACGGAAGGCAGCGACATCGTCCCCTTGTACATTGACATGAATTATCCAGACGTGAACGGCGACAGCATAAGCTTGGGGTCTGTGGTCGAGAATGATGCCAACCGCTATGTCCTCGTCGATTTCTGGGCCACGTGGTGCTCGGCGTGCCTGGCGGCTATGCCCCGCCTGAATGAGATTTATGCCACCTATCACGATAAGGGCTTGGAAGTATACGGAATCTCCGTGGACGCCCAATTCGAGAGGTGGAAAGGGTTTGTTGCGAAAAACAAGCTCCCTTGGGTCAACGTGTGCGATGGCAGTGGCGGCAGGAAAAACAGCAAGGCATGGCATGACTATGCCCTTTCCGGTATCCCGAAGACACTCCTGATCGATTGTGAAAGCGGGGAGATTATAGCCCGTGACAATCTTGTTGAAATAGAGGCCATGCTGGCCAAGCTACTTCAATAATCACTTCTTCTTATCCCGCGGGCCACGCCCGAACCACAGGCACACGGCGGCCAACGCCGCCATGATGACCAGGTACACAGGGCTCATCAACATATCGTGAGTCTATTCTCTATTCGCTGAAATACTTGTAGAACAGCGGTATGGTCTCTATGCCGCGGAAGAACTGCTGCATGGGGTAGTTCTCGTTGGGGGCATGGATGTCGTCGCTGGCCAGGCCGAAACCCATAAGGATGCTCTTGAGGCCGAGTATCTTCTCGAAGCCGGCCACGATGGGGATGCTTCCGCCGCTGCGGGTGGGGATGGGACGCTTGCCGAAGGTGTCGGTCATGGCCTTCTCGGCAGCCTTGTAGGCTTTCAGCTCCAGCGGGCTGACGTAGGCGGCACCGCCGTGGCAGGGCGTCACCTTGACGGTCACATAGTCGGGCGCCACGCTCTCGAAGTAGTTCTTGAACATCTCGCTTATCTTCTCGAAGTCCTGGTTGGCCACCAGACGGGTGCTTATCTTGGCGTGTGCCTTGCTGGGCAGCACGGTCTTGGTGCCCTCGCCGGTGTGGCCGCCCCAGATGCCGCAGACGTCCAGGCAGGGGCGTATGCCGGTGCGTTCCTTGGTGCTGTAGCCCTTCTCGCCCTTCAAAGCCTTCACGCCGAGGTCGCGCTTGTAGGCTTCCTCGTCGAAGGGGGCCTGGGCCATGAGGGCGCGCTCTTCGTCGCTGAGTATGAGCACATCGTCGTAGAAACCGGGTATGGTGATGTGGCCGTCGGCGTCGTGCAGGTCGGCAATCATCTTGCAGAGCACGTTGATGGGGTTGGCCACCGCGCCGCCGAAGATGCCGCTGTGCAGGTCGTGGTTGGCGCCTGTCACCTCCACCTCCCAATAGCAGAGGCCGCGCAGGCCGCTGGTGATGCTGGGCACGTCGGGGGCTATCATCGAGGTGTCGCTCACTATGATGATGTCGGCTTTCAGCAACTCCTTGTTCTTCTCGCAGAAGCCGTAGAGGCTGCCGCTACCTATCTCCTCCTCGCCCTCGAGCATGAATTTCACATTGCAGGGCAGGGTGCCGGTGCGCACCATATATTCAAACGCCTTGGCCTGCATGAAGCTCTGACCCTTGTCGTCGTCGGCGCCGCGGGCCCAGATGTAGCCGTCCTTCACCACGGGTTCGAAGGGGGAGGTGCGCCACAGCTCGAGCGGCTCCACGGGCATCACGTCGTAGTGGCCGTAGACCAGCACGGTGGGCTTCTTGGGGTCTATGGTCTTCTCGCCGTATACCACAGGGTTGCCCTCGGTGGGCATCACCTCGGCACGGTCGGCGCCGGCCTCGAGCAGCAGCTCGCGCCAGCGTTCGGCACAGCGCACCATGTCGGGCTTGTGCTCCTGCTCGCTGCTGATGCTGGGTATGCGTATCAGGCTGAAAAGTTCCTCAAGGAAACGGTCTTTGTTTTTCTCTACATAGTTTTTGATGCCGGTTACATTCAGTTCCTCTTTGGGGTTGGCTTCATTTTGCTGTTTCATATTGTTTTATATTTAGTTTCCAATAAAATTAAAGTGCAAAGTTACGAAGAAAAATCCACATGGCGAGGCAAAACTTGTGCGCTTTCTTCCTTGTGCTTGAGCAACAGTGTTTTATCTTTGAATAAAATTTCATTTCCCCCAATGCCGCCCTCCGCCGAAGATGGGGCGCTCATCATCCCATGTCTACCGCCTCCGACCCACCCCAGGCCTTCTTGCCGGTGTCCTGTCGGTAGTCCCGGGTAGGGGATGACACCGTATCAGGTCCGACCCAAGTCCGACCTTTCTCCGACCGTTCTATAGTAGTTCTATAGTAGTTCTATAGTATTTCTATAGTCAGCAACTATAGAACGACTATGGAAATATTATGGAAATAGTATCGAAATGACGGAGTTTGGTCGGCGTTATGGTTTGGTTTGCAGGCTTTTGTGTTGGTCTGTTTGTTGAAAAGCCTCGAAGCGTCAATTTAACTTTATTTAACATAAATTGGTGCTATGAAGCAACAGTAGATTGGTGTGGAGGTGGGTGAAAAGTGGGTTTTTGGGGGTGGCCTGTCTGGTGGTTCGATTTATAAAAAAAGTTAAATGTTAATAAAAAAGGCAAGAAATCGAATTTGGGTGTCACCAATTGAAAAAAAAGTTGTATTTTTGCCAAAATGATTGAAAACAGAAACATTATCTAATAACATGGAAAACAATATCTTGAACAAGATTAACGAATCTGTGGACCTTGAAAAAGCCAAGAAAGTGTATATCGCACCCGCACTTTCAGTGGTGGCTTTCCGTACCGAACACGGCTACGCTGAATCGGCTGCACCGTGGAATGGTTGGAGAGCCGAAAGCCAGAAACTGAAAGAACTTGACCAGGACTTGATGTCGCAGCTTGAAGCGGGCAACAACTGGTATAACCAGCCTGTGGCCGGTTATTTCGAGAACGACGGCAATTCCACCGACCTTTCCGGCGGTTGGGGCGGCTCCGCCAACGACTCTTGGTTCTAACTTTTAATTTTGGAGGATCGGATCTATGAAGAAAAATATCATCATTCTGAGCATCTGCGCCGTTGCACTCATGTTTGTCTCCTGCGGCAAAGAGAACCGTATCAGCAACCTCGAGCGTCTGCATGTGAACTTCGCCGGTTTCAACGATGAAAACGGTTCCAAACTTATGTTTGCCGCCGACGATTATGGTGCTGTAGTCTTCGACGACGGCGACTATATCTATGTCAACAACACTCCTTTCATGATTACCCAGGATGGCGACGACTGGGTGGCCAACCGCATGAGCGGCAGCGGCACTCTCGAGGGTGATGCATTCTACTGCGTCTATTTCGACGAGGAGTTCTGCAAAAAGAACTCTTGGTCGGCCGGCAACCATTCCTATAAAATCACCACCGGCACCAGTGCGGGAAATGCCAACGGTCTGAACACTTTCAATAGCGGTATTGTGATGGAAGGCATGACCACCGACACTGTCGTCACCATGCGCCCCATGTGCGCAATACTGCGTTTCGAGACCTACTCGTCTGACGAGGCTGCCAACATGTATGTGGGCTTTGACGGTGAGGTTGCCGCCAGAAGCTATACTTTCATTCCCGGCCAGGTTAACGCTGCCCCTGAAGTCGGCGCCGCCTCCTTCTATTCCGGCATCAACTACAGCGTCAGCGGCATCACCGGCCACACGACCCTTTCGGGCCACTTGCTGAAAGCCACCGACAGGAACTCGGAAGCCCTCGATGAAACGTGCGTCTACCATGTTGTGGTTCCCCTGACGGGCACCGTGAACACCAGCCTCTACTTCATGCTGTATACCAATGGTGAATACTACTACAAGAAATTGGACAATGTCGTCTTGAAGCCCGGCAATGTCTACACCTACGAGTGGTAGTGTCGAGACTTGAAGAATTAAGCCGGAAGGTGTCGAAACCTTCCGGCTTTTTTTGTGCCATACAAGCCGTGACTTGTTGGCAAAATGCAATAGATAAACTATATTTTATTTTAGTATATCAATTTTATTTTGTATCTTTGCATTTCCTGTTTAGTCGACAGGATGGTATATTTATTTGTAAACGAACTAAATAGAAGGATAAATGAGAAAACTTGCAGTGGTGGCTTTCGGCGGCAACGCCTTGCTTCGCAGCGGACAGAAGGGCACCTACCAAGAACAGATTCAGAACGTGGAGGATACCTGTGAGAGCCTCTGCGCATTGCTCAAACGCAACTACAATATCGTCATTGGTCACGGCAACGGTCCCCAGGTGGGCAACGTGATGCTTCAGCATGAGGCCGGCAAGGCGGTCGGTGTGCAGGCTATGCCCATGGACTACTGTGTGGCCGAGACCCAAGGTTCCATCGCCTACCTCATAGAGATGGGGCTGCGCAATGTGATGGCCCGCCACGACATACAGCGCGATGTGGTGACACTCGTCACTCAGGTGGCTGTCAACAAGCTTGACCCCATGTTCCAGAACCCCACCAAGCCTGTGGGTCCCTACTACACCAAGGAGCAGGCCGACCAGATGGCCGCCGAGACCGGTGCCAAGTACAAGGAAGACCCCAAGGGCAACGGCTGGCGAAATGTGGTGGCAAGCCCCAAACCCACCCGCATCAACAATATCAAGATTGTCAAACAGCCGGCTACGGCAGGCAACATCGTCGTCACCGT
>JAEEGL012184534.1_pt1 | contig 25162 bp, 17 predicted proteins | sample 9134231 | NCBI WGS metagenome assembly JAEEGL01 (sample SAMN16246548, study PRJNA631951) | gut metagenome | biome: gut microbiome; feature: rumen; material: fiber-attached | host: Bos | place: Iran: Karaj | collected 2018-10 | reverse complement strand
ATTTATATTCATTGAATTTGAATTCAATATAACCAAAATTGAGTCATCTGTCAATACATTAATTTAAAAAAGATGACAAGGGGACGGTTTTTATACCAATGGGGACGGTTCTAAATGGTAAAGTTTTTGCAAAGAAAAAACTTTACCATTTAGAACCGTCCCCATTGGTATAAAAACCGTCCCCTTGTCATCAATCCCAGTAACTTACTCCTTCAACACCTTATCCGCATAGGAGCAAGTAGCAACCACCGTATTCCCGCACTGCTCTGCGGCTTCTATTACCTTATATACCAGACGTTTGGCGATGCCCTTTCCGCCATATTCCGGGTTCACCTCAGTGTGATAGATATTCCACCCCTCCGGAGTCTTTCGGTAGTCGCACTCGCCGATCAGAAGGTCGCTGTCATAGGCTGCGCTCCTGCTTTCGTCTTTTTCATATTCTATTCTGATCCCATGGGTGTAGATGCAGGTCACGGCTCCCGAAGGGCATGCGCTTATGGCCTGCCAGATCTCCGCTGTTGGAGCCTTAGTCACATCTATCCAGGGTCTTCTTGCGGCGTTAAATGTTCTGGGACTTCCGCTTACGCACTGCTTGGCATGTCTGCATTTATCCGAATTCCAGAACACCGCTATATCTTCATTTTCATATAATCTGTGCATTGCAGATCCTCTCTGTAGAAAACCTTACTCCGAACGTTACTCTGATGACACCGATCAGGCGGGTGAATTCTTGGCAAAAGCGCTGGCCACCGCATCAAGGATCTCGTTTTTGTCCGCATTCTTGGCAACGCCTTTGACTGTATCTGTGATTTTATCGAGAGCTGTGCTTGATATGGATTCACTCACTACCTTCTGTACCCACTCCATGTCGTTAAGAGTCTTCTTGCCGGTATAAATCTGCTCAAAAATGTAGGCAGCCGCCTCTCCCAGCGCAAACACAATTGTTCCTGAGATAGCTGCGTTGACCGCCGCTGCTCCAAGGTTCACTCCGGGAATGACCTTAAGGGCGGAAACCAGCATTTTTCCCGTAATGCTGACAGTTCCTATATCCACGATGAGCTTCACCAGCTCCTTGGCTTTCTTGGTATTGCGTATGCCCCATATCTTGAAAATAGCCTGAATCTCCAGAGATTCCGTGGGCTTAAGAAGCATTACGTCAATTACAGGAGATGCGATGCCGCCAACTGTGATGCCCGCCAGAGTAGCTACGCTGACAACCGCGTGGGACATTGCTCTTTTCCTCGTAAGATTATAGCGTGCGATATCCTTCTCCGCCGCCTGAATACCCTCGGGCAAAAGATTATTCGTGATCTCGATAAGCTCCGTGATCCCCTTGGGTGGCAGGATTTCGCCGTCATCCTTGGCTCTTGGCATGGCAATTACAGATACCACCTCCGCAAGCCTTGTCATATATTTTTTCTTGGATAGAAAGGCTTCTTCCACAACCTCCTTGGCAGTACTGGTGGCAGCGTCAGTGTAGGACTGGGTGATGACCGCCACAATGGGCGCATTCTTCCAACTGCTGATGGCATTCATGAAGGAGTCGATGGTCTTGGGAAAAAGCTTGGCGGTATATCTGTCCACGCAGAACCAGATTGCGCTTATCTGCTTGTCCTTTTTGCCTGATTTGATGGTGCTCTCGGACCATTTTTTAACAGCGTTTACAGCCTTCTGCTCCTTGAACACACCGGGCTCGATACCGGTTGTGTCGATGAGCCTGAAGGGTACGTTTTTGTTCTCATATACCTGAAAATCCGTATGGCGCTCCGCTACGCTCTTTTTAGTGCTCTCCATAACCTCTTCGCCAAGAACGGTCTTAATAAGCGTCGATTTTCCTACTCCAGCAAACCCGATTACCAGTACATTTCCTTTCTCCATAATCTTGTCTCCTATATAAAAAGAACCCCATAAGCCTCGTATAATCATTATATCATTCGCAAATTGTCTCTTCAACGAATACAATTTCTGTTTTCATTCATAAAAACGTAGCCCAAGAGCCGCCGCTGACCCCCAAAGTCAAGAATTTTTACTCTTTTCGCAATATTTGCGTAACATGTCGCAATTAGTAGTAAGTGCACCCATAGGGTTACTGTTATGATTATTTTGCTCGGGCAAAAGCCTTGAACGCCGATGGTTGGGGGACTTATCGGGAATCATTCAGGGCACACAACTTAATAAAGGGAGAAGGTAAAAAGTATGAAAAAAGTATGTAAAAGTTTTTTTGCAAAACTGATGATCTTTGTTCTTCTCGTCAGTACGATCGGATTATCCGTGAAGACCACAGCAAGCGCAGCTGACTACAACTTCATGGAGACCTACGGAGCCAAGTACGGCTACTCAGGAAACTGCGTACACACCTATATGCTCCGCAATCAGAACACAGTCAATGCTATCAAAAAAGATTCCAACATCATCACCCTTGGTAACGAGATGAAGCCTGACTATCTCCTCGGCAGCAGATCCGCAACTCTTATCACAGTTGCAGAGGCCAAGAGGCTGGGCTACTACATCCCATCCAATTACAAAGAGAATTATGTACCCAAGATCAACTTCAGCACAGTTGATGAGGCACTCAAGCTCTGCTACCAGAACGGTCTTAAGATGAGAGGCCACACTCTTGTATGGCACTCACAGACTCCTACCTGGTTTTTCAGAAACGGTTTTAACGGAAGCGGCAGTTTCGTAAGTCAGAGCACAATGGATGCCCGTCTTGAGTTCTACGTTAAGTCCGTTATGGGACACGTTTACTCAGGCCAGTACGGCAGCGTTGTTGTATACTGGGATGTTGCCAACGAGATCATGCATGCCAGCAACTCAGGCTGGGAGGCAGTTTACGGCAGCAACAAGACCAATGCTACTTATGTTAAAAAAGCCTTCAACTACGCCTATGATGTCCTTGAGCAGTACAAGCTCACCGACAAGGTTAAGCTCTTCTACAATGACTACAACACCTACATGGTAGTTAACGATGAGATCAAGCTTGTTAATTACATCAACCAGGGCAAAAAGGTCTGCGCAGGTATCGGAATGCAGTCACACCTTAGCACCTCTTATCCTTCAGTTGATTACTACACACAGGCCCTTAACGCTTTCCTTAAGGCAGGCTTTGAAGTACAGATCACAGAGCTCGACATCAAGAACACCGGCGAGCAGAACCTTGATAACTATTGCTACAACCTCTTTAAGAGCATCAATACAGCCAAGAAGAACGGCGGAAACATCTCACTGATCACCTGGTGGGGACCTTCAGATGCAGAGACCTGGCTTCGCGGGGAGAAGCCTCTTCCATGGTCCAATATCGGTGTGACCAAGCCCGCTTATGACTATGTTATTAAGGCTTATACAGATGTATTCGGTAAGCCGGGCCAGAGCAGCACACAGCCTCAGCCCACAACAGATCCTACACCTTCTACTCCTACCAATCCTAACTCCACAGCCCGCATTGACGATGGCTGGTACTACATCAAGGGTGTACAGGCCCAGAAGTACCTCACAGTTAATGCCGACAACGTAAGCGGTTGGAAGGGCGTATGCATCAGAACCGGCAGCGGCATCGATGCTCAGAAATGGTATGTTACTAATGTAAACGACGGCTATATCACACTTACCAACAAGATGGGTAACGTAATGCTTGATGTTGCCAACGGCGAGAACACAGACGGAGCCAGCATCGGTATCTACTCAGCTTACGGCGGCAACGCTCAGCAGTTCATAGTCAAGACTACAGGTACAAACGGCATTTACACCATCGGAACCAAGGCTTCAAGCGCTACCAAGTATCTGGATGTTTATGAGAAAAAGACAACTGACGGTTCAAAGGTATGCCAGTGGACCTACAACGGCAATCCTAATCAGCAGTGGCAGTTCGAGAAGGTTGATTCTCCATCATCACAGGATCCTCAGCCTCAGCCGGAGCCTGAACCTGAACCCGAGCCTACTCCGGAGCCCGAGCCTACACCTGAACCTGAGCCGGAACCCGAGCCTGAGCCGGAGCCTGTCATCGTAGAGTCAGGACTTGATCTTAGCTATACTATCAACAACTGGGGATCAGGTTATCAGATCAGCTACAAGATCAGCAACAACACGGGCAGCACCGTTAACGGCTGGACTCTCAAGGTCAACAAGAATCAGGTCAACATCGGTTCCAGCTGGAATGTAAACATCACAACCAGTGGTAACTATTACGTTATCACCCCTGTTGATTGGAACAGAACTATTCCAAACGGTTCCAGCATCGAATTCGGCAGCCTTGGCGCCGGATCCATCGGATCTTCCTTTGATTACACATTGGAATGATACAAATAGATCAATATAATAGGGAACATTTCTTCTGGAAGCGCTTATTGGGGCATCGCGATCACCGCGATGCCCTTTCATTTTGTCCCAAACATTAAGTCCAAACTTAACCAAATCCAAATACATTACAAAATTAATCTCAAAAGACATTAATTTTGTCATCTTGCAATAAAGCGTCACAGTGATAAAGTTAAAAACAAATCAAGTTTTTGGGAGAAAAAGTATTCAATGGGGACTGCATCTGACGCGTATTTACAAGAACTTCTTAACAGATATCGCGCAAATTTCGATATCACAGAGAACTATGCTCTGGGTGAGCGAATTTATCCTGCCTACGCGAGATTTTTTTCCCTTGGAGAGAAATACGTTCTTAAAAAAGAAGCCAAGCTCTGGGCCATAAGAGCCTACGAGCATGTTCTTTTCATTAAAACAGATTCCATAGATGAGAATTTAATAGCAGATTTAAGGAAGACAATGGAGGAGCAGATGGAACCGCTCCTGGTAAGGCAAGGTGAGAAATATCCTGAGAAGGACCACATGTGTTCCTACCTCTCTTTTGTCATAATATCCGATACGACACCGGGCCCCGAAGTCATTAAGGCCATCAGGCGCTTTAACTTCGACAAGGGTTACCTCTTCAATTTCCGCGGACACAGTGAAGGCAAGCTTGGCTGCGTATTCCTGGACAGTCGCAGCTGTGCCACCAACTCCGGGGCAAAAGAGCTAAAACCGCTCTTTACCAATATATTTAAATCCCTTAATGAGGATAAGGAGGAGAAAGTATCATGAATGCAGCAGTATTACTTATTGCAAGCGTTGTGGTCCTGGTCGCAGGCTATGTTTTCTACGGCGGATGGCTTGCAAAACAGTGGGGAATCGACCCTAAGAGAAAGACTCCGGCACACGAGCTGGAGGACGGCATGGACTATGTTCCTGCCAAGACACCGGTGGTTATGGGACACCACTTTTCATCAATTGCGGGCGCAGGCCCCATCAACGGCCCTATCCAGGCAGCAGTTTTCGGATGGGTTCCCGTTCTGTTATGGGTTCTGATCGGAGGAATTTTCTTCGGCGGCGTGCACGATTTCGGCGCACTTTTCGCATCACTTCGTAACAAAGGCCAGTCAATCGGCGAGATCATCGACAATTCCATGGGTAGAGCAGCCAAGAAGCTGTTCCTTACCTTTGGCTATCTTACACTGATCCTTGTTGTGGCAGCTTTCAGCTCAATCGTTGCCAGCACCTTCGGTAACACCACCGCAGCAGGCGCAGCTGTTGAGGGCGCAACCCTTGCAGCCAACGAGTCAACAGCAATGATCTCAATCCTGTTCATAGCTCTTGCCATTGCATTTGGATTTTTTATCTATCGTAAAAATGTACCTATCGGAATCGCATCTGTTGCAGGTGTTCTTGGAATCGTAGCTATTGTAGCTCTCGGACTTAACTTCCATCCCATCTCACTTTCCTACAACGCATGGATGTGGATCGTTGGAGCATATATCCTTGTAGCCTCCGTTACACCTGTATGGATCCTGCTTCAGCCTAGAGATTACCTTAGCTCATTCCTTCTTTACTTCATGATCGCAGCAGGTATCATTGCTGTTATCGGAGGAGTTGTTTCAGGCAACGGCAATTTCCAGGTTCCTGCTTTCGGCGATGCAGCTCTTAAGGGAACCGGTGTATTTACAACAGGAACTGCCTTCCCTGCACTGTTCGTCACAATCGCCTGCGGTGCTATTTCAGGCTTCCACTCACTGGTTTCTTCAGGAACAAGTGCCAAGCAGCTTGATAACGAGAAGAATGCTCGTCCTGTAGCTTACGGCTCAATGCTCATCGAGTGTCTCGTTGCTGTTATCTCTCTGTGTGCTATCGGCTTTGTATGGGCTGCAGCTTCAGACGGAACCTACGCAAGCCCTACACAGGTATTTGCAGGTGGTCTTTCAGCAATGATCGGCTGCTTCGCTCCCGGACTTCAGAACATCATGTACCAGCTTCTGATCCTGGCAGTATCCGTATTCTGCCTCACATCCTTAGATACAGCTACACGTCTTGCCAGATACATGTTCCAGGAGTTCTTCCTGCACGATGGCCAGACCAACAAGGATGTCACAGGTGTTAAAAAAGTCATCACCAATCCTTATGTATCAACAGCCCTTACCGTTGTCCTTGGCGTTGCCCTTGGAATGAACGGTTACACCAAGATCTGGCCTTTGTTCGGTGCAGCCAACCAGCTTCTTGCAGCAATCGGACTTCTTGCAGTTTGCACATGGCTCGGATCTGTAGGTAAGAACAACAAAATGTTCTACATCCCTATGACCTTCATGCTTGCTGTAACAATCTGCTCACTGGCCCAGACAATCAAGGCCAAAATGACAGCTTACCTGTCAGGTGCAGCTGATTACTGGGCACTCATCCAGTCTGTTATCGCAGTGCTTCTCGTAGCTCTGTCCGTTGTACTTGCTGTCATCGCAGTTAAGACACTTCTTCAGCAGCACAAGGAAAAGGCTTCCGGCAGCAAAGAAAAAGCAGCTTAATAATTCAGGCAAAAATGAAATGGGACGGCGCTTAGTCAGCACCGTCCCTTATTTTTTCGCCTTTATTTGATCATTTAATGCGCTTCTTAGATAACTACGATATTAACATTGCTATGTCCCAGTTCCTCGGAGATCCTGCGGCTGATCTGCTGCGCCACCTCTCTCACCTCCGAGTACTGCATATCCTCATGGAACTTCATCTCGATATCAATATATTTTTCCTGTCCCGTTATCCTGCTCTTCACCGCTCCCAGCTCTTCGAACTTGTCAAAATGCTCATTGATGACCTTGATTATCTTAAGCTGATTCTTTTCATCCAAAGTCCTGTCTATAAGTTCCTCCACAGACTCCCTCAGATGCCCGAATACAAGCCGCGACAATGGAATTGCGATTATAATGCATACCACCGGAGAGAAATAGCGGATCCAGACTGTGCCCTCGAATATAATGGTGATTATCAGGGTTATGATGGAAGCTGCGTCAAATGCAAACTCCTTCTGAGCACTCACATAGGCCGTGTGGTACATCTTGCTGTGACTTTCTTCCAGGATCTTTTTTTGCCTGAGCATAATGAAGATATCGATTATGAGACCCAGTATGCTCACCGCCAGAGCAAATCTCGAATTCCCCGTTTCCGCTTCCCAGCCAAGGAGACTTCTTATCGAGAAGAACATAAGGCACATTATTCCGGCCACATCGAACATCTCACAGCTAAGGGCAGTTATAGCCTCCACCTTGCCTGTTCCGTAGTTAAAAACGTACTTGAGATTCCTGTTAAGCTTACTTGTCAGAATAACCAGTATCGCCCCCGGCAGCACTATGCTGGCGCACTCCACAAACTCCAGCCACACCACCGCAGATCCGCTGGCGCAGGCCGCTATAAATGACGTCACAAACTCAGGAAGCCTCCACACTATAAGAAGCAGTGCGATCTTCCGCTGCTGACTCAGTCTTTTTGACTTTGACATATGCCCCCTCCTATATGATCAAATTAGTCCTCCATGACATAGGATATACGAATTGTCATCATTTTAATTATATCTTGTTTTTTCCCAACTGTATGATATAATTCTAATGTTGCTAATTGCCATATTAGCTTTCGGGGCGTGGCTCAGTATGGTAGAGCGCTACGTTGGGGACGTAGAGGCCGCCCGTTCGAATCGGGTCGCCCCGACTTGATATTTCAAGGGTTTGAGTTATTCAAGCCCTTATTTTTTTTGCAAAAAAAGGTAAGGCTCCCGATTTCTCAGGAGCCACACCACAATGAAAAAACAGTACAATTTTTAGGATAGAATCATCTTAGCACACAAATTCCAAAAATAAAACTATTTTTCTGATTTTTTCGAAAAATTACTTTAATTTCTCAATCAGCCTTCTTTTTTCCTCCAAAAGTACGTCTACATCCGCACCTTCAGTGATATTCCATTCCTCTTTCAAAAATGTGATCTGTGCCTCAACATACCTTACTGCATCCTCATATTTTCCCAGTATCTCATATATCCTTGCCTGGGCCTGAAGGTGATCCATACACACGTGGTCCTTATGATCCGTGATATAGATTTCCTCGGCTCTGTGATATCTCTCCAGAGCCTCTTCATATCTGGCATTAGAAGCATATATGCCGGCAACTTCGAATATCGCATCATAGCTGTCAGGGTACTTTGCCTCGATATCGGCCACGATTTTCCAGCCATCCTCTGCTCTATACTCAGCGAAGGCAATATTGGCCTCATATACAGGAATCAGAACCTCCTTGTGATCAGCGAGCCCGGCGTATGTGCCAAGGTACTCTGCTGCCTCTTTTGTCCTGTGGTCAGCGATCAGATTGTCCATAAGAAACAGGTAATTTCTGCCAATCTCCGGATGTTTATCCACAAGTTCCCTGAAGAACTCTATTGTTCCGTTATGCTGCCTTGCGTTCCAATCCCAGATTACAGCGCCCTCGCTCTTTTGCAGAAGCCACTGATCCTCCTTGGCTTTTGGATGGAGATTCATTGCCTTTCTGGCGTAGCGACTGACATATCTGCTGTCGCTGACGATTCTGTGATGATACAGATGGGCCAAAAAGGTATAGATCCTGCCGTCCATCCTGTCGGGGTGACATTCATCATAATCATCCTTGATGTCCAACAGAAACTCCCTGGTATTATTGAACATCTCATCTGTGAGCTCATTCTCATAATCCAGCATATTCTCGATGCGGTGGAGCTTCTGCTCTACAGAAAGGTCAAATAGCTCATCGATCGTCACGCCGAAAAACTCCGATATAGCCGGAAGCAAAGAAATATCCGGAGCGCACACATTATTTTCCCATTTAGAAACGGACTGACTGCTGACTCCAAGAGCCTCAGCCAGTGCCTCCTGTGTAGTGCTTGATTTAAGACGAAGTGCCTTGATCTTGTTCCCTATATTCATTTTCTACATTCTCCTCATCTGATTGTGAAGAAATAGAGCTCTATTTCATATCTTACAAGGATTATTGTAGATGATAATGCCTATAGTCACAATGACGCAGTTTGCAAGTTCCTGCAACCTCAGGTTGTGCTTATTCACCGTAGGTCTCAAAAGTAAGTGAATCAATAAAACAATGAGGGTTTGCAGATTTTGCAAACCCTCAAATGATTATGAATTATGTAATTTGATCCATGCCTTTTACAATAATTAATGCATTTGCTTTATGCTCATAATTTGAACTTTCCGACAACATCCGACAGATTTTTGGAGATTTCCTGCTGTCTGACGGACATATCGGATACGCTGTCAACGACACCGGATACAGTGTTGACGGTATCTGTGATCTCAGAGCTTCTTGATGCGGTATCCTGTGTTGATTCCGTAATGTTCTGAATAGCACTGCTTACTTCATTCATTGCACCGCGTATTGTATCCACCATTTCAGCGATGGAGCTTGACTGACGGCCAAAGGATTCGGCGTCATTTCCATACTCCTGAGCGATATTGACGAAGTTGTCATAATCGGTTTTTACCGTCTCATTCAGGAATTTCAGAAGTTCGTTGGTGGCATTCAGAAGGTGCTCGAATGCAGCCTGAACATTTTCTACCGTGCCCTGGATCTGTCCTACAGCCTCTGCCGTTTCTCCGGCAAGCTTGTTGATCTCAGAGGCAACAACCGCAAAGCCTTTGCCGTGTTCGCCGGCTCTTGCAGCCTCAATTGATGCATTTAATGAAAGAAGATTGATCTGATCTGCAATCTCCGCAATGGAATCCGCAAGGGATCCGATTTCCTTAACGACCTCGGCCTGAGAGTTGGCTTCTTCCACATCTCTCTCTCTTTCAGAGGCGATGAGAGCTGCATTTTCACTGGCTTGTCTGGATTTTTCTTCGATGGCAGCAGCCTTGCGCTGGATATCATCTGCCTGAGTCCTGGTTTCATCGGCCTGACCGGACAGCATCTGTACCGAAGCATTGACTTCTTCAATTGAAGCATTAACCTCCTGCGTCGCAGCAGATGCACTCATCATGGCATCATTGACACCTGTCATGTTGCTTCTGATCATCTGGAAGTCATTGGTGAGCTGTTCAGCCATGTTTCCGAGATTGGTGGAAGCTTCATCAATTCTTCCGGACTCCTCTGAAACCTGTGTAATAACGGATTTATTGCTTTCGTACATGTTATTTAAGGACAGTGACATCTGTCCCAGCTCATCGGAACTCTTTGTTTTGATCTGTTCAATGGTAAAGTCGCCTTTTGCAAGCTCTCCCGCGAAGGCTTTAACGCTGTTGACATTCTTAACAATGGACAGTGCCAGCAGAGTTATGATGGCAACGCATATAATAAGTGCCACACCTCCTATAAGAAGCAGGAATGTTTTAATGGAATTTACGCTCTCGTTCATCTCACTTTCAAGGAGCGTTACACCCAGCTTCCAGTTAACATCCGGAACTGTACCATAGAAGAGCAGATACTTTTCACCATTCTGGATAAAAGAAGTTACGCCTGACGAATCTGACATTATATGAGCGCTTGCTGCTGCAAGAGAAGCATTGGGGTCATTGGCAATATTAAGTGACTTTGAGATCTTATCGCCATCTGTATCAAAAAGATATACACCATCAGAATCAAGTAGTATCGGAGCAGAGTTTTTACCCAGGGAAATACCTGATACCATTCTCTGGATTGAATCCAGATAGATATCAACAGTTATACAGCCCGAGTAATACCCGGCAACGTCGTAAATAGGAGCCGAGCAGGTAGCCATTACCTTTCCGCTGGAGGGGTCATAATATGGATTTGTTATGTTGCACTGTCCCTCAGGAAGGGATGCTGCCACAGTATAGTACTCCTGGGAAAAGTAGTCATAGTCTGCATTGGAGTATTCATCGGTATAAGTGATGGTATTTCCGTCTCTGTACCAGTAAGGACCTGCATACGCCCTATGCTCATAAACTCCCTGCTTGAACCATATACCGGCTCCTGAAATAACGTCACTTGATAAAACAGCCTTTTTAAAAATTGCCTGGTACACATCAAGATCAGTAGAGCTGTAGGTTCCGCCGACAGTATTTGCCAGAGTTATTGCTGTGGACCTTAGGGTCATAAGGGTAGCATTTATATCACTTACATTTGCAAGAATGGACTCTTCTGCCTTCTGCGTTGTCAGCGTCTGTATTGATTGGGATGAGCTGCTAACGCTCACTGTTGTTACAAGAATAAGTGCCAGTGCAACAGCAGGAATTATTCCAAGGAGCATCTTAGATAGTAAACTTGTTTTCTTAAACATAAATGCCAGCCTCCTTATTCTTCTTCATCAAAGGGCTCACGGCCGAACTGAGGATCATTGTTTCCGGAGTCTGTAATGAACATCTCAAGCATGTTTATGGGATCATTAAAATCAGCAAGCCAGCCTTCGCGAGCGACATCGTAATTGCCGTCCTTTCGGTCCTGCTGGAAGGTATTCCAGTCTTCTGTTACTACAGTTACCTCTATTCCTATCTCAGCCAGGTCTTTTTTGATTGCTTCTGCCACAAGAATGTGAGACTGACTGTTATTTGTCAGGAAATCAAAAGCAATGGGAGTATCCGGTGAAAGCTTTCCGTCGGATCCGAAGGTGTATCCGGCCTCTCCCAGCAGCTCTTTTGCCTCACTGACAGATGCATCTGTCTTCTCTGCGGGGTAATAACCGGTTGAAGCTGCATTGGGGAAAGAATATTTATCATCACTGGTCTTGAACACGCCGCCGTTACCGTCAAGCATTCCCTCTGGAATAAAAGAGGTTGCGATGACCTGACCCGTCTGTCCGATATTATTTACGATATAAGCCCTGTCAATAAGAAGACCTATTCCGCGTCTCATGGCAGCAGCCTGAGCCGAGGACTTGCCGTCAAACATGTGACTGTTTACATTAAAAGCGAAGTAGTAGGTTCCAAGACTTGGTGCTATAACAAACTCAGGATTGTTGGAGGAAAGGAAACCTGCAATTTCCTCAGTGGGCACTGAATCCGCAAAATCGATTTCTCCGTTTTTGTAAGCACTGTATATGGCTTCTTCGTCAGACGTCAGCACAAAGACAAGCTGATCTACCGATACGTTGTCTGCATCGTAAAAATATGGATTCTTGACATATATCATTCTCTCGCCGGGAATCCATTCCTGCAAACTGAAGGCTCCGCTGGCTACAAAACCGGCCTTTTCTGCCCAGGCCCCGGGATTGATTCCGTCAGGATCTGCTTCATCGACACAGGCCTGATTAACCGGGAAAAAGATAGGGAAGGCCATAAGGTCAAGGATATACGCGCAGGGAGATGTGAGATTGAAGGTGAGCGTAGTCTCATCCACTGCCTTAGCCTTGACTTTGCCGTCATCATAACCTGCGAAATTACTGAACATATAAGCATAGTCTGCATTAAGGGATGGTGAGACTGCTCTGTTCCAGGTATATACAAAATCCGATGCTGTGAGAGGTGACCCATCGGACCACTTTAAATCTTTTCTCAAATGGAAGGTGTAGGACAAGCCGTCCTCAGATACCTCATAAGGGTTTGCCGGATCGGCAAGAGCCGGGATGCATTCTCCTTCCGCATTATAGGTGTAAAGTCCGGCAAATGTGTTTGCCACAAGACATGCTCCGTCTACAGATGAGTTAAGCGCGGGATCCAGATATGTGGGATCTGATGAAAGGCTCACCCTCAAAATGTTGTCTGTGCATCCCTTTGCATACATGAAGTATTTGGTACCAAAGAGAGATGAATAGATTCCATCAATGGAAGTTTTCTGCAGATACGGATCATTATAATAATAGAGCGGCACCACAGCACCTGTAGACATGAGGATATCTTCCGCGCGGTGCATCATTACCTCACGTTCATTGTAATCAGTGGTGTTTTTTATGTTAAAGATGAGCTGATTGTACTCAGTCCAGTCAGGAGCTGCACTGTTGTGAACGGAATTGGTCAGAGTAGTCGGCCAGCCGGCTTCAGAGCCTCCACCTGTACTATCGGCCGTGACAGCTTCCTGCGGAGCATTTGCAGTGTCACTCTCATTTCCGACGTCAGCAGCCTGTTTGCCACATGCAGTAAAAAGACTTAGTGTCATAGTTAAAACTATGGCACAGGATAGGAGTTTGTTGCGCATTTTAATACCTCCCGGATTATAATCCTAAAAGATTTTGTGTATAGGAGCCCATATAGGTATATATCTGCATTTAATTGGCAAAACTTTAGTCAGTTTATAAAAATATCAGAAAAAAATAGATGAAAAAACGTTATTCCACGTTCTTTCATCTATTTAAGCCTGCCGGCTCCTTGGTTCAGGCGTCGAACTGCAGTGAATCGATGACTGCAGAAAGGGCATCTGATACAGCTATATTCATCTCTTCATCATTTCCGTTGTGGCCGCTAAGTTCAAAAACAAGTGCACCCTCCATATAGTCTCTGCCGATGGCTGTCATGTATGCGCCTGATCCCTCTTCTGCAGGAGGAAGAATTGCCCAATAGCCGGTTTCGCTCTCAGCTCCGGGGAAGGGTCCCTGTGAAAATACTGTTGCTTCACCCCAGCTGTTTCCAAGCTCTTCGATAGCTGCCTCGCCCTTGTTGTCTACAGTATAATAGGCTGTGATCATGCTTGTTCCGGCGCATTCTCCGGTGTAGACAAAGAATACCTTGCCGTTCTCATTTGTGACTGAGATATTTGTGGCATCATAACGTACACTCCAGCCGTTTGCATCATGATAAACCTGGTCTTTAGGGTCGCTCAGATAGTTTTCTGCATCAAAGGTATCAGGATCAACACCATCAAGCTTCTCAAACACCATTACACCCCCATCTCCAAAAGCACCGGTGATCTTGCCGCTCTCATCAGCCTTTACCACAAAAGCTTCTTCTGTAGAATCAGCTCCGCCGAAGCTGAACTTTACTGTTCCGTCAGCCTGTGTGCAGGAGAAAGGAAGTCCCATTCCATGATTTGCTCCGTCTGTGGTATATCCGTAAGAGTCGGCGTTAAATACATAGAAATTTGTCTTCTCCTGATTCTTGGCATTCTCAGGATAAACAGCGTATACACCGGCCTCAAAATAAGGTGCTCCGGCCAACTCAGTCTCGCCCTGCTCAGGGCTATTTGAAAGTGCCACCTGCTGATCAGTTGACTCTGTTATTGTTGCTTCCGTTATTGTTGTTTCCTCAGCACCGATGGTCTCTTCTGTCTTTGCTCCGCAACCTGCAAGAACACCTCCTGCGATTGCTGTTACTGCTGCGATCATTACTACTTTGTTAAAAATAAGTTTTCTCATAATTTTTTCCTCTCCTCATAGAAAATGACTTAAACGTTTTCGTTCTTTACATTTTTAGTCTATCACAGCTTTTATCACAGAAATGTCACACATACTATAAAAAAAATAAAGGGCACCAAAACGGTACCCTTTACCTCTATAAATCACTCTTCTGCCTTATCTGTGTCATTGCTATCTGCGGCTTTTTCTTCTTCGGAAGGATTTTCTTCTACGGCCTCAGCAGCCTCTGTATCTTCACTTGTAGCTTCTTCCTCGGCCTTCTTATCTGTATCTGCAGCCTCTGCTTTGTCTACATCAGCTGATTCTGAATTCTCAGCTTTTTTCTCAGCTTCTTCCTTGGCCTTCTCCTCAGGGGACTTCTCAAAGAGGTCATCAAGGACAATGGTCATCATATCCTCGTTGGTAGGATTCTCCATGCGGGAAATCCTGCGGGCCTGATTGGTGATGATCTCCTCGAAGAGGTTACGAACCTCTCTGGCATTGGCGAAATTGTCGATGTTCTCGATCTTCTTGGCTGTGATGAGAGCTCTGATCTGGTGCTTAACATCATCAGCAACCTTGTAATCATACTTGTTGCAGTTCATGTAGAAGATCTCTTCCAGCTCGTCAATATTGTAATCGGAGAATTCAATGTACTTGTTGAATCTGGACTTAAGACCGGGGTTGGAGTCGATGAACTTCTTCATAGGATTGGTATATCCGGCAACGATGACAACGAAATCATCTCTGTTGTCCTCCATTGCCTTAAGGATGGTATCTATAGCTTCCTGGCCGAAAGCATCATCCTTCTGAGCCAGTGAATATGCCTCATCAATGAAAAGAACGCCGCCCATAGCCTTCTTGATCTGCTCTGTGGTCTTGATGGCTGTCTGACCAACGTAACCGGCTACAAGTCCTGATCTGTCGACCTCAACCAGCTGTCCTTTGGAAAGAACGCCGATCTGCTTGTAGATCTTGGCAATAATTCTGGCAACTGTGGTCTTACCTGTTCCGGGATTGCCGGTAAATACAAGGTGAAGAGATACAGGTACGGACTTAAGTCCCTGCTCTTTTCTCTGCTTCTGAACCTTGACGAAGGCTGCAAGCTCCTTGACATCATCCTTGATTGTTCCAAGACCGATAAGCTTATCAAGAGTCTCCATCGGATCCTCTTCAGGCTCCTCAGGCTCCTTGGCTGCTTCCTCTGCCTTGGGACCGGAAGTTGCTGTTACATGCTTATCTGCTGCGATCAGTGCCTTAGCCTCATCCAGTGCAGAATTAGCCTTTTCCATGGCATCCTCGCTGCCAAGCCCTACACTTCCTGAAGCGACAGGCTTCTTAGGTGTCTCTGTTACATTTCCGTCAAACTCAAGAGTTGTCTGATTATCTGATTCCTCTCTCTTAATGGCGTCATAGTTAAATCCGTTACCGGAGAAAGTATTCTTTGCGTTATTAACAGTGGTCTTCGCTGCATTGAAGAAGTCTCCGTACAGACTTCCCAGAATGTCCTTCTGCATATTTGTGATCTTATTCAATGCCTCTAATTCCTTGTCTCTCTTATCCAAATCAAGTCCCATTTTTCCAACCTACTTTTTTCTCTAAAACTAATGCAATTTCAAAAAACTATTCACACTATACTAGCACATATCCCCACATCTCTTCAACGCAAAAAAAATTGGGGTCAGACCCCAATCACAGAATGTTCACAATTGGACAAAAAATAACGCTTCGCAGCATTTCTGCCACGAAGCGCCATCTAATCACTAATTCATTAATCATTTAGGAACCAGCCGCCACGGGTCATGAAGGTGCGCTGAGTTACCATAGCATCAATATCCATTCCGGTAACCTGCGCAGCCTGGGCCTTGTAGCTTGCTGCTGCGCCGGTGCCCATTGCCTTGTATGCGCCGTAGGAAGCCTTGGGCGAACCATCAAGATTCTTAAGTCCCTGGGCGATATGGCTCTCCATCTCATGGGCATCATCGGTCTCTCTAAAGAGAATGAAGCTCTTGATGTAAGGATTGTTGGAAGCCATCGTGTAAGCGTAAACAATGGATGCCATCTGATACTCCTCGCCGAAGCTTGAAGTATAGCCAATCTCTGAAAGAGAAATATCTCTCACAGCTCCTGCAGGATTCAGGAAGGAAGGCTGGCACATATAATCTGTCAAAAGATAAATATTCTCGATTGTAATATATGGTGTAGACAGGTTCTGGCTGACATACTGAGCCTGCTGTTTCCATGCGTAGGGGTCAAAAAGCGGAGCGTTGTAAGGGTGAACCGAAAGTGACCAGTCTATGTTACCCTCGCGGAGCATGTAGTAGTTGAATCTGTCCAGGAAGTCCTTGGCAAGGAAGCAACCGGGATTGGACTTTCTCTGCCATTCCTGGTCGATCGAATTGTACACCTTGGCGTTGGCATTGACACTCTTGATTCCGTTGTAGAAAATACGGAAGGCCTTAACATACTCGCTGACATTGAGCTCAAGATTGGTGGAATTCATGTAGTACCACTCTGTTCTTGCGTTGATCTCATTGCCGATTACCCAATTATCAACAGTTCCGATGGAGCCGCCTGAATATCTCTGAGCAAGGAAAGCTGCGATAGCCTTAAGGTGCTGTGTACCTCCGTCCTCCTTGGTATTCATGGCATATCCCGGGCATACATGGGAATCCCTTGAAAGTGGATGGATAAGATCAGCTCCTGCAGCAGTCTTGTTGTTAAGGATAGTCATTGTGAGCTGGAAACCGTTGGCCTTACACCAGTGAACAAAGCCGTCATACTGTGCAAGAGCTGCGGTATTGAACTGATATACTCTTCCGTCATAGGCAAACTCTGTAGTTGCAACAGCCGGATCCGATGAAGGTCCTACAATATCCCCCATGTACAGGTTATAAACCATTTGGGCAACTCCCAGATCCTTGAAAGTAGCTGCATTTGCATCATTAGGAAGAATTCCCTTGATACCGTGGTCGTTTCTGCCGGTGGTCTGTGTAGCAACCGCCTCAGGATTGGTGATATAGTGCTCATCACTTACCTGAACCATGCTGCCGCCCTGCTTAACTGCCACAAGGAATTTTTTGCTGAGATTGGAACCCGGAGTATTAAGTCCCAGATCAAAAGAGAAAGTAGCCGCCGCATCTCTTGGAGCAGTGGCAACAACATTTCCCACCGTTCCATCCTGATATACCTCGTCGGCGTACAGATAATACAATCCGTCATCCGAAGCCGGAATGCTGGAAGCAGCCACATTGACCACAACGCTTCCGCCCTGGATCACACAAGAATTGATACTTACAACTCGGCCGGCCGCCTCAGCTACAACTCCCTCAGGGAGCACGACGTCATGGGCGCCTACAGCTATCACAACAGTTGCTGCAGCCATCACCGCAGCACAAATCTTCTTAAATAACAAACCCTTTTTCACACTGAACCTCCACACATTTTATTTTTTATTTCAAAAAAATTTAAGATCACGCACTTGCAATAGCATCCACAAAAGCCTTCACAGCTTCTTCGTCACTTGAATGAAGCGCACTCTTGATGGTAAGACTATTCTCAAGTATAGTAACATTCTTAAGGGCCGAGAGCTTCTCGGTCATGAGCTTAACCGTAGCCGGAGCCCAGGTTCCGTTCTGAGCAAGAGCAAAAGTCCTGTTCTGTACAGCAAGCGCCTCCATATCGTGCAAAAATGCCGCCATAGGAGGATAGATCCCATTGTTGTAGGTTGGGCACATAAGAACAATCTTTTTGCAGCGCCATACCTCCCCAATCAGGTAGGACACATCTGTTCCGGACACATCATACACCTTGATGTTCCTGCCGGTCTTCTCCCTAAGTCCAGAAGCCACCGCATCCGCAGCGCTCCTGGTGTGACCGTAGAGACTTCCGTACACGATAGCTATATCATCGCTCTCAGGCTCGTAGGTGCTCCACTTCTGATACTTATCCATAAGAAGATTGATGTCCTTCCTCCACACAGGTCCGTGAAGAGACAGGAGCATCTTGATATCAAGTCCTGCTGCCTTCTTAAGAACCGCCTGAACCTGCATTCCGTACTTGCCAACGATATTGGCATAATACCTTCTTGCGCTGTCCATGAAGTCCTTCTCATAATCGTATTCGTCGGCAAAAATGCCGCCGTCAAGGGCCCCGAAGGTTCCGAAAGCATCTGCGCAAAACAGCGCGCCGCTACTCTTCTCATAAGCCATAAGAACCTCAGGCCAGTGAACCATTGGCGCTGCGATGAAGCTAAACTCCAGCGCACCGGTGGAAAGAGTATCCCCCTCCTTGACCTCAAGCTTGTTAAAGCCCGCAGCCTCCGGGAAGAACTGTTCCATAATGGTAAAAGTCTTGGCTCCTCCCACCACCGTAACCTCGGGGTGCAAAGCCACTACTGTGTTGATAAGTGAACAATGATCCGGCTCCATGTGAAGAACAATGAGATAATCCAGTTTTCTTCCGCTAAGAGCCCCACTTAGATTCTCAAGATACTGATCTGCCACGGTAATATCCGCAGTATCGAAGACCGCAGTCTTCTCATCATCGATAAAATAGCTGTTGTAAGAAACACCCTCCGGTATGGGAAAAATGTTCTCAAAACGCTCAAGACGCTTGTCGCTTCCGCCAATCCAGGAAATTCTGTCAGTTACTTTCTTGATGTTATTCATAATTATCCCTCTTTACATTTAAGTAATTAAACGAAATACGGTGCTTATTCAATTCTATCACATCACTTCTTAAATTCCAAAATCGTCTTCTCCACTATGCGGATATCAATGGGCTTGGTGACATGCGCATTCATACCTGCATCGAATGCCTGCTGCACATCGTCAGCGTAGGCATTGGCTGTCATGGCGATAATAGGAATCTTCTGAGACCAGTCTGTACCCAGGGCTCTGATGGCTGCTGCCGCTTCATAGCCGTTCATCACAGGCATCTGAATATCCATAAGGATCATGTCATAGTCTCCCTCATGGGCATTCTTAAACATCTCAACAACTTCCTGTCCGTTGACACCTCTTGTGACCGTAGCCCCTTCCATATCCATCAGCTCTATGAGGATATCGGCGTTGATATCGTTGTCCTCTGCCGCCAGAAACTTCATACCATTCAGTGGATTGGTGTTCTCAGCTGCCTTGGCCTCTGCATCGGCTCTTCCCTGTGCCATCTCATCAAAGGCCTGCTTGAGCGTGTATTCCAGAATCGGCTTCTGAACCACCTTGGTGGCGCCGGCCTCTATAAGAGGCTTTTCTACTTCGGATTTGTTGATGACAGCCACAAATATAATTCCCTTTCGGCCCTGCTCGCCGGCCCTTATGGCCTTGATCAGATCCGTAATCGGCATATCTTTTATATCGTCATCGATTATGATGAAATCCAAATGCCTTCCCGTCTTTTCGAACTCTTCAATATAGCGCAGAGCATCACCTGCACTGGTAGCCACATCGCCCTCAAGCTCTGCAGCCTTCATCCTTTCTCTGAAAAATACGTTCTCTTCGATATTGCCATTCACTCCAAGGAAGTACTTTATTCCGTTGTCCTTCCAATAGATCTCATTCTCTCCCGCCAGTTGCAGCCTTAGGTTCACGGTAAAGGTGGATCCCTTTCCTTCCTCCGAATCCACTCTGATGGTTCCGCCCATGAGCTCAACCAGACTCTTGGTTATAGCCATACCAAGGCCCGTCCCCTGAATAGTCTTGGTGGCTCCCTTTTCCTCTCTTGAAAAGGCATCAAAGATCTTGTCCTTGTACTCCGGCTTCATTCCTATACCGTTGTCGGATATAATAAACCGAACATTGTTAAAGCCTTCGGAAGAGGTGGTGCTCTCCTGAATCGTAAACTCTATCCTGCCACCTTCCTGAGTATACTTAACGGCATTGCCAAGGATATTCACCAGAATCTCATTTATCCTCTGCTTATCACCCATGAACCTGTCATGAATAAGCCCGTTGGCATTAATGATATAATCCTGATTCTTGGATTTGGCCTGCATTCCGATGACGGTATTAACCTCCTCAAGGAGCTGCCCCATCCTCATTTCCTGTATATCAAGCGTCGTCTTACCGCTCTCGATCTTACTCATATCAAGAACATCATTTAACAGTCCCAGAAGATTATGGGACGCAAGACTGATCTTATGAGTATACTCCCTTACCTTCTCAGGATCGTTGCAGTTCTTGTCTATCAGAAGATTAAAGCCCGTAATGGCATTCATAGGAGTCCTGAAGTCATGGGACATATTTGCCAAAAAGCTTGTCTTGGCCTTATTAGCTGTCTCGGCTGCCTGAAGTGCCTCCTGCAGCTGGTGATTTCTCCTGAATTCCTGAGTTCTGTCATAAAGAGCGATAGCAAGCCTCTTACCGCCGTCGTCAATGGTGCTGACGATAACGCCTCTGTAATACAGATGCTCATTGGTCTGCTTGTGCTCGAACTTAAGCTCATCCATAACGATGATCTCGCCGGTTCGCATGCTCTCCTGAATCTTGTCAGAGATCTTCACATTTTCCTTGAACCTCTCGTCCTCAAGCTGAATCTGCGACAGGACTCTGATATCCTCTTTTACCTTATCCAGCGGGATTCCCAGTGTAGCCTCAACATTGGCCGTAACAAAGTCCGGCGCATAGCTCTCTGCGTTCAGCACCGCCAAAACGTCATTATTTCTCTCAACCACGAAGTCGAAGAGCCACTCTCTGTAATGAATATCACTCTCCTTGAGCTTAAGGTCCTCCTCATTCCTTCTGTTGATCTCGTCCATCATTTCCTTTAGCTTGCTGGCCATGCTGTTCATGGAATCCGCAAGCTGGCTTATCTCGTCTTCATAGGCATCGCTGTAGGACACCTCGAAATTGCCGTTCTTTACCTCATTTGCCAGCTTATTAAGCCCCGTAACACGCCTGCTTAAGTTTCTTGCGAAAATGCTGGCAAAGCTGTAAGACAACAGGAAAATGATCAGTGCTATCACTATCACCGTCCTCAGCATTCCAAAAACGTCAGTGGTAATGTCACTTCTGTCAATATAGTAATAAACAGTCCAGCCATTTGAGATCGTCTCAGAGGGCAAAAGAAAATATTTCTGAGTATAGCTGAACTTCTCAGCATTCTGCTCTGTGGTTCCCGCTGTGATATTCTCAAGAACCCCCTTATCAACTGCCTCGCTGTCCGTGGCCTTATGGATGATTATCTCATCATTATCGTTAAGCACATAGATACCGTTGGACAGATAGCTGGCCTGGTTCAGGATAGAGAAAAACTGATCCGTGTCTATCTTTAAGGTGATCATTCCGATAACCTGCGAAGATGTAGCCACATCAAGAAGAGTCTTGATGACATAAACGCCGCCCTCGCCGTCCACAACCCACATGGCTGAGTACTCTTTTTTACACTCTTCGTACCACGCAAGTTCCTGCGCTGTCTCAGGAATGCTGATAAAATCACCTATATGATCCTGCTGTAGAAGCGTCGAATAGATATGAATATCAGAAATATTAGTATCGCTACTTAAGTAATACCAGATAAGAGGCTCAATCCTGTCATTAAGGGACTCCGTCAGGGCATATGGATCACGATCCACATGCTGCAGCACCTTTCTGAAATCCGTCTCATAGGAAAAGAACTTAATGACATCATTCTCATTCTTGATATTGTTCTCAATACCATAGGCTATAACATCCGCATTTCCCTGCATTGCTATCTTAGTCTGCGTTATGAGGTTATTGCGCGCCACAATGTACGCATACACGCCCAGCACCACAATAGGTACCACGATCAGTATCGCGAATGTTATCCTCAGCTGAAGTTTTATGCTCTTTCTGTTATTCCCGTTCATATAAGCCCCTCTATGATCACTCTTCTTCTCGGATTAACTGCGCCTCTTGATCCATATCCTGTAATGCGGTGGCCAGGTCCTTTTTATCCAGCACCACCTGTTGAAGCTCTCGTCCAAAGGTCTGATACAATTCTCTGCTATGGGGGCCCCAGCTGTAATAAGGCGCCACCAGTCTGTTTTCCTCCAGAATATCCCTGATCGGGTCAAAGCTGTCAGGATTGCTGAACTTAACATTGGCCAGATAGGTCTGACTTCCCACTCTGTCCCTCCACAGAGCCTCCTGCCCCTCTGTCGTTGCGAGGCTTGCCACAACCGCCTTAGCCTCCTCCACGTGCTTGCCATAGCTGTTTACTGCAAAGCCGCACTCATTCCCGCCTATCATTGCCGATTCCTTATTCCTCTTATCCATAATGGCGAAGATTCCCACCTCCATTTCGGGGTTGGCTTCCATCACCTGAGCGTAATCAGCTGGCTCTCCCACCATCATTGCCGCCTTGCCTGTGGCAAATTCCTCTATCGCTGCTCTTTTATCAAGAAGGAACATCTCCGGAACCAGAATCTCATGCTCCAGGAGCACTTCCCACAGGCTAAGGTCCGCATACAGCTCCTTGTAAAATGATGCCTTGCCAAACTGCAGCCTGTCTCCAAAGGTTTTGCCATATATAGTAGTGAAATATCCGGCATTGGGGAAAATAATCGCACTGTTGGCCAGAAGTCTCTCATCCTTAAAACCGGCAGCAAGAGGCTTCATATTTTTCTCCAGCCTGAAATAATCGCAGAGCTCTATGTACTCCATGTAATCAGCAGGTTCTTTTTTCCATTCTTCCTCGAACAGCTTCTTGTTGTAGAAAAAGCACTCGTAGTTACAGGTATTGGGTACGGCGTAAACCTTACCGTCATATGTGAAGGCTTCTTTTCCTTCCTCGGAAAAAGCTGCGGTTATATCCGATACATTCATGATATTACCGCTCTTTGCATGCTTTCTGGCCATTGGCGGATCGATGCACACAATGTCGGGCGCAGCTTTACAGGCCAGCTGATCATCCATCAGGGCCTCATAATTGTTTTTTTCAAGATATAAAAAGTGAAAGGAATACTCCGGAAATTCTTCAGATAAATAGTTTTTCAGATTGGTAAGATAGCTCTCCTGATACCAGGATGCTATGCGAATTGTGATCTTCTCACCGCCGATATCGGTACTTTCGTCGGCAGTGGGTTTTCCGATAGTCTGCTCACGGGAGGTTGTATCCGAAGCAGCCTCCTGCAATGCTTCTGATGATGCAATTGGCGCACTTTCAGCAGGGTTCGCCGCCTGTCTGCATCCATTCAGCGCCCCTGCTGCTACCGCCAAGGTAGTAATCATTCCGACAAAGATATTTTTGATTCTGCTGATCTTCATAGATACCTCAACTTATCAGTCTCATATCTTCATCCCCATGTTCATATGTAAAACAAAACCGCTTATCTTAGCAGGATCTTCAATAGCTCTCCCGCATAGAGGATATGATAATCCTCCTCACTCTTATAAAACTTTTCAGCAAGGCCTTCCTCCACAAAGCCTTCCTTTTCAAGCTCCTGCCTGAAAACAGTCTTGCAGATAAGGACCTCCCCTGCTTCTTCCACAAAAGGGATGCCCTCATGATATCCTATATTCATGCGCGCACCGGCCACCTTATCCTCGTCCCTTCCGGACACAAGACTAAGGTACTTCAGCGCTCCTCTGAACTCCTGCTGGTCAACAAAGCTTACGGAGAACTCTCCCGTTGTATCCAGCAGTTCCCTTGTATATCTGTTCTTTCTGACAAAGATAAAAACAAGGCGCTTGTCCCACAGATATCCTACGCCGCCCCAGGCAGCCGCAGTGATGTTAACCTTCTTGCCATCTGTACTGGTGATAATGATCTTATCGCCCACAAAGGTATATGGTCCATCTTCAATATCCGAAGGGTCAACAGGCTGAAAAACGCGCATAAAACCTCCATTTCCCGAGATCAGAAGTCTCTTATCACATCATCATCCGTGAGACCTGTGTTCTCAATTTTGGTAATAATAATATCGTAATTGAAATCATTACTTACTACAATATTAACACGGTCACCTACTTTATGTCCAAGTAATTGTTTGCCAAGAGGAGATTCTACACTGATAAGCCCCTTAAGAGAGTTCTGTCTCATGGTTGTGACAATCTTGTAGGTCTCTTCGGTGTCGTCCTCCACGATTTTGACAGTAACAGACTTGTTCATGCCAACTTCGTCCTCACCGGCCTTATCGTCAATTACTTTTGCGGTCTTGATCATTCTCTCCAGGAATCTGATTCTGCTTTCATTCTGGTTCTTGGCCTTTTTAGCCGCATAGTACTCGAAATTCTCGGACAGATCCCCCTGAGCCCTTGCTTCCTTTACATGCTCAAGGAGCTCCTTACGAACCACGCATTTGCGGTGTTCGATCTCTGCCTCCATATCCTCAATGTCTTTTCTTGTAAGTTCGTTATGCATAGTTTACTCCTAAAAAAGACGGGGTCCGAACCCGGGCCCCGTCTCCAACTTTTTTCGAATGTAAATCTTCTATCAAGCCTTGCCAACTGATCCGAAGAGTTCCATCTTCTCCTTAACTGTAGCCTTGATAGCTTCAGCGCCGGGAGCAAGAAGCTTACGAGGATCAAATCCCTTGCCCTCGAGATCCTTGCCTGCCTCAACGTATTTACGTGTAGCTTCTGCGAATGAAAGCTGGCACTCTGTGTTAACGTTGATCTTGGATACGCCAAGTGTGATTGCCTTCTT
>JAEEGL010367561.1_pt1 | contig 25162 bp, 21 predicted proteins | sample 9134231 | NCBI WGS metagenome assembly JAEEGL01 (sample SAMN16246548, study PRJNA631951) | gut metagenome | biome: gut microbiome; feature: rumen; material: fiber-attached | host: Bos | place: Iran: Karaj | collected 2018-10 | reverse complement strand
CTCAGCTTGTACAGGAAGCCAAAGCAGCCGGTATGAGTTTTGAGGATCTGTGCAGCAAGATCCTGGAACTGAGTCTGATCGAGCGTGCGCACAGCACTACCTGACCATCAGGGCGATCAGCTGCGGCCGGCTTTTTCCTCAAACAGTCTGTTGAAAAATCCGATCCGTCCGAACGCGATCGGATAGATCCCCATCACCAGAAATACACTGACCGTATAGCGCACGGTCCTGAAGAGCATCGCCGCCATGGTCTCGCTGTCGCGGAATTCCGCTGGAAACGGCAGTTTGATCATTGTGTTTGCCGCGAGAAAGATCGCAAGTCCGCAGGCCATCCGGAGCAGGATCCGCGGGACATTCTTCGTCCCCCTGAAGTTCACGAAATGTCCGTCAAACGCCCGCGCTGCGAGAAATCCCCACAGCAGACCAAGAGAACTGAAGAAATCGTCGCTCTTGCAGAAGAAGATCCCGAGAGCAGGCACGATCGCTGCCAAAACACAGTATTTCTCCTCGCCGAGCTTTGCCCTGAGAACAGGCACCAGGAAGATGAGGACCACGCCGAGCAGAAAACCGCAGAGCACATCGGTCGGGTAATGCGCGCCGACGACGACTCTTGAGAGGCCCACGAGGAACGGTACCGCAAAAGCAAGGATGGTGAGGATCCTTTGCAGGAGAACGTTGTGCGAGCCGTCCAAGCCTTCCCGTTTCACCTGCCACGCAAGACTCCCTGCCAGTGCCGCGGAATTGGAGGAATGCCCGCTCGGAAAGGAGTACCCCTGGGCGGACACATCATAGATATCGGCAGCCGGCTCCACGGGACGGTAGATATCGACCCCCTCATGGTCGAAGTACGGGCGGCGCCGCAGGAACACATTCTTCACCATGGTGCACAGGACGTTGTTGAGCAATACGCAATGTCCGAGCGCGATCCCGCAGGCCTTGTCATAGCCCCAGTAGAAGAAACCGACGACGATGATCAGAAAGACGGCCTCCCCGAAAAAAGACAGGTGTGAAAAGAGGCCGATGATATCCGCTCCCAGTGACTTTTGCAGATTTTCCATGAGGGCCGGCTCCCAGCCCATATACCAGGTGTTTCCCATGTGATTCTCCTTGTTCTGCCGGATTTTTAGTGCTTTGATTATAGCGCTTGTCATCGCCGGAGGCAAGGAGGGGAGAGGGAGCGGTCAGGCTCAGCGCTTCACCTTGAGAACCGGCTCATGAACTTCCAGGCCTCTTCACAGGTGTGAGGTCTGCAGTCGTGGCCCTGTTTGCTGATGCTTGCGAGCGCGGTCGTCTCCTCGCCGTTCTCGTCCGTGAAGTAATGAATCGTGAGGGTGCTGCCCTTCGAGGTGTCCTCGATCTTTTCCACGCGGTCTCCGGTCACACCCCAGATCGGCTCGTCCCAGGATTCGCGCTCTTCATACTTTGCCGTATACGGCTTTTTCAGGCGGTTCACTTCAAACACATAGCGGATCCTGTCCGTGCATTTCTCCGCCTGGAACGGCAGCTCCGGCAGAGGACTTTCTTCGCCGCCCGCATAGAACAGCGGAACGGGGTGCGTCCGGTTGATTTCTACCGGCGCGGGTTTGCCGTAGATATTGAGCCCCACTTCAAAGGTGGCATCCATCGGAGCGAGTGCCGCGAACATCTCCGGATACTCCTGGAACAGATCCCAGCTCTTGCAGCCGCCCATCGAAAAACCGGTTGCATAGAGGCGCTTTTCGTCGATGGGATACTTCTTTTTCAGAATATCAAGAAGCTCGATTATCTCGCTTGCCGTACTGTTGACATGATTCTCCACAGCGATCAGCAGAAAACCGTATTTGTTCGCGATCCTGTTCCAGCCGGATTCGTAGGAAATATAGAATGCCGAATCGCCGCCTCCGTGGAACGCAAGTACGGTGGGCAGGCTCCCGGTGTCCGCAAGATCTTTGTTGTACCACGCAACATAGCCGATTTGGCGCTCCGTGGTATCGCGGTCATCCCCGTTGTTGTCGGGCGTTGTCTTTACGGTAACGACGCCCGGCTCTCTGACGATCCCCATCTCATCGATGTCGGGGTTCTCTTTCAGAACGCCGACCCAACGTTTATACTTCCATACAAATGAGTGAAAATCCTGCACCGTATCCGCCGCGTCCTTTACCAGCAGATGATCGCAGGCTTCACGGAGCGAACGGTTGACTTCTTCGGAATTGCCGACGGATACCACCGGGATATCCCTGCGCCCCGGGTGCGGGATCACAGACAGGTTTTCGAGGATCACGCAGGCCGGTGTGATCTCGCCGGGCCCCCAGAGGTATTCGCCCGATACGGTATCCAGAAGATGCTTGGCGATGTGATCCGCCGACTTCCCGTAACCGTAGACGGCCGTACGGAAGATGGCGCCGCGGATGTACTTGTCCTGCCATTCCCCGGTAAACCGGTCTCTGCTCTTCACATAGCCGTCCTGATAATACTGATGGATCCTGGAATTCGCGATGACATCCGCAAACAGCGAAGCAGGTGCATCCTCCCAGCCGTGCTCCGATGTGGGATAGATGAACACCACACTGCCCGAGTATTCTTCTGCAATGGCGGAGAATCCCCGTTCGTCGGAAAATCGGACCGCCTCCTCCTGCGTCATCTCCTTTTCCTCAAAGATCAACAGGTACGGCGCGAGATAGCCGAAGTTCACGATATCCGCAAGGGGATGCTGCTTCTGTACATATACTTTGGCACGGAAGGAGCCGAAATCAGCCGACCAGAATTTCCTGCCGTCATTGAGCGCGGTTACCTGCGGTGCATCTTTGAGTCCCATGAGACCACCTCCGATCGTCCGGAAAAGGATATGTAAGCGTCCATCTTTGATTCTATGAGAAAACCCGTTCGCGGGCAAGCGGGAATTGATGATTGTCTGACGCTCCTTCCATTGTCTCTTTCTCATCACACCGATCACAGGTACTATTTGCTGGGAAAATGCTTCGAAATGAAACCATCCGAAAATCAGTCTGCCGCAAACGGGGGATCGGCGAATTGTAGCAGGCTGATTTTGGGATATCGGCCTGCCGCAAATGGGGGATCGGCGAATTGTAGCAGGCTGATTTTTGGATATTGACCTGCCGCAAACGCGGGATCGGCGAATTGTAGCAGGCTGATTTTGGAGTGTTAGCCTGCAGAAAATGGCGAATCAGCGAAAAGCAGCAGGCTCCCGGTTTGAGACATCGGGCAAATCTGCTGACAACCAGATATGAGCGGGCTGTGAAAACCAATTTTTCTGTCGGAAGATAAAATTCACACCCTTGCACACGCGGAAAAATTGCACTATAATATTGGACTGATAGCGTATTGCATCGGGGAGCGTACTGACAATGCAGAAAAAGGTGTTTCAACTTCTGGTGGATAACACGTCCGGTGTCCTTTCGAGGATCTCCGGACTGTTTTCACGCAGAGGCTACAATATCGAGAGCATCACGGCCGGCGTGACGGCGGACCCGAGGTTCACCAGGATCACGATCGTGACGTCCGGGGATGAGCAGATCCTGGACCAGATCGAGAAGCAGGTGGCGAAGCTCGTGGATGTGCGCGATATCCGGGAACTTGCGCCGGAGGACAGCGTCTACCGCGAACTGTGCATGGTCAAGGTGCGGGTCGACGCCGAGAAACGCCCCGGCATCGTGTCGGTGGCCGGGATCTTCCGTGCCAATATCATCGATGTGGGGCCGGAGAGCATGATCATCGAGATCACCGGCAATCAGGGCAAGATCGAGGCATTCTTAAAGCTTCTGGACGGCTACGAGATCCTGGAGCTGGCCCGGACCGGCATCGCGGGCTTAAACCGCGGCGCGGACAAGGTCATTTACCTCGACGACTAACAGTATTCCATGATATCTCTATCATCAACATAATAAAAAGGAGGAAGTAACATGTCACAGGATGCGAGGATTTTCTACCAGGAGGACTGCGATCTGTCTGTATTAAAGGATAAGACGATCGCCATCATCGGCTATGGCTCCCAGGGCCATGCCCATGCCCTCAATCTCAAGGAGAGCGGCCTCAATGTCATCGTCGGTCTCTACGAGGGCTCCAAGTCCGCTGAAAAGGCAAAGGCACAGGGGCTGGAGGTCTACAAGACCGCCGAGGCAGCCAAGAAGGCCGATGTCATCATGATCCTCATCAACGACGAGAAGCAGGCGAAGATGTATAAGGAAGACATCGAGCCCAACCTGAAGGCCGGCGATATGCTGATGTTTGCCCACGGCTTCAACATCCATTTCGGCCTCATCAAGCCTCCCGCCGACGTCGATGTGACGATGATCGCTCCCAAGGCGCCCGGCCACACCGTACGCAGCGAGTATCAGGCCGGCAAGGGCACGCCCTGCCTGGTGGCGGTCCATCAGGATGCTTCCGGTAAGGCTCTCGAGAAGGCACTTGCCTACGGCGCGGGGATCGGCGGCGCCCGTGCGGGACTGCTGGAAACCACCTTCCGCACCGAGACCGAGACGGATCTCTTCGGCGAGCAGGCCGTGCTGTGCGGCGGCGTGTGCGCGCTGATGCAGGCAGGCTTTGAGACCCTCGTGGAGGCGGGCTACGATCCGCGCAACGCATACTTCGAGTGCATCCATGAGATGAAGCTCATCGTCGATCTGATCTATCAGTCCGGCTTTGCCGGCATGCGTTACTCCATCTCCAATACGGCGGAGTACGGCGACTATGTCACGGGGCCCAAGATCATCACGGAAGAGACCAAGAAGACCATGAAGAAGATCCTGTCGGATATCCAGGACGGCACCTTTGCCAAGGAATTCCTGCTCGACATGTCCGATGCCGGCGGCCAGGTCCACTTCCAGGCCATGCGCAAGCTGCACGCGGAGCATCTCGCGGAGCAGATCGGCACGGAGATCCGCAAGCTCTATTCCTGGAACAACGAGAACGACAAGCTGATCAACAACTGATCCGGCAGGGGTTTCGTGGGGACAGCCGTCACGAAAACCGGAGGAAATGCCCGGGGGAAAACGCTCTTCGCAGCGTTTTCCCTCGGTTTTCTTGTCTATTTATTGAGTGTCCTGCCCATCATCCTCCGTCACGGAGGACTGTTTTTCTACTACGGGGACTATAACGTCCAGCAGGTACCTTTTTACATCCTGGCGCATCGCGCCGTCCGCGAAGGCAATCTCTTCTGGAACTGGAAACTGGATCTCGGCGGTTCCATGATCGGCGATTTTGCCTTTTATCTGTGGGGGAGCCCGTTCTTCTGGCTCACGATCCCCTTCCCCGAGTCCATGATCCCGTATATCATGCCGTTCCTCATGGCACTCAAATTCGGGTTCGCGGCCATGACGGCTGCGATCTGCTTCCGCCGCTATGTCCGCGGGGCGGCTCCCCTGCTCATCGGGGCGCTGCTCTACGCGTTTTCGGGCTTTCAGGCCTGCAATATCGTATTCCAGCATTTTGCCGATGTGACGGCGTTCTTTCCGCTCCTGATCTACACCTTTGACGAACTGATGCTCACGGATCACGGCAGGGGAGAGCAGGCCTTCACGCCGGGAGGGAGGCGGTTCGCCGCCTTTGCGCTGACGGTCTGTCTGATGTCCGTCATCAATTATTATTTCTTCTTCGGACAGATCATCTTCCTGCTCCTGTATTTCGTGATCCGCTATGTGCCGGGAGAGTCCCGGGTCAACATCCGGCGGATGTTCCTGCGGGCTCTGTGCGGAGGCGCCCTGGGCGTGCTCCTGGCATCCTTCTTCCTGCTGCAGGCTTTTTACGGCGTCAGCGGGAATACCCGCCTGGCGGATGTGCTCACGGGATATAATCTGCTGATCTACGAGAGCATGAAACTCCCGTATGCGATCGTCAAGAGCTTTGCGATGATCCCCGATATCATCGGCAAAGGAACACTGTTCTACACGGATGCGATCCGCATCTCCTCGCTGGCGGGCTATCTGCCGCTGTTCGGACTTTCCGGCGTCGCGGCATTCTTCTTTGCCCACAAGGGACAGCCGGACTGGCGCAAGCGGCTCCTCACCGTCTGCGGCCTCATCGCGTTCGTGCCTTTCTTTAACGCCGCTTTTTCGCTGTTCAACAATCAGTATTACGCGCGGTGGTTCTACATGCCGATCCTGTTCATGGCTGTCATCACGGCCCAGCAGATCGAGCGCGGCAAATACCCCGAGTGGAAGATGGGTTCCATGGTGGCGGTGTTCCTGTTCCTGTTCATGCTGACGGTGGCGCTCCTGCCGTCCAAGGACGCGGAGGGGGAGATCCGCTATCTCAACATGACGGACAATCCGGACCTGTTCTGGCGGGAGGTCAAGGGAACGGCCATCATGATCATCGCCCTGATCCTGCTCGTCAATTTCGTACACGGGAGAAAGCTCAGACAGGTCGCGTTTCTTGCCGCCACGGTGATATCCTGCTTCATCACCACCTATGTGGTGCTCGAGAACGGCGCCGGCCTCATCAATGATTTCGGCATGCGGGAGTGGAAGAAGCAGATGCTCGACACCCGGCCCGCACTGCCGCAGGACGGCTTCTACCGGGTGGAGACCGATTCGACGTCGACCAATTATGAGATGGTATGGGGCATTCCCACGATCCACTGCTTCCTGAGCACGGTACCGTCGGAGATCTTTGATTTCTATCAGGACGTGTCGGATGTCTCCCGATGGGTGGAATCCAATCCGCCGATGTCCCGCGTGGGGCTCAGGGCGATCATGTCAGCCAGATACTATCTGGAGAATTCGGTCATCAACACGGACGGCGAATTCGGCCGGGGGCAGGGTGTGGAAGGTTATGTCCAGGTCGATGAGCAGAACGATTTCACGATCTATGAGAATACGAACTATATCCCGATGGGGTTCACCTACCGCTACTATGTGAGGGAATCCGCCTTTGCGGAGCTCAACAAGGCGGACGCGGACGCCGCACTCGTGCGGGTGATGATCCTGCCGGATGAGGAGGTCCGTACATACGGCTCTCTGATGAAGGAGATGACAGCGGCGGAGATCCTGCGGCCGGTATCCGCGGAAGAGTTTTCCATGGCGTGCATGGAGCGCAGACAGAGTGCCTGTACGAGCTTTATCCCGGATACGAGAGGCTTTTCCGCCACCACCTCCGATCTGCCGGAAGATAATCTGGTCTTTTTCTCGGTGCCGGCAAGCAAGGGGTTCAGCGCTTTTGTGGACGGCGGCGAGGTGCCGATCGTCCGTGCCGATCACGGGATGATGGCGATCCCGGTCCCTGCGGGTGTCCATCAGATCCGCGTGGATTATCTGCCGCCCGGCCTGTATCCCGGTATATGCGGGACGCTGCTCGGGATCCTGCTGCTCATCCTGTACGGCTTCTACGCGCACCGCTATAACGCGATGCTGGTGAAGCGGATCGTCACGGAGCAGAAGAGCACGGAGGGCACAGGAACGGATAAGGAAGAAACCGCGCAGGAACAGCCGGCAGAGACAGACGGTGAGAATGCGGCGGAAGAGCCCGCGGACATCGACAGGGTGATCGAAGAAGCCAAACAGGCGGAACCGGATAAAGATAACGAAAAGGTGCAGCAGACCGGTGACACGGGATCCGAACAGGAGTCCGGGTCAGCGGAGGAGAAAGGAGGAGATCAATGAGCGGTATGACAATGAGCCAGAAGATCCTGGCAAAGCACGCCGGACTGGAGTCCGTCCGGGCGGGAGACCTGATCGAGGCGAAGCTGGATCTGGTCCTGGGCAATGACATCACGAGCCCTGTGGCGATCAGGGAAATGGAGAAATTCAATACCAAAGGGGTGTTCGACAAGTCTAAGATCGCCCTGGTGCCGGATCATTTTGTGCCGAACCGGGATATCAAATCCGCGGAGAACTGCAAGTGTGTGCGGGAATTTGCGGGCAGATATGCGATCGACAATTATTTCGAACTCGGAGAAATGGGCATCGAGCATGCGCTACTGCCGGAGAAGGGACTCACGCTTCCCGGCGATCTCATCATCGGCGCCGATTCCCACACCTGCACCTACGGTGCTCTGGGCGCCTTTTCCACGGGCGTGGGATCCACGGACATGGCGGCCGGCATGGCGACCGGCAAGGCCTGGTTCAAGGTACCTTCCGCGATCCGCGTGGAACTCAAGGGAAGCCTCGCGCCCTGGGTCTCCGGCAAGGACGTGATCCTGCATCTCATCGGCCGGATCGGCGTGGACGGAGCACTCTACAAGTCGCTTGAGTTCGCGGGAGACGGCGTTGCGGCCCTGTCCATGGATGACCGTTTCACGATCGCCAACATGGCCATCGAGGCGGGTGCCAAGAACGGGATCTTCCCGGTGGATGACAAGGCGGTCGCGTATCTGGACGAGCATGCGCCCGGCAAGAAATGGGAGGTGTTCTCCGCCGATCCCGACGCTGTCTATGACGAGACGATCACCATCGACCTGAACACGCTGAAGTCCACCGTCGCCTATCCGCATCTGCCGGAAAACGCGCACCTCGCGGAGGAGTCCGGAGACATCACGATCGACCAGGTCGTCATCGGCTCCTGCACGAACGGACGTCTGGACGATCTCCGGATCGCGGCCAGGGTGATGAGCGGCCGCCATGTCGCCAAAGGCATGCGCTGCATCGTGATCCCCGCGACACAGCAGATCTATCTGCAGGCCATCGAAGAAGGACTGGTCAAGATCTTTATCAAGGCGGGCGCTGTGGTATCCACACCGACCTGCGGTCCCTGCCTGGGCGGGCATATGGGGATCCTGGCTTCCGGGGAGCGCTGCGTCTCCACCACCAACCGCAATTTCGTCGGACGTATGGGCGCCATCGATTCGGAGATCTATCTGGCATCTCCCGCAGTGGCTGCCGCCAGTGCCGTGGCGGGGCGGATCGCTACGCCGGCTGTCATCGGCTGTTAACAGGAGGGAACGGATATGGAACAGGCATATGGCAAGGTACACAGATACGGTGACAATGTCGATACGGATGTCATCATCCCCGCGCGCTACCTGAATACCGCGGATCCCGCGGAGCTGGCGGCGCACTGCATGGAGGACATCGATCAGGAATTTGTGAAACGCGTACAGCCGGGCGATATCATCGTCGCGGATAAGAATTTCGGCTGCGGCTCCTCCAGAGAGCATGCACCGATCGCCATCAAGGCGGCCGGCATCTCCTGCGTCATCGCGGAGACCTTTGCCCGGATCTTCTACCGCAACAGCATCAACATCGGGCTGGCGATCGTGGAATGTCCGGAGGCGGCAAAGGAGATCAAGGCGGGAGACATGGTCCGTGTGGACTTCGACAGCGGAAAGATCACGGATGAGACAACGGGGAAGACCTATCAGGGACAGGCGTTTCCGCCCTTCATGCAGAAGCTCATCGACCGCGGCGGCCTCATCAACTACATCAACGGGGAGGAGCAGTGAGCATACGCCTCTTCACGGTGATCCCGTGCTTTGACGAAGAAGCGGTGCTGCGGGAGACCGCGGCAAGGCTGCGCGCGAAGTATGCCTCTCTGGTATCGGACGGCGTGATCTCGGATGACAGCAGGATCCTGTTCGTCAATGACGGTTCCGACGATGCCACCTGGCAGATCATCCGCGACCTGCATGGCGGCGATCCGGTGTTTCAGGGGATCAGCCTCGCGGGAAACTGCGGCCATCAGAACGCGCTGCTGGCCGGTCTCAATACGGCGGCATCTCTCTGTGACGCGGCGATCACCATGGACGCGGATCTGCAGGATGATCCCGATGCGATCGACGCGATGCTGGAGAAATATGCGGGCGGGGCGGATATCGTGTACGGTGTGCGGTCCGAACGGAAGAAGGACAGCATCTTCAAAAGGAACACGGCGCAGGTCTTCTACAGACTGATGCATGCGATGGGGGCAAAGATCGTCTACAACCATGCGGATTTCCGCCTGATGAGTTTCAGGGCGCTGCAGGCGCTGCTCCAGTTCGGAGAGGTCAATCTGTTTCTCAGGGGGATGATCCCGATGATCGGATTTCCCTCGGCCGAGGTGACCTACGAGCGGGGAGAACGCGCCGCGGGAAAGAGCAAGTATCCCGTCAAGGCGATGGTCCGGTTCGCGGTGCAGGGGATCACCTCCTTCAGCGTGGAACCGATCCGGATGATCACGAGACTGGGCTTCTTCATCTTCTTCGTGAGCATCCTGGTCCTGATCTACTCCCTGGTGCGTCACTACACGGGGCATACGATCACCGGCTGGACGACCACGGTGCTCTCCGTGTGGTCCATCGGCGGCCTCATGATGATCTCTCTCGGTGTGCTCGGCGAGTATATCGGCAGGATCTACATGGAGAGTAAGGGGAGACCCCGCTATATCATCACGGAGTATTTAAAGGACGAGAAAGATACACCGGATCTTATCGACAGGAAAGGAATCGTTTGAGTCATGGGAGAACAGGAACACATCGAAGAACAGGAATACATCGAAGTACAGGGGCATAGGATCCGCAGGACGAAACCTGCGGAACAGGAGGAACCGGAGCAGCAGGCGCCGGAGCAGAAGTCCGGGATCGAAAAGGAGCCTGCCAATGAGCATTCCAGGATCGGCGCCGTGATCGGCGTGGTCTCCGGCAAAGGCGGCGTCGGCAAGAGCATGGTGACGGCCATGACTGCCTCCCTGCTGCAGAAGAAGGGATATAAGACCGCGATCCTGGATGCCGATATCACCGGTCCCTCGATCCCCAGGATGTTCGGGATGCGCCGCGGCGGCGGTGCGGATGCGGCTTCGGAAACAGAGATCCTGCCCGGTGTCACGGAGTCCGGGATCCGTATCATGAGCCTCAACCTGCTGATACCTGCCGAGACGGATCCGGTGATCTGGCGCGGTCCGGTCATCGCCGGTGTCGTGAAGCAGTTCTGGAAGGATGTGCGCTGGGGCGATATCGATGTGATGCTGGTGGACATGCCGCCCGGGACCGGCGATGTGCCGCTGACGGTCTTCCAGTCCCTGCCGGTGGACGGCATCGCTGTCGTCACCACGCCGCAGGAACTCGTCTCCATGATCGTGGAAAAGGCGATCAACATGGCGCAGATGATGGAGATCCCGGTGCTCGGCGTCGTGGAGAACATGAGCTACCTCACCTGTCCGCACTGCGGCGAGCCGGTCTATCTTTTCGGCGAACGGGAGAATGATGCCGGCGCCATCCGGCGCGGCATCGATGTGGCCGGGAGACTGCCGCTCGATCCCGCTTACGCGGCGGCTGCGGACGCGGGCCGTGTCGAGGAGATCGAGACGGAGGATCTGGATCTGCTCATCGGCAAGATCACCGATCTTGTAAAGGAGCGCAGGGAATGAAATGGAAACCCGATAAGAACCAGATCCGGTGGGGCGTGACCGCCTTCGCGGTCGTCGCCTGCTGCATGCTGTTCTACTTTGTCCTGTTCCACGGACAGAAGATCGCGGCCGGGATCCATTCGTTCCTGCATGCGATGATGGCCGTCAACTGCGGCATCGTCATCGCCTATGTCCTCTCGCCCGTGCTGGGTTTCGTGGAAAAAAGGATCTTTGCTCCGGTCTACAGCAAGAAGGGGATCGATCTCCACGATCCGGTCTATGCAAAGGAGAAGAGGAGCATCCGGAAATGGTCCCTGCTGGTGACGATGCTGCTGTTCCTGCTCGCGGTGGGGATCCTGCTTATGGTCATCATTCCGCAGCTGATCAAAAGCGTGCGCAGCATCATCGTGGGGCTCCCTTTCTATGTGGCCAATATCGTCAGATACTCCAACACGTATCTGGCGGATCATCCCGATCTGGCGAAAAACGTGGAATCCTATTACGCGCAGGCTTCCGGCTGGATCACGGATTTCGTCAACAATACGCTGATCCCGCAGGCCACGGTGTTCATCCGCGGATTTTCCAAGAGTGTCCTGGGATTCTTTTCCGGCTTCTTTAACTTCATCATCGGGATCATCGTCGCGGTCTATCTGCTGAACAGCAAGGAGAACTTCAAGGCGGGCGCCAAGAAAGGGCTCTACGCGTTCTTTAAGGAGGATATCGCCAATGAACTCCTCTCGGGTGCGCGTTTCGCTCATTACACCTTCTCCGGATTCATCGTCGGGAAACTGGTGGACAGCGCCATCATCGGCGTCATCACCTATGTCGGCGCACTGATCCTGCGGACACCTTATCCGCTGCTGATGGCGGTGATCGTGGGCGTCACGAACATCATCCCGTTCTTCGGCCCGTATATCGGCGAGATCCTGACCTTTATCCTGCTACTGCTCATCAATCCGCTCTCGTCGGTGATCTTTCTGGCGTTTGTGGTCATCCTGCAGCAGATAGACGGGAATATCCTGGGACCCAAGATCCTGGGCAATTCGACCGGGCTGTCCAGCTTCTGGGTGATCTTCTCCGTGCTGTTCTTCGGCAGCATCCTCGGGGTGGCCGGCTGGATCCTCGGCGTGCCGCTCTTTGCGGTGCTCTATGCGATGATCGGACGTCTCACGGATCATTTCCTCAGGAAACGCAAGCTGCCGGTTGAGACCGAGGTCTACGGGGAAGCCGCGTACGCGGAAAAAGGTGTCATCCTGCAGAAACCGGACGCCGATCCGGATCTGTATCATGTGCGGCATCCGGTCTCCATCTGGAAGCGGATCTTCGGTTCGCGCGGGGAGCAGGACAAGGTGCCTGCGCAGCGGGCCGCGGACTCCGGCGATACGCCTGCCGAAGATGTGCAGGAAGAACCTCCCGTTCTGTGGGACGACCGGGCGATCATGCGCAGGGTGAAAGGGGACGGTTCCCCGAAACCTTGACTTTAACGGGACAGGGTATATAATTGGTTTAATTTTTTTGTTGACTCGATACGGGAAAGGAGTGATGGTCATGGCAAAGAAGGATCTCGACTGGGGCAATCTCGGATTCGCGTATGTACGCACGGATAAGAGATATGTCTCGAACTTTAAGAACGGTGCCTGGGATGAGGGCGCCATCACGGACGATGCCACGATCGTTATGAGCGAGGACGCGGGTGTCCTTCATTATGCGCAGGAGTGCTTCGAGGGACTCAAGGCCTATACCACGGCGGACGGCCATATCGTAACCTTCCGTCCCGACCAGAACGCGAAGCGCATGGTCGATTCCGCGAAGCGTCTGGAGATGCCTCCTTTTCCCGAGGAGCGCTTCTTAAAGGCAGTGGAGGAGGTCGTGGCGGCCAATGCCGACTGGGTGCCTCCGCACGGCAGCGGCGCGACGCTCTATGTGCGGCCCGTCATGTTTGCCACCGGCAATGTCATCGGTGTGAATCCCGCGGATGAGTATCAGTTCCGTATCTTCGTGACTCCCGTGGGTCCGTATTTCAAGGGCGGTGCCAAGCCGATCGTCATCAAGGTCAGTGATTTCGACCGCGCGGCTCCGCACGGTACCGGCAATATCAAGGCGGGACTCAATTACGCCATGAGTCTGCACGCCATCGTCACCGCTCATAAGGAGGGCTTCGCGGAGAATCTGTATCTTGATGCCGCGACGCGCACCTATGTGGAGGAGACCGGCGGCGCGAACCTGCTCTTTGTGGACCGGGACGGCAATCTCGTCGTGCCGAGATCCCATTCCGATTCGATCCTGCCCAGCATCACGCGCCGTTCCATCGTGGAGGTCGCAAGAGACTATCTCCACATGACCGTGGAGGAGCGCTATGTGAAGCTGGAGGAGCTCGACAGCTTCGCGGAGATGGGTCTGTGCGGCACGGCCGCGGTCATCTCGCCCGTCGGCAAGGTCAACGACCACGGCAGGGAGATCTGCTTCGACAGCGGCATGGATGAGATGGGGCCGGTCATCAAAAAGCTCTACGATACTCTCACCGGGATGCAGATGGGCGACATCGAGGCGCCCGCGGGCTGGATCCACAAGATCCTGTGAACAGCCTGACCGGTTACATGGAAACGGGGCCCCGAAGGGCCCCGTTTTTTCAAGGATCCGCAGACATGGACAGTCATTTTGGCATCGGAGGCTCCTGCAGGATCGGGCCGAAGGCACCGGAATAGGAGACGGGTTCGCCTCCTGCCGTGAGGTGGGAGACATCCCCCAGGACCTGGATACGGAAGGCGGCATTATTCCCGTGACGGCGCTCCTCGTTCAGCACAGTGACCGCGGTGGGGGCGAGGTAGACACCCTGCCACAGCAGGACAGGGGAGATCCCGAGCAGATATCCCACGAGGAAAAGTTCCGCGCCCAGATGACAGAAGAAGAGGAGCGTATCATCGCGATCCTCCGGATGATCCTCATGGCAGTACCGGGGGCGCACGTCCGCGCGGATGAGCGTTTTTTCACTGTCATTGACATGATAATATGCCGCACGGCGCTGCCGCTCATAGCCCCAGGAGGCCATAAGATCATCGAAGCCCTGCATCACGAGAGGCGCATTCTCGCCGATCTCGGGGTTGGTCTTATACAACGGCGCTTCGTACCATTTCTGCCAGTCGAAAAAGGCGGGTTCCCGTGTATAGTATTCCGGCAAAAGATCCCAGGGCACGTGTTTTCTGCCTGTCACGGGATCCTCGATGCGATAACTGAACTCCCGTAACCACGGGAGAGTGACGGCCTCACGGCCCATGAGTGCGAGAGCAGGCGCGGCTGTCGCCTGCGCTCTGCCGAAGGGCGAGACATAGATCCCGCGGATGTCCTGCAGAGCCGCGATCCTGGGGGCTAAAAGCGCTGCCTCGCGCTTCCCCTTTTCGGTCAGGGTGTCGTTGTCATAATCGGGATCGCCGTGACGGATGAAGATGAGTCGCATATGTTTTCCTCCTGTAGCCTGAACGCTGTTTACGGTGCGCGCTCTCACACGGACGCGCCGCGTATCATTGATCCGTGAGTACGAGCCCGTCCGTGCCGGGACGCACACTCATGGAATAGTTTGTATAGTAGACGACATAACCGGGCTTTGCGCCGGCGGGTTTCTTCACATCCCTGCGGTGCAGATAGTCGATCTCCGTCAGCGTCTGTTCTCCGGCCTTGGAATAATGTGCCGCCAGAGCAGCCGCCATTTCAAAGACCCGGTCCGGGATCCGGTCATCGCTCACACCGCCCGTGCGCAGCACCACGTGGGACCCGGGGGCCTTCTTCGCATGGAACCACCAGTCTCCGCCGTTTGCGAGCTTAAAGGTGAGCCGGTCATTCTGCAGGTTGTTTTTCCCCACATAGAGATCAAACGGGCCGAGCCCGTCAAAATCGTCGACCGTCCGGTAGTGGAGCGGGGCGCCCTCAACAGGCTTTTCGCGGACGGTGCGCTTTCCGTTCCCGTGCGCGGCGCTGTTTTTGATATAGCCCGCGAGCGCGAGTTCCCGGCGGATCTCGAGGAGATCAGCCTCGCTCGATGCCAGGGCGAGTGCCTCCTCAACGCTCTCCAGATGGGCGATATCCATGCGGACCCGTTCCGTCTGTTCCGCGAGCGCTTCCGCCGTGCGCTTGAGCTTGCGGTAGCGCTCGAAATACCGGACGGCATTCTCCTGCGCGGAGAGCTGCGGATCCAGCGGGATCGTGAGCGGTTCGCCGGTGTGATAGTTCTCCACCTCGACACTGCGCGCCGCAGGCGCAGCCTGATGTCCGTAGGCCTGGAGCAGCTCGCCGAAGAGACGGTAGCGCTCCATCTTATCCGTGTCGGAGAGCTGCTTCTGCTGCAGATCCAGTGTCTTGCGGTTTCGCTGCAACGCCGTGGTGACCAGATGCCGCAGGTCCGCCGCACGCTGTCTGATCCGCGACGCGGCGGCACGTTCTCTGTAGAAATCCTCCACCAGGGCACTGACGGAGGTATAGGGACGGATCACGGCGCCGGGCGTGTGCGCATACATGGTGAGCGGCACCGGCGCATACTCCGAGGGGACACCGTCCAGCAGCACGATCTGCGGTGCAAAGCGATCTGCCTGCAGATCCTGTATCATCCCGGAAAAAGCAGTGTAGAAGCGGTCGTATTCTTCGTCGGACAAAGAGATGGCGGGCCGGTCCGCGTCGATATCCGCACGGACACACAGTTCCTGCGCGAGCAGCGGAGAGATCCCGGCTACGGAGGTGTAGACTGCCTTGGCGAGCGGGAGAGCCTGGCCGCGGATGGCAGTGCGCACGGAGGTGGCATCGGCCGAAAGCGGCGAGATCTTATCCTGCGGCGGCACGAAGTACGGCCTGCCGGGCAGGACCTCCCGCACGGAGCTCATCGAAGCGGAGACACGGCGGATGCTGTCGAGGATCCGGTCGTTGCCGTCGATGAGGATGATGTTGGAATACTTGCCCATGAGTTCCAGGATCAGGGTATGCGTGCAGGCGTCCCCCATTTCGTCCGTCCCGTCGACGTCGATCCGGAGGATCCGTTCGATCCCCGGCTGGGTCACATGGCGGATCCGTCCTCCCTGGAGATGCTTGCGCAGCAGCATGCAAAAAGCGGGAGCCTGCGCCGGACCGGGCCGGTTCGTCTCCGTCAGGCAGGCGAGCGGCAGGGAGGCGGACGCGGAAAGCAGCAGACGGACGGTCCGGTTGTCCGTCGTCTGCCGGATGGTCATGCACAGTTCGTCATTTTCCGATTGGGTGATCTTATTGATCTTTGCGCCGGCGAGCACCGCATCGAGTTCCCGCGCGATCGCCGCGACCGTGATCCCGTCCATTGCCATGGCTTCTTCCTCCGATCATATGATTATATCAGAAATGGGGGTAACTTTCACTTGATAGGGCGGGAAAACTCTGTCATACTTATTGTGGAAGTATGTTGGTCGCGGTGTGCGGTGCATCGCGGAGAAAGGAAGGGTATGATGGAAAAACTGAACTACGCTGTGCTCGGGAAGTCAGGCTACGACGGCTATGTGCTCAGGGATGCGCCCATCCGGGTGCTGCAGTTCGGCGAAGGCAATTTCATGCGTGCTTTCGTCGATTATTTTTTTGACGTGAGCAATGAGAAGGCGGGCTTCAACGGCAAGGTCGCGCTGGTACAGCCCATTTCCCAGGGACTGACCAAACTCATCAATGATCAGGAGGGACTTTACACCCTGTATCTGCGCGGCAGCGAGAACGGGGAGAAGGTCGACGACAAGCGTGTGATCTCCGCCTGTGCCTGCTGTCTGAGCCCGTATGAGGAAGCGGATCTGGCGAAGATCATGGAGATCGCGACGAGCGATACGCTCGATATCATCGCCTCCAATACCACGGAGGCCGGCATCGCCTATGATCCCGCCTGCAGATTTGAGGACCGTCCGGCGGCCAGTTTCCCCGGGAAACTCACGCAGGTGCTCCATGAGCGCTTCAAGGCGGGGAAGGGCGGTATCGTGGTACTCTCCTGCGAGCTCATCGACAACAACGGCAAGGAGCTCCTCAAGTGCGTCAATCAGTATATCGATCAGTGGGGACTGGGAGATGATTTCCGGAAGTGGGTCAATGAGGAGAACATCTTCTGCTCGACGCTGGTGGACCGGATCGTCCCCGGCAGGATCCGTGACGCGGCCGAGGTGGCCGCACTGGAGCAGGCCAACGGCTATCACGACGAACTGATCGATGTCGGAGAGATCTTCGGCGTCTGGATCATCGAGGGCCCTGCGGGTCTGGAGGACAGGCTCCCCTTTAAGAAGGCGGGCGTCAATGTCCATGTGGTGCCGGATGTCATGCCCTACAAGCACCGCAAGGTCCGGATCCTCAACGGCGCGCATACCGGTTTCGTGCTGGGAGCCTATCTGGCCGGCCAGGACATCGTGCGCGACTGCATGCACAATGAGAATATCGCCGGTTTCATGAACAAGATGCTCTATGAGGAGGTGATCCCGACTCTGGATCTGGACAAGCAGGATCTGATGGATTTCGCGGCGGCCGTGAAGGACCGCTTCAACAATCCGTTCGTCAATCATGAGCTCATGAGCATCTCCCTCAATTCCACGAGCAAGTGGAAGGCGCGGAACATGCCATCTTTCCTGAAATATATCGAGATCAACGGCAAACTCCCGGCATGTCTCACGATGTCGCTGGCGGCCTACATCGCCTTTTATTCCAGTGAGATCTCCGAACTCACGGAAGAGGGGCTCATCTGCAGGAGACCCGCCGGCAACAATTACACGGTGAAGGACGACCGCTGGGCGCTGGAATTCTATTATGCGCACAGGAACGACAGTGCGGAGGATCTGGTCCGTGCGGTCCTGGGCAACACGCAGATGTGGGACCGCGATCTGAATGAGATCGACGGGCTCACGGACGCGGTCATCGCCGGATTGAAGAAGATCCGGACGGAAGGTGCGGAGGCGGCTTACGCTTCATGCCTGTAAACGATTCCGCACGCATCAAGTGTTGACGGTGCGGACAGTTTCCTATATAATGTTTTCGTCCTTGCGGCCCGATCTGCGGCCGCAGGGATATTTGTGCGTGACAGCGGCATCACAGAGCCTGTAGGGCAGAGGAGAGATCATGGTCAGCAGCATGACCGGATTCGGACGCAGCGATATCACATACGGCGAGAGCAGGATCACCGTGGAGATCCGCTCGGTCAATAACCGTTACCTCGATCTCAATATCCGGATCCCGCGGTTCCTCGGCGCACTGGAGGCGGAGGTCCGCACCATGGTCAAGGACCGGATCAGGAGGGGCAAGGTGGATATCTTCATCTCCCTGCCTGAAGAAGGGAACAAAGGCGCCCGCGTGGTCTACAATCCGGAGATCGCCGACCAGTATCTGCAGGCATTGCAGTCCATGGCGGAGGAATTCCGCATGGAGAACGATATGCGCCTCTCCATGCTGGCACGTTTCCCGGATGTGTTCACCACGGTGGATGAAGAGCCGGACGAGGAATCCCTGCGGGACGGTGTCCTGCATGCCGTGGAGCTGGCACTTGACCAGTTCTGCCTCGCCAGGGAAAGAGAAGGGGCATTCCTGCAGCGGGATCTGCTTGAAAAACTCGAAGAGATGCGTGCCGACGTCGATTACATCGAGGAGCGTTCGCCGGAGATCATCGAGGCCTACAAGCAGGGACTCAGGGAGAAGATCAGGGATCTCCTGGGTGATACGCAGATCGATGAGAACCGCATCATGACGGAAGTGACGCTCTATGCGGACAAGGTCTGCGTCGATGAGGAGATGGTACGGCTCAAGAGCCATATCGAGGCGGTGAAGGACCTTGTTGAGAAGGGAGATGACAAGGAAGGCATCGGCAGACGGCTGGATTTCCTCGCGCAGGAGATGAACCGTGAGGCCAATACGACGCTGTCGAAGTCCGCGGATCTCTCTGTTTCGGACCGGGGCATCAGCCTGAAGACCTGCATCGAGAAGATCCGGGAACAGATCCAGAATCTGGAATGACACTTACGGGGGAACATATGGCGCAGGACAAAGGGATCATCGTGGTGGTGAGCGGTTTCTCCGGTACCGGCAAGGGGACCCTCATGAAACGGCTCATGGAACGGTATGATAATTACACGCTGTCCGTTTCCATGACGACAAGAGAGCCCAGAGAGGGCGAGGTCGACGGCAGGGATTATTTCTTCACCACGGATGAGAAGTTCATGCGGCTCATCTCGGAGGGACGTTTCATCGAGCATGCCGGCTACTGCGGCCATTACTACGGGACGCCCAGGGATTTCGTCGAAGAGCAGCTGGACGCGGGCAGGGATGTCCTCCTTGAGATCGAGGTACAGGGTGCCCTGCAGGTTAAGGAGAAGTTTCCGGAGGCTCTGCTCCTGTTCGTGACGGCACCGAGCGCGGAGGAACTTTCCGCCAGGCTCCACGGGAGAGGCACAGAGGACGAGGAGACGATCAGGCGCCGCCTCGAGAGGGCCAAGGACGAAGCGATCTGCATCGACCGGTATGACTATCTGCTGGTCAATGACGATCTGGAGCGCTGCACCGAGGAGATGCATCAGACGATCCGTGCCGCCCACAGGGCGCCGGTACGCAACAAAGAATTCATCGGGGAGATCATAAGATCCCTCGGGAAGATATAGTGACCAGTCGACAGGACTGCAAGAGGAAGAAGCAGGAGGTAAGAAAATGATCCATCCGTCTTATGTAGATCTGATGAAGGTCGTCAATCAGGGAGTCGAGGAGAATGACGAGCCGGTGATCTCCAGCCGTTACTCCATCGTGATGGCGACGGCCCGCAGAGCCAGACAGCTGGTGGCGGGAGACGAGCCGCTCGTGGAGGATGCGGAGGGCAGAAAGGCCCTGTCCGTGGCTGTTGAGGAACTCAACAACAACAAGATCAAGATCCTCACCGATGAAGAGAAGGCCGCGATGGAAGAGCGGATGGCCGAAGAGGCACGTGCGATGAAGAAGCACGGCCGCGAAGAGGAAGGAGCGGAGACCGGCGAAGAGGCTCAGGAAGCGGAGGCGCCTGCCGGAGAAGAAGCTTCGGATGAGACCGCAGCCGGGGGAGAGACTGACGCGGAAGAATGAGAGTCTTTCTCGTATCGCTGGGCTGCGATAAGAACCGGGTAGATTCGGAGGTGATGCTCGGGAGGCTTTCCGCCTCCGGGCATAGCCTAACCGACGACGAAGAGCAGGCGGAGGCGGTCATCGTCAACACCTGCTGCTTTATTGATGCGGCGAAAGAAGAGAGCATCGCCGAGATCCTCGCCTACGCGGAGAGAAAAGAACGGGGAGAACTCCGCTGTCTCATCGTGACGGGATGTCTCGCACAGCGCTACAAAGAGGAGATCGTCAAAGAGATCCCGGAGGTGGATGCCGTTGTCGGGGTCACCGCGATCGATGAGATCGCAGCCGTCCTGGACCGCGCGGCGAAGCGGAGAACCGGCAGGGCGCAGGTGGTCATCGGACCCTCGGATCCACCGGCCCGGGCGGCAAAAGGCAGAGTCCTCACCGTGACCGGCGGACACGAATACCTGCGGATCGCGGAGGGGTGTGACAAGCATTGCACCTATTGCATCATTCCCCGGGTGCGCGGGCGGTACCGCAGCGTCCCCATGGAGGATCTGATCGAGGAAGCTTCTTTCCTCGCAGGACAGGGCGTTACGGAACTCATCCTGGTGGCGCAGGAGACGACGCTCTATGGCGTCGATCTCTATGGCGAAAAGAAACTGCCGGAGCTTCTGAAGAAGCTCTGCGCGATCGACGGCTTCCGCTGGATCCGCCTGCTCTATTGCTATCCGGAGGAGATCGATGACGCGCTCATCGAGATGATCGCAACAGAGCCGAAGATCTGCCGGTATCTGGATCTCCCCATCCAGAGCGGTTCCGACAGGATCCTGAAGCGGATGGGACGCCGGATCGACAGACAGGGGATCATCGACCTGGTGACGAGGCTCAGGAAACGGATCCCGGACATCTGCCTCAGGACGACCCTGATCACGGGTTTTCCCGGGGAGACGGCTGCGGATCACCGGGAATCCATGGAACTGGTCAGGACACTTTGCTTTGACAGGCTGGGGGTCTTCACCTACTCACAGGAGGAGGGCACACCCGCGTCGAAGCTGCCGGACCAGGTGCCGGAGCGTGTGAAGAAGACGCGCCGTACGAAGCTCATGAAGCTCCAGCAGGAGATCACATTTGCCAAAAACAGAGCGCTGACCGGACGGCGGACAGAGGCTCTGATCGAAGGAAGACTGACAGAGGAATCGGGTCCGGACGGAGATGTCTATGTCGCCAGAACCTACCGGGATGCACCGGAGGTGGACGGAGCACTTTTTGTGGAAGGTGTGGATCCCGCCCGGGAACTGTATTCCGGAAGTATCATCGAGGTGCGCATCACCGGCGCAGACGGCTATGACCTGACCGGTGTGCCTGCACGAGGAGGAAGAAAGAAATGAACCTGCCCAACCGTCTCACACTGATCCGGGTGCTGCTGATCCCGGTCTTTGTCGTGTTCATGATGCTGCCTGTGCAGACAGGCCCGTGGCGCATCGTCGCGCTCGTGATCTTCATCGCCGCGTCGCTCACCGATCTGGCGGACGGTTACATCGCACGGAAATACAATATGATCACGGATTTCGGCAAGTTCATGGATCCGCTGGCGGACAAACTGCTCGTCTGTTCCGCCCTCATCTGTCTCACGACACAGGAGGTCTGGTCCGCAAGCGCCATTCCGGCCTGGATCGTGGTCATCATCATCGCACGGGAGTTCACGATCAGCGGTTTTCGTCTCATCGCGGCAGAGAAGGGAGTCGTCATCGCGGCCAGCTGGTGGGGGAAGTGGAAGACCACTCTGCAGATGTTCATGGTGATCCTTAAGATCGCGGATATCCCCGCGCTCCGGCTCGTGACGAATATCCTGATGGTGGCGGCGCTCATCCTGACCATCATCTCGCTGATCGATTATCTGTACAAGAACCGTGGTGTCATGGCGGGGGAAATGTAGATGATCAGAGGTACGCTCAAAAAGATACGCATTCTGGCGGCGGGCCTGGTATTGCTGATCCCGCTAACGGCCTGCGCTCAGATGGAGATCCTGATGCCCTATGAACGGGAGCAGTCCTACACCGATACGGAGGAGTGGGCGGACGAGCCCGCGGATACCGAACCGGTGATCTTCAATGATGATCTTGAACCGTATGAGGAGACCCTGCCGGAGGAGGAAGAACCGGTCGAAGAGGAACCCGAGGAGATCCCGGAGGAGCCTGAAGTGGAGAAGCCCAGAGTCTTCATGCCCGGCGCGGTGGACGGCGATACCTATGAGAACCAGACACTCGGGATCGGTCTCAAGCTGGATTCCTGGTGGACCTATGCGACCGTGGACGAGATCAAGAAGACCAACGGCTTCAAGGAGGATATGACCACCGAGAACGTGACGGCTTTCCTGGAGGAGCCGGAGGAATTTATTGATATGGACGTCGTCTCGGGCGGGATCGGCAATGAGATCAGTATCAGCGCGATCAATTCCACCTTTATCGCCGGGAACGATCTGTCGGCCGTCGCCGGAGATACGGCCGCGGCTCTGGAGGAACAGCTCTCCAAGGAGAAGGGCTATGAGGATATCTCCTCCGAAGTGGTGCAGGTGAATTTCCTCGGAGAGGAGCTTTCCGCGGCACTCGTGACCTGCAGCTATCAGGGCACCAGGGTCAGCCAGATGCAGATCCACAACATCCGGAACGGGTACTTCTACACCATCTCCCTCCTTGTGTTCGGAGAGGATGATCCGGAGTCCCTGTTCGGCAATTTCTACGAGATACAAGGAGAGACGACTTGAACTACGGGGCAGATGTGATCGTGATCGGCGCCGGCGTGACTGGTGCGGCTGCTGCGAGGGAACTCACCGCCTATGATCTGCGGGTGCTCGTGCTCGAGAGCGGAGAGGATGTCTGCAGCGGCACCAGCAAAGCCAACAGCGCGATCGTCCATGCGGGCTTTGATGCGAAGACCGGCTCGAAGAAAGCGCAGTTCAACGTGGCGGGGAGCAGGCGGATGCGTGAACTTGTCACGGAACTGGACGTGGCCTACCGTCCGAACGGAGCGCTGGTCCTGGGATTTGCCGAAGAGGACCGGGCGCGGGTGCAGGAACTCTATGACCGCGGGATCGCCAACGGACTGGCGCCGGAAGAGATGGAGATCCTCTCCGGAGAAGAAGCCAGAGCGATCGAACCGGCACTCTCCGATGAGGTGACATGCGCCCTGCATGCGAAGACGAGCGCGATCGTCTGCCCGTTTGAACTGACCGCCGCGCTGGCGGAGAATGCGGCGCATAACGGTGCACAGTTCAGGTTTCTGTCACGTGTGACCGGGATCCGGCGGGAAGAGGACGGCTACACGGTAGAGTGTGCGGACGGCAGTGTGTATCGTGCGCGATGTGTCATCAATGCCGCGGGCGTGTACGCGGATGAGATCCACAATATGGTCTCCGATAACAAACTTTCGATCACAGCCCGCAGAGGCGATTATCTCCTGATGGATAAGGAGGCGGGCGGACTGGTCTCCCGTACGATCTTTGAACTGCCGGGCGCCTATGGCAAGGGAGTGCTCGTCACACCGACGGTCCACGGCAATCTGCTTGCCGGACCGACGGCTGTTGATACGCAGGATAAGGAAGAGACCGCGACGGATGCGATCTCACTTGATGAGGTGGGAAAGCGTGCCGCGCACAATGTGAAGAACCTGCCGTTAAAGCAGGTCATCACCTCATTCTCCGGATTACGTGCGCATGAGGCGGGCGGTGATTTCATCATCGGGGAATGCGCGGATGCTCCCGGTTTCTATGATGCCGCGGGGATCGAATCCCCGGGGCTCTCCGCCGCGCCGGCGATCGGTGTCTTTCTGGCGGAGCAGATCGCCGGGAAACTCGGTGCTGCGAAAAATCCCGCATTTGACGGAAAGAGAAAGGGAATCCCGCATGTGGCGCATCTGTCCGACGAAGAGCGGGCAGCCCTGATCAAAGAGGATCCGGCCTATGCCCGGATCGTCTGCCGCTGTGAGACCGTGACGGAGGGAGAGATCCGCGAGGCCATCCGCAGGACACCCGGTGCCCGTTCCATGGACGGGATCAAACGCCGCGTCCGTGCAGGGATGGGCCGCTGCCAGGCCGGCTTCTGCACCCCGCGGGTGATGGAGATCCTCTCGGAGGAACTGGGGATCCCGATGGAAGAGGTATGCAAGAATCTGCCCGGTTCCGAACTCCTGGTGAAGGGAGGTGCCGTATGAGCAGCGTGAACATCCGCGATTTCGGCACCCATGCACAGGTGCTCGTCATCGGCGGCGGTCCCGCCGGACTGGCGGCTGCGATCGCGGCCAGAGAAGCGGGCATCGAAAAAGCCCTGATCATCGAACGCGACCGGATGCTGGGCGGGATCCTGAACCAGTGTATCCACAACGGCTTCGGTCTGCACACCTTTCATGAGGAACTCACCGGACCGGAGTATGCCGCCCGGTTCATCAAAAAGGCAGTGGAACTGGAGATCCCGTATCTCCTCGGGACCATGGTGCTCTCGATCGACAGGGACCGCCATGTGACCGTCATGGGAGATGAGACCGGGATCCTCACGCTCACTGCGGACGCCGTCGTGCTGGCGATGGGCTGCCGGGAGAGGCCCCGCGGGGCGCTCAATATCCCGGGCTACCGGCCTGCGGGGATCTATACGGCAGGCACGGCCCAGCGGCTCATGAACATCGAGGGATTCCGGATCGGAAAACGTGCCGTGATCCTCGGCTCCGGCGATATCGGCCTCATCATGGCGAGACGTCTGACGCTCGAGGGCGCCGAGGTCGTATGCGTCGCGGAACTCATGCCGTATTCCGGCGGGCTCAAGCGCAACATCGTGCAGTGCCTGAATGATTATGATATCCCGCTGAAGCT
>JAEEGL012185985.1_pt1 | contig 25163 bp, 26 predicted proteins | sample 9134231 | NCBI WGS metagenome assembly JAEEGL01 (sample SAMN16246548, study PRJNA631951) | gut metagenome | biome: gut microbiome; feature: rumen; material: fiber-attached | host: Bos | place: Iran: Karaj | collected 2018-10 | reverse complement strand
GTCAGCGCGCAGGGCAAGCTCAATGCCAATGTCGACGGCAAGAGCGGCGTCACCGCGGACGACCTGACGAAGATCATGGAGTATCTCGCAGGCATCGTGTCCGCACTGTAACCAGTTCCCCCTAGGCGGAAGCGTCGGGCAGGGTCACCCCCCCGACTCGGCGCTCCGCTTTTCTTTTTACGATTCACCGGCATCACCGGTTCTGACAGATAAATACGAAATCAACCCGAAACATGGGAAGAGGGGTTTTCAAAAATGAGTACAATGAAAATGAAGCACATCATCGCAAGAACTGCTGTCGCCGCAGTGTTCGGCATGGCGTTCACCGCAATGACATCCGCCGCGAGTGCGGGCAGCAATCTGCTCAACGCGACCTTTGAAAGCGGCACGGACGGGTTCACCGCCCGTCAGAACGAGACGGTCAGCCGTGTGAGCACGGTGTCCTATGAGGGCGACTATTCGCTGATGGTCAGCAACCGCACGGACGATTGGAACGGTGCGGTCTACACGATGGGGACCGGCTGGTCGGCAGGCGAGACCTATGAGTTCTCGTGCGCGGTCCGGCAGGATTCCGGCGAAGCGGTCACGCTGCAGCTTTCCCTGCAGTATTCCGACGGCGGCGAAACGAAATATGCGCACATCGCCTCCGCCTCCTCGCCGAGCGGCGAATGGACGGTGCTGGAGAACAGCGCGTATCAGATTCCCGCGGGTGCGACGGGCTGTCTGCTCTACGTCGAAACCCTGAAGAGCCTCTGCGATTTCTATGTCGATGCGGTGCAGTCGGGCACGCCGACCTCTTACCGCAAGGGAGATATCAATCATGACGAGACGATCGATATGAAGGATGTCAGACTGATGGTCGATTTCCTGATGGGCAAGGATGCAGGAACGGGCATTTACATGGACACCGCCGATCTCAACGAGGACGGCAAGATCAACGCAGTCGATCTGACGCTTCTGAAGCGGCTCTTCACCACCGGCGAATACACCCGCACGACCACCACGACCACGACAACCACAACGACCACCACGACCACGACGCCGGATCCCTCCACGCTGAAGCCCGGTCAGTGGCTCAACACCGCCGATGTTTCTTGGATCAACGGCAGAAAGACCGTTGCACTGAGCTTCGATGACGGTCCGGTGCAGGGTGACAACGCGACCCGCATTCACGCGGCGCTGACGAAATCCGGCTTCCATGCGACCTTCTTCTACTGGGGTCAGCGCATCCAGAACAACCCCAACGAGATCAAGGCGGCAGAGGCAGCAGGCTTCGAGGTCGCGAACCACACCTGGTCGCACCCGGATAACCTCGACAAGCAGGATGCCAATGGTGTCATGAACGAGTACAACAAGTGCAAGGATGCGCTGAATCAGGTTCTCGGCGTCAACCGCGACTATCTTGTGCGTCTGCCTTACCTGAAGGTCAGCGACACGATCCGCAACACGCTGCCGGTCCCGTGCCCGAACTGCGGCATTGATTCCCACGACTGGGGCGGCGATTCGACCGCGCAGATCGTCAGCAAGATCCAGCAGGCGGCACAGAACGGCTCGCTGAACGGTCAGGTCGTGCTGATGCACGAGACCGAAGGTGCTACGGTCGCAGCAGTCGAGCAGCTCTGCCCGTGGCTCGAGCAGAACGGCTATGCAGTTGTCACCGTCTCCGAGATGTTCAAGGTCAACAACAAGGACATGTGGGCGGGTCACGTCTACAACAGCATCAGAGACAACTGATCCGAAGCCTTTCTTTCCTCCGTATAAACGGATATCACCCAAAGCCGACCGGGCTCCTGCATACCGCGGGAGCCCGGTCGGTTTTCTTTGCACAAAACGCTTTACAATCCGAAGAAACTGTGGTATAATAGAATGGAGTATCAATAAGTGCTCGCAAACAGATAACATGAGAGGGAACATGCAGGAGGTATTATGGCAAGTCTTTATACAGATGAGGCGCGAGAGGAGCGTTATTTCAAGCTGCGTGCGAAGAAAAAGCGCCTCGAACGGATTCTCGACTGGATGATGTGGATCGTGCTCGCGGCAGCAGCGCTGACGATCATCCCGGATTTTGCGTCGGCATTTCTCAACGGTGTCTTTCTCGGCGATCTGCACGCGCTCTTTGAACTGCTTGTCGATGTGGCGGTTTACGGCTTCGCGATCTACGCGATCTACCGCAAAAGTGCGAAGCTCACGGGCATTGCGGTTGCTGTGGTCCTTCTGGGTGCCGTGCTGACAGGCAGCCCGCTCTCGCTGGTGGGCATGATCCCGCTGCTGCTTCTGCTTTATGTCGACGTGCAGTGGGGCAAGCTCGAGAAGGAGGAGGGCTTCCCGCATTTCGATATCACCTATGCCGAGCGCGAGGAGCGCCAGCGCACCGCCGAGGAGCGCGCACGCAACCGCGCGATTCAGGCGGGCGCGCGCGTCGCAGCGACCGAGCAGAGCTCTGACATGGGCGATCTGCTCGACGCCGGACACGATACGATGGTCATTGCGCCGACTCTGCGCGGCTATCACGACCGCTCCCGCGATTCGAGCCGTGCAGCCGAGACGCCGCGGCAGTTTGCGCCGGGCGTGATGGATACGCTCGAGGCGATCGGCAGCGACGCGGTCCGGCAGGAGAGCCCGCATGTGCCGCAGCAGGACCCCAATGTCCCGGAGATTCAGGTCTCGCCCGAATCGCTGCCGACGCTGGAGCTGATGGACGCACCTGCTGCAGCACCGCAGCCCGCGGCTCCCCAGCCTGTGCCTGACCAGGAAACGGCACTCGGTGCGATCGGCGCAGAGCCCGAATACGACAGCAGCGCAGACGACGAAATCAACGGTCTGCTTGCCGCGATGAACAGCGGCATTCCACCGCAGTCATGAGAAAGGAAGGCGTTCACTATGGCAGATAATCAGCAGCCCGTCCGCAATCCCTTCGAGGATGATAAGCCGCGGATCGTGCACCTTGAGAAGGATCAGTCCCATTATGAATATTGCCGCATGCAGATGCATGAGATCGACAATATCCACAAGCGCACATTCTTTTTCAATCTCGGCATCTGTATTCTGGTTTGCCTGCTCGCCGTGTTCCATGTCTATATCGGCGGCTTTGACGTGCTCAAGGCGCCATTTCTCGATATGAATTCGGCGCAGGCGGTGCTGACGAACGGCATTTTTCAGATTCTTATCAGCATGGTGATGATGGTGCTGGGCTATCTCGCATGGGCGAATTTCCGCACGCTGAATATCTTTATGATCGGCTGGTATGTGGTCGTGACCGTGATCGGTGTGATCCGTCTGGATTACATGACCGCGGTGGTCGGCGCGGTCGGCGTGGTGGTCTATTTCTTCTCGCTCCGTGCGATGTCGCGCGAAGCAGAGCTCGCCGAAATGGACGGCTATCCGGAGTTTCACGAGAAATTCGATATTTCGCAGTCGGATATCGTCATTGCGACGCTGATGGCACACAAGGGCGAGCACCGCACCAAGTCGACGCTTTTCACGACCGATTACTCACTGCGCCGCAAGAAGAAGAGGCGCAGTATGCTCTCCGGCACCGAGCTGGACACTGACGGTGACGCCGGTGAGGCGCTTGCCGAGGAGCTGCAGAAGCATCTGAGCGATGTGCGTGATGCCAAGCAGGCGCGCACGGCGATCGCGACGCTCGATGCCGTGACCGCTGCGCGCGAGCGTGATGCCGAGGCGGAACAGCAGAAAAAGAAGCAGAAGCAGGATGCGTCCGCCGAGGCGGAAATGAAACCGCTTGAGGATGATGCGGCATCTGCCGAAGCTGACGAAAAGCCCGCCGAGCCGGAGGGAAAGTCCGCTGAGCCCGAGGAAAAGTCCGCTGAGCCCGAGGAGAAGCCCGCTGAGCCCGAGGAGAAGCCCGCTGAGCCGGAGGATAAGCCCGCGGAACAGCAAAAGAAGCCCGCACCTTCCGGGCAGCGCCCGCAGAACGCTCAGAGCGGCGGCAAAAAGAAGAAAAAGAAGCGTCATTGAGAAAGTGAGGCAACACAGCAAATGAAGCTGACACCGGAGCAGGAACGGCAATATGAGGTGAACCGCCTCAAAAAGAATCAGATCGACCGCAGCATCCGCCTGTGCGGGCTGGGGTTTGTGCTGATTGCTGCTGCCTTTTTTGTGTTTTCCATGTTTGCGACGGCATCGCAGAGCAGCGACCCGGATATTCACGGTCCGATGAAGTGGTATTACGGCGTGAATGCCGCCGCATGGAACATCATCTTTGCGATAGGTACGCTCGTGCTCGGGCTGATCGCAGCCGTGCGCAGCCGCATCGCGAGCATTCTGCTTGCGCTGCTTCACATTGGCATTATCATCTGGGTGCTGGTGGGCAATCGGATGGCGTTCGGATACGGCAATCTGCTGCTCGCAGGGGCGGGTCTCGCGCTGAACGTCAAGCTCTATATGGGTCTTGCGGCAGACGAGATCCTGCGCGGGCAGCCGGGCTATCCGCTCTTCGTCGCGCGTGCGGAGCAGCATGCGGAATATGAGCCGTCCCCGCTGATCATGCAGCACCCCGGCAGCAAGCAGATGGACAGCATCGGTACATCGGCGCAGGCTGACGGATCGACCGCTGCGCCGATGACGGTCCCGGCGGTCGATCCCGCTCTGCAGACGGAGGCACTCGACGCCTCCGCTGTCTCCGCGCCGCACGGGAGCTCGGAGGCGACGCTTTCGCAGCCGACTGACATTGCACTCGATTCGATGCAGGCGAGCGGCAAAGCACAGATGCCCGCGGAGCCGCAGCTGCAGTCTGCCGAGGGCATTCTAGCAGATATGAACGAAGGCGGGCATTCGTATCAGGGCGGCGATCCCGAAGCACTGCCCGACCCCGACGAGGTCCGCGCAAGGCTTGCCCGCATGCGTGCAGAGCGGGAAGCCGGTTTGCAGCAGCAGGGGGGGACGCAATGAATGAGCGAAAGCCGATCATCAATGCTCTGCTGACGCTGCTGTGGTGGACACTGTTTGCCGGCATCAGCCTGCTAGCTTCGCTGCTGATGTACAGCTTCGGCGAGAATGTTGGCTCAGACGGGAGCAGCTTTCTGCCGGTCACACTGCTCAAGCCGAATTTGCTGTGCTATTTTTCCGGGCTGCTGCTCTGGATTGCAGCCTGTGTCATCATCTGGAAAAAGCTCCTGCGCCCGACCTTTGATTTCTGTCGCGGCAGGCATCCGGGATGGATGCTTCTCTGGCTGCTGGAGGCTGCGATCGGTCTGACAGCACAGTTAGCTGCATCGCTGTTTGGGATGCTGCTTGGAATGCGTGAACTGTTTGCGCGCTCCGAGCCGGCAATTCTTGACAGCTTTGTCTGGTTTACGGTGCTCTTTCCGTTGCTGTTCGGTGCAGCAGACCTGCTGATCGGGCATTTCCGCGGAAAGAGCAGCGAGCACTGAATACAAAGGGGGAGCATGGTTTGTTTGCACGGATTCGCAGCCTCGGGCTGTTCGGGCTGAACGCCTTTCCGGTCGATGTTGAGATTTCGCTGAACAAGGGTCTCCCGCGCTTTGAGATCGTCGGGCTTGCCGACACCGCCGTGCAGGAGAGCCGCGAGCGCATCAAATCCGCGCTCTATGCCTGCGGCATCCTCTTCCCGACCAATTCCTGCATTGTCAATCTTGCACCCGCCGACCGCCGGAAAAACGGCAGCATGCACGATCTCGCGATCTTCATGGCGATCCTCGCCGCGCTCGGGCGCGTGGAGGTGCCGGAGGATGCCGCGCTGATCGGTGAGGTGTCGCTGAACGGCGATATCCGGCGGGTCAACGGCGTTCTGCCGATGACGCTGACCGCGAAGGAGCAGGGCATCCGCACGATGTTCGTGCCGATGGAAAATGCGCGCGAGGCAGCGGTCGTCGAGGGCATGACGGTCTACGGCGTGGAAAATGCAAAGCAGCTGCTCGACCATCTCGAGGGCGGCGCGCAGCTCAGCCCGATGGGGCATATCACGCTGTCGCAGACAGCTGTGCCGCAGGTCCCCGATTTTTCCGATGTCCACGGGCAGACCGCTGCCAAGCATGCACTGGAGCTCGCGGCAGCCGGCGGTCACAACGCGCTGCTGATCGGTCCGCCGGGCTCGGGCAAAAGCATGCTTGCCAAGCGGATGCCGGGCATCCTGCCGGAGCTGACCTTCGCAGAATCCATCGAAACGACGAAAATCCACTCGGTCGCGGGGCTGCTCGATGCAGAGCATCCGCTCGTGACCGTGCGTCCGTTCCGCTCGCCGCACCACACGATCTCCTCGGCGGGGCTTGCGGGCGGCGGCACCGTGCCGCATCCGGGCGAGATCTCGCTCGCGCACAACGGGCTGCTCTTTCTCGACGAGCTCGCGGAATTCGACCGCCGCACACTGGAGATTCTGCGGCAGCCGCTCGAGGACCGCGAGGTGACGATCTCCCGCGCGGCGGGCACCGTGCGCTATCCGTGCTCGCTCATGCTGATCGCCGCGATGAATCCCTGTCCCTGCGGCTATCTCGGGCACCCGACGCGCCCGTGCACCTGCGGCAAGCGCGCCGCGGCGCAGTATCTCAACCGCGTCTCCGGTCCGCTGCTCGACCGCTTTGACCTGCACATCGAGGCAGCGCCCGTGACCTTCGACGATCTGGGCTCGACCGTGAAGGAGGAGACCAGCGCCGAGATTCGCAGGCGCGTGGTCGCCGCCAGAGCAATCCAGAACGAACGCTTTCAGGGCACCGCGATCACCTGCAATGCCCGCATCACGCCGGATAAGCTCGCGCAGTTCTGCCCGATGACCGATAAGGCACGCGCAAGACTCAAGGCGGTCTTCGAGAAGCTCGGGCTCTCCGCGCGTGCCTATGACCGTCTGCTGAAGGTCGCGCGCACGGCAGCCGATCTGCGCGGTGTCGAGGTCATCGACGAGGCACAGATCATGGAGGCGGTGCAGTATCGCACACTCGACCGCAAATACTGGCAGACCACAGGCGGCTGAATCAAACAGAAATATAGAAATTGGAGTTTACCATAATATGAAATTTGCAAATCTTGCCCGCGGAACGGCGCTGCTGCTCGCAGCGGTCATGCTCGCGGGCTGCCACAAGGGCGACGGCACGGAGGTCTATCCCGCAGAGACCGTGCCCGTTGCCGAGGATTCCAGAGTCGGGGAGCTCGAAAAGCAGTTCACGAATGTGACGGTCGACGAAAATGCCAAATCGGATTACCCCTTCAGCTTTACGCCTGCTTCGCAGCCAAAGCAGGAGCTCGTGCTGGTGATGATCTACGACAACACCGACCAGCAGGGCACGCACACGCAGGCGATCAACTATTACGACCGCGACGGCAATGTCTACCGCTACCGCCACCCGCTCCAGATCGAGGGCGACTGGATCAAAACGCTCTATGCCGATTACGACAGGGGCGCAACGGTCGTCAACATCATGGGCGAGGCGGAGAAGCAGACGCTCTGGTATCTCGCCGCCAACGCCGACCGCTACCGCGGCGCGGAGCTGCAGACGAAAAACGCCGGCGAGGTCCTCGGCATCAAGTGGCTCTATCTGATCGACCCGGCAGGGGAGCCCCTGCTGCTCGCGCGCTATGACGACACCAGCGTCTGGTGCGGCGACAGCGAGGTCGTCTCCTTCCTGAACTGGTTCCGCTATTTCTACCACGGCTCGTTCACCTTCGGCGGATGAACCGGAAAGGAAACACAGATTGAAACGGTTGTTTGAAGCGCTCGGACGCGCGTTTTCGCGGCTGGATCACTGGCTGCTGCTCCCGATCACGGGATGCGCGGTGCTGAGCGTGGTGATGCTGTATACGATGTGGGAACGGCAGATCACCGATCAGGTCGACGCAAATGACTGGCTCGTGCAGCTCATTTCGATGGGAATGGGGCTCATCGGCTGCATCGTCATCGCGTCGATGGATTATCATAAGCTCGGACGGCTCTGGTTTCTCTATGCGCCTGCCGCGCTCGGGCTGGTCGGTCTGACCTTCACCAGCCTCGGCTACGGGCGCGAGGGCGCGGACGACCGCAACTGGATCGACCTCGGGTTTGTCCAGCTGCAGCCCTCGGAGATTCTGAAGCTCGTCTTTCTGCTGACCTTCTCGTATCACATCTCCAAGGTTTACAAGAAAATGAACCACCCGCTGCACCTGCTGCTGCTGCTGCACGCGGGCATCCCGATGGGCGCGGTCGTGCTGCAGGGCGACTACGGCACCGCGATCATCTTTGCCGCGATGACCGTGTTCATGCTCTTTGCGGCGGGGCTCTCGTTCTGGTATCTGCTCGGGGGGCTCGCACTGATGCCGTTCGCCGTGTGGTTTCTCTGGACCCATGTGTTCGGCGACGTGCACCGCGGGCGCATCCTCGTGCTCTTTCACCCCGGCACCGACCCGCTCGGTCTGGAATACCAGCAGGACCTCGGCATCCGGGCGATCCGTGCGGGCGATATGCTCGGGCTCGGGCTGCACAGCGACGCCTATGTCTCCGTGCCGGAGCTGCACAATGACTTCATCTTCGCGTTCATCGGGGAGGCGTTCGGCTTTGTCGGCGCCGCCGCGGTGATCGTTGTGCTCGCGTTCATCATTCTGCGCTTGCTCGCCGACAGCCGCAAGGCGAAGGACACGATGGGCAGAGCGATCTGCATGGGCGTGTTCGCGATCCTGTTCACGCATGACGTGATGAACCTCGGCATGGTGCTCAAGGTGATGCCGGTCATCGGCATCCCGCTGCCGTTTTTCAGCGCAGGCGGCACGGCGATGGTCTCGATGTATCTCTGCATCGGGCTCGCGATGAGCGCCTATACCCACAAAACCCGCAAATACCGCGTGTTCTATGACGCGGAAACAGATCAGTGACAAAGGAGTACCAAATATGGAAATCAGTATTTTCCCGATCGGCGAGACCAAGCACATAATTTTCTGCGTGATTGCCTGCATTTTCTTCCTGCTGCAGTTTTTCCGCACTAAGCACTGGAACCAGCTCATTCTCGCAGCGGCGATTCCGCTCACGCTGCTTGTCTACATTGACACCGAAAACAAGACGCTGTTTCATGCCGTCGGCATCGTGGAGGCGGTGCTGCTGTTTGCCGCGCTGATCGTCAGTATCGTGCAGGGGCACAAGGAGGCAGTGAAGGAAAAGGCGGAGAAGGCTGCCAAAGAGGCGGCGAAGAAGGCTGCACAGGAAACGGAGGTGCAGGCATGAAGCTGAAAAAGCTCGTGATTCTCGATTGGGCAACGATGGACGCGACCCCCGGCGAGCTGAGCTGGGACGCTTTCCGCCCGCTCGCCGATGAGATCGAGGTCTACCCGCTGACAACGCCGGAGGAGACCGTCTCCCGCATCGGGGACGCGGACGGCGTCATCTGCAACAAGGTGCTGATCACCCGCGAGGTGCTCGACGCCTGCCCGAATGTGAAATATATCGGCATTCTGGCGACCGGCTTCAACAATGTCGATCTGGAGGCGGCATCCGCGCGCGGGATTCCGGTCTGCAATGCGGGCAGCTATTCGACCGACGCGGTCGCACAGCTCGTCTTTGCCTATATCCTCGATTACTGCGAGCGTGTCGCGCTCTACACGATGGGCACGCGGCTCGGCGAGTGGGAGCAGTCGCCGACGTTCAGCTATTTTCCGCACCCGACGACCGAGCTGCGCGGCAAGGTCCTCGGCATCATCGGCTACGGGCATATCGGCAGGCGTGTCGCGGAGATCGCGGAGGTCTTGGGCATGCAGGTGCTGATTCACACGCGCACCAAGCCGCAGAGCTGCCCGTTTCCGGTCGTCAGCCTTGAGGAGCTGCTGCGGCAGTCGGATTTTGTGACGCTGCACTGCCCGCTGACCGAGCAGACGAACGAGCTGATCAACAGCAACACCCTCGCGATGATGAAGGAGACGGCGGTGCTGATCAACACCTCGCGCGGCGGCACGGTCTATGAGCCTGCGCTGGCGGCGGCGCTCAATCAGGATATGCTCGCCGCAGCCTATGTCGATGTGCTGAACTGTGAGCCGATGTCTCCCGACACCCCGCTCAAATCTGCGAAAAACTGCTTCATCACGCCGCATATCGGCTGGACGCCCTCAGAGACCCGTCAGCGGCTGGCGGAGATCACGGTGAACAATCTGCGCGGCTGGCTGCAGGGCGCGCCGCAGCATGTTGTCAATGTGATCCCCGAAGCCCCGACCGACTGAAAACCCAAATTGCAGAAAAGGAGAAACCACGATGTTTGAAGGCATCGACCTGACGAAGCTGTTCGATACTGACAGCAATTACGGCAAACGATATATCTTCCCGCCGGTGACGGACGCGCTGATCCGCCGCGCAGAGGAAAAGCTCGGGTACCGCATTCCCGCGTCCTACAGAGCGCTGCTGCGCTTCCAGAACGGCGGCACGGTCAGCGACGCGCTCGACGAGAGCTGGCTGACCGCGATCTACGGCATCGGACCGGAGCCGGACACGGAGCACGGTCTGGAGGAGATGTTCGACAACTGGCGCGACGAGTGGGAATACCCGGATATCGGCATCCCGTTCGGCGAGACGCAGTCCGGCGGGCATGATATGTACTATATGGACTGCCGCGAGATCGGTGCGGACGGCGAGCCGCCCATCGTGCGCGTGGATGTTGAGGACATGGACGATATCCGCATCTATTCCGTCGCGGAGAATCTCCCGGCGTTCATCCGGCTGATCCTCGCCAATGAGGAGATCGAGGAAACGCTGCTGGAGGAACTGGAATCCTGAAAGGAAGGCTGTTTTGGAAGAAGCAATGCAAATGCGTGCGCTGTCGGAGTGTCAGCGCATCGTCATCAAGGTCGGCACCTCGACGCTGACCCACCCGACCGGCAAGATGAATCTGCGCCGGTTCCACAATCTCGTGCGCGTCCTCGCCGACCTCTCCAACGCCGGACGCCAGCTCATTCTGGTGTCGTCGGGCGCGGTCGGGCTCGGCGTCGGGCAGTTAGGGCTCCGCGAGCGTCCGACCGACACGCCCTCGAAGCAGGCGTGTGCCGCGGTCGGGCAGTGCGAGCTGATGTACCTCTATGACCGCCAGTTCGGCAATTACAGCGTCAACGTCGCGCAGGTGCTGCTGACAAAGGCGATTCTCAGCTCCAACGGCGGCGTCAACGCGGGCAACTGCATGGAAAGGCTGCTCGAAATGGGCGTTGTGCCGATCGTCAACGAAAACGACACCGTCGCGATCGACGAATTGGAGCTTGAGATCGGCGAGAACGACTCGCTGGCGGCGATCGTCGCGCGGCTGGTGCACGCCGATCTGCTCGTGCTCATGAGCGATATCGACGGGCTCTATTCCGCCGACCCGCACAAGGATGCGAATGCGGAGCTGATTCCGGTGGTCACGCAGATCACGCCGGAGATCGAGGGGATCGCGGGCGGAGCGGGCACGCCGAATGCCCGCGGCGGCATGGCGACGAAGATCAACGCGGCAAAGGTCGCGACCGCAGCCGGCATCGACATGGTCATCATGAACGGCGAAAAGCCGGAGCGGCTCTATGATCTGCTGCTGAACGACGAGCATGTCGGCACGCGGTTTCTGTCGAATGCGGAATGATGCGGAGCAGCGGCTGAAAGGGCTTTCGTTCGGAACAGTACGGATGCAGTCTGAGGAAACAGAAAGGGGCTGCCTGCAATGCAGTTAAAAATGATACGCTTATCCAAGCCAAATCCGGATAACAAGTATTCATCTTATGCAAATCAGTTAGAACCGCAGTGTTTTTTCCCTGATTCTGATGCAAGGGCATTATTTGAAAGCAACAAAGCGTCCTTATTGCAGATCGCTGCAGATGAAATACTGGATTATATCAGCAATGACGATCTGTGCAATGATGACGAGGATATGTTTCCGCGGCGTTCCGTGCTGACAGGCGAGTGGTATATCAGATCGGTAACCTTTGAGGATAATATGCTTTCGATTGAAACAGCGCTGCTCGGAACGGACCTCGGATACCCGGACGATTATCTGGGACTGGAGCTGATCTTCATGTATGATGAGGAATTGAACGAATTTGCTTTTGACGGGATCAACAGTTCAGCCCTGTGATCCCGCGTGCGAAAAATCAATAAAAGGAGAACCCGATATGGAACAACTGACAGTGCAGGAGCTCGGCGCGCGCGCAAAGGCAGTCGCCAATGTGCTTGCGGCGGCATCGCCCAAAGCGAAGAATGACGCGCTCGCCGCGATCGCGGACGCGCTGATCGCACGCACCGACGAGATCATCACGGAGAACAAAAAGGACCTCGACAATGCCGAGCAGAACGGGATGTCGAAGGCAATGCAGGACCGCCTGCTGCTCAATGCCTCGCGCATCGCAGGCATCGCGGAGGGCGTCAGAAAGCTGATCCAGCTCGAGGAGGTCGTCGGCAGTGTCGATGCGGGCTGGGTGCGCCCGAACGGTCTGCGCATTCAGAAAACGCGCGTGCCGCTCGGCGTCATCGGCATCATCTTTGAGAGCCGCCCGAACGTCACGGTCGATGCCGCGACGCTCTGCATGAAGGCGGGCAACTGCGTCATCCTGCGCGGCGGCAAGGAAGCATTCCACTCGAATGTCTGCCTGACTGAGATCATGCGCGACGCGGTCGCATCGGTCGGGCTGCCCGCGGACGTCGTGCAGCTCGTGCCCGACACCAGCCGCGAGAGCGCCAACCAGCTCATGCGCCTCTCGGAGTACCTCGACGTGCTGATTCCCCGCGGCGGTGCGGGGCTCATCAACGCGGTCGCGCAGAATGCGACCGTGCCCGTCATCAAGACCGGTGTCGGCAACTGCCATGTGTTCGTCGACGAATCCGCCGACCTCTGCATGGCGGTCGATATCATCGACAACGGCAAAACGCAGCGTCCCTCCGTCTGCAACGCGGTCGAAACGGTGCTGATCCACCGCGGCATTGCGGCAAAGCTGCTGCCGATGCTCAAGGCGCGGCTCGACAACCACAATGTCACGCTGCACGGCGACGACGCGGCGATCGAGGTGCTCGGCGACTGCGTGATCCCCGCGAACGAGGACGACTGGGCGCTCGAATATCTCGACTATCAGCTCGCGGTGAAGATCGTCGCGGACGTGGACGAGGCAATGGCGCATATTGCGCGCTACGGCACGAACCACAGCGAGTGCATCGTCACGAAATCGCTCGAAAACGCGGAGAAATTCCAGCGCGGCGTCGATGCGGCTGCGGTCTATGTCAACGCCTCGACCCGCTTCACCGACGGCGGCGAATTCGGCTTCGGCGCCGAGATCGGCATTTCGACGCAGAAGCTCCACGCGCGCGGTCCGATGGGACTGATGGAGCTGACGACCGTGAAATATCTGATCACCGGTGAGGGGCAGGTGCGCTGATGGCGCCGATGGATGAGCAGGAGCTGCAGGCGTTTCTCGATCAGGTGATGCACGAGACCGCTGCGGAGAATCATGTGCCGGACGCGGTGCTCGACGACGCAATGCGCGCCGCCGGAGCGGAGCAGCCCGAACAGGAGGAGCCGACGGCATCGCCGGAGGAAACGCAGCAGCCTGAACCGTCCGATCTGCCGGCGGAGAAGCCGCAGTCCGATTCGCCCGCCGAGACCGAAAAAAAGCCGCATCCGGTGCGGGACGCGGTCGTCGGTGTGATTCTGGTGCTGTTTGCCGGGCTCGGGCTGTATACGGCAGTGCGGGCGGGCATCTCTCTGGTGCAGCGCATGACCGCTCAGCCTGCTGACCCGCGCATCGCGCAGGTGCAGGAATGTATTCTGCCGCTCGCGGTGATGGACATGCCGGAGTTCGACGACCCCGGGGCGCTCTCGGACGATCAGCTTCTGACGGCTGCGGTCTGGTCGGCGGTCACGTCCGGGCGGCTCGGCAGCTACCCGGAAAACCTCGGTATGCGCGTGATTCCCGCGTCGGAGCTGACCGAAATCGGCAATCAGCTCTTCGGCACGGCACGCAGCCCGCAGTATCAGAGCATCGGGTTTTCCGGCGATATCCGCTTTTATTATGACAAGGAGCAGCAGAGCTATCTGGTACCCGCAGACCCGCGGCTGTTTACCTATGTTCCGACGGTGACCGCACTGCACGACACCGATTCCGGCGTGACCGCAGAGGTCGCCTATTATGCAGAGGAGCCGGTGTGGCAGGCAGAGCAGCGCGAGCTGATCAAAACCATGGAATTCACGGTGACGCAGACCGATTCCGGCGCATGGCAGGTGCGCGCGCTCCGTCAGATCGGATAATGTCAGCTCGAATACGCCCCGCAAGCAAAATCAAATCCACCGGAGGCACAGCAATCAGTGCTTTCCCATGCATCACAAAACGGCAGGTACGTCAAGCACCTGCCGTTTTGTTTTTCTGGGCTAGCGCGCTGTGCGGAGCATCTCCAGCCGCTCCAGCAGTCTGCCCTGCCGCACAGGGTCCAGCTGCCGGAAGCCTTCGATCAGGCGGGTCTCGCTTTCCCCGAGTGAGGATTGCGTCAGACCGCGCTTGCTGTCAGTCATGCCTGCAATATAGTCCAGCGACACGTCGTAGAGCTCTGCCAGCCGGATCGCAAGATACATCGGCAGCTCGCTCTCGCCGCACTCGTAGCGGCGATATTGCGTCAGGTGCATATATAACAGTGCAGCGACCTGCTTTTGCGTCAGGTCTGCATCTTCACGAAGGTCCCGCAGTCTTTGGTAAACATGCATAATGCGCCCTCCTACTTTTTGGTCACTATTATCGTACCATAAAACACATTTTATGCTTGACTTTGATACGAATATGTGTTATAATGTACTCACAAAACACAATATCGTGTTATAAGGAGGAACTGCAATGACAAAAAGAATCGTATCCTGTCTGCTGGCACTGCTGAGCGCAGCCATCCTGCTCTGCTCCTGCGGCAGCGACACACCGTCTGCTTCATCCGGACAGACCGCAGCAGAAAACAGCGTGCAGGAGGAATCCAAGGCAGAGGAGACTACAAAGGAAACCACCAAAACCACTACTGCGACCAAGGCTACCACCAAAGCCACTACAAAGCAAACCACCACCACGACTGCCACGACCGCCTGCGAGCATGACTGGATCCCCGCAGACTGCCAGAACCCGGAAACATGCAGCAAGTGCGGAGAGACCCGGGGCAGCAGAGCCAACCACGTCTGGGAGGAGGCGACCTGCTCACAGCCCAAGACCTGCCGTGTCTGCGGCGAGACTGTCGGCTCTCCCCGCGCGCACTATTTCGAGCTCGCAACCTGCACGCAGCCCAAAACCTGCCGCTACTGCGGCGCAACTGAGGGACAGCCGAAGGGTCACAACTGGAAAGAGGCAACCTATGATGCGCCGAAGACCTGCACACGCTGCGGCGCCACTGAGGGCAAAAAGCTCTCCGTCTCCGATAACTGGAAGGGCAGTGTCGGCACGTCGATCCCGCAATCCTTCACGTTCACCAATTACAAGGGACAGATCGAATCGGAAATCAAGATCACCAAGGTGTCGATCGAATTTAAGGGCAACAATTACCGCGACACCGGCGAAATGATCATCAAAATCTCCGGCACGAAAACCTACGACATCAACGGAGACGGACAGTCACGTTCCGGCAAGATCGGCATCAAGGTCTATGATTCTGCCGGCAATGTCTGGAAGGAGTATATGTTCTACACCCCGAGCCTGACGAACGGCGAGACATTCAAGGATAAAGAGGTCTCGTTCGTCGGAGTTCCGCACGGCTCCTATGTAGTCAAGCTGCTGGATGTGAACACAGGCTGATCACAAAACAAGAATCCCGCAGACGTTCTCGCGTCTGCGGGATTCTTTGTGCGCATTGCATTTGCTCACTCGACATCCTTGCCGGAGGGGCGGGTGGTGGTGTCGAAATCGGTGCCTGCCGTGGTCTTGAGGAACTGCACGGCGTTGCTGTCATAGCTCAGCCACACGCGGAAGCCGACAAAGCCTGCGTTGTTCTCCGCCTTGACAGCCAGCTTCACGGTGTCACCGGGCTTGCCCGAAACGACGCCCGGGGTCAGCGTGAGGTCGCCGCCGGTCTGGTGATCGGGGGTCGGCTCCGCGGCATTGACGCAGATATAGCCCACATTCGTGGTGACGTCCAGCGTCTTGGGTGTCTCGCCCTTTTTGCCCCAGTTGGAGAAGTCGGTGTGATAGATCTCGACCGGATAGACACCGTCCTTCGCGTCGTCCTTGATCTTGACGTCAAAGACGAGGAATTCGCCGTCGAACACATAGTCCGCCTGCTTGGAGGTGTCGAGCCACATCGAGAAGAAGCTCTTGTAATTCGGGGTGTACTCGGGCTCTGCATAGCTGCTCGCGACGGTCGTGCCGGTGTAGAGCACGGTCGCAGCCTCGCCGCCCGCCTCCGTGACGGTGCCGCCGTTGATATCGGTCTTCTGGACATAGAGCGAGCCGTCCTCGCCGCGCTTTGCGGTGGTCGCCGGCTGCGTGACCGGGTATTCGTTGTTCGCCGGCTCGTCCTCAAAGGTCAGCTCGACCTTGATCTGATTGTTCTCATCGGTCGAAAGCGGAATCTTGGTATCGCCGCCGGACTTGCTGTCGGCGCTGCTGGACTTTCCGTTTTCCTCGCTGCCGCTGTTGCCGCCCTTTGCGCAGCCTGCCGCCGGAATCAGCATCGCGGCTGCCAGCAGAAGTGCAGTGATCTTTTTCGTGTAATTCATAGCCAATGGCTCCTTTCCAAACGTCTGAACGCGATCGTGCAGGAATCGCTTTCCTGCATTTATTATACCCGTTTATGCGCGAAATGTCAAGTGAAATGTTTGTGACAGTCCGATTGCAGAATCATGACAAGACTGCATTCGGGCTGTCACATGGAGGAATGGGTTTATTTTGCGGATTTTGCTTCCTTGCTCTGGCGGATCATGCTGAGCAGAGTCTTCGGGGTCGGGGGCGTGCCGCGGTAGAGCACCAGCGCCTTGTAGATCACGGCGGCGAGCCAGATCAGCAGAGCGACGCCGAGCAGCATGCAGGCGACCGCGCCGAGCGCCGGACCGATCCCGAGATCACCGAGGATCAGGCGCCCCGGCGTGACGAACACCGACGTGAACGGGAAATACTGCAGCCATGCCGCGCTTGAGACGAGCGACATCCCGCTCTCGGGTGCCGTCTCGGGGGAGGGGAAGCTCAGGCAGAGGAAGAAGCTCGCGAGAATGACGAGGATGAACACATAGTTGGTCTTTGCGAGGTCCTCGGTCTTGGATGCCATCGCGCCGGAAACGGCACCGAGGCACAGATAGAGCAGAAAGCTCAGCGCAATGATCAGCAGCGCGAGGATGATGCCGGGGACCGAGAAGATCGAGCCGCTGTTGTCGGCGATCATGTCGATTGTCTGCACGGTCGAGTTCTGTGTATCGGGAATCATTTTCAGCGCGAAGAGTGCGCCGCCGAAGATGCCGCCGAGCAGGCAGCCCAGCCAGATCAGTATCTGCAGAACGGCGGCGGTCGCGGTCGCGAAGAGCTTGCCGGTCATCAGCGCGACCGGGTGCACCGCGGTCAGGATCGTCTCCATCAGCTTGGAGGTCTTCTCCAGCATGACCGAATTCGCCATGCTCTGCCCGTACAGAATGACCATCATATACATGAGCATGACCATCATGAACGGGATCACAAAACGGAACACTTCCTTCATGCCGTTTTCGTCATCGTCCTGATTGTCGGAGGCATCCTCCTTCAGCTCCGAAACAGCGCTGCTGATCGGGACGGAGAGCAGTGCGGCAGCTTCGGGCGAGAGCTGTGCCTTTTCCATCAGTACGGTCTTGAAATTGCTGCTGACGAAATCTGCGAACGCGCTTGCAGCGCTGCGGGAGAGTGCCGTGTCCTCGGGGAGAATTGCGGTAATCAGATAGGTGCCGTCGGATTTGGTGATGCGGAGCACGAGCGTGCTGTCGGCATCGGAGACGGCAGCGACTGCGGCTTCGGCGTTGTCATAGGAGGTGTAGCTGACATCCTCATAGCCGATCGCTTTGAGCAGATTGTAGTCGGCAGTGCCCTCGGTCTCATCCGCGACCAGCACGGTTTTGACCGTCGGCTTATCCGTGTCCTCACCGTCATCGTCGTTGGCGGCGGCGGAGATGCCCCAGAAGATCAGCGGAATGCCGATCAGGAACAGCGCGCCGATCAGCACGGTCGTGATGATCCAGGCCTTCTTGCACAGCAGCTGCTTCAGCGTGAAGGAATAGACCTTGCCGGTTCCGGCAAGCGGATTACGCTTCATTTCCATGAGAGCCCTCCTTTCTCGCCGCAGCTGCCTTTTCCGCAGCGCGGTTTTCCTTCAGCATGGCAAAGAGCTGTGCGGGCTTCGGCACGCCGCCGCGGTAGAGCAGCATCATGCGGTAGACGCTGCCTGCCAGACGCGCCAGCAGCAGCACGGTCGCGATCTGAATGGCGATCGCGAGCAGCAGCATGGCAAAGCTGATCTTGCCGCAGATATAATTCGGGAATGCCACGAAGATCGAGGTCAGCGGGAAGAGCGAGACGAAGAGATTTGCGCCGTCGCTCTCGATCATCGGGGTGAAGCTCGCGGTGAAATAGCCGATCATCACGAACATCACGACCGCGATGCTCGCCTGCTGGGTATCCTCGGTCTTTGAGCAGCAGGAGCCGACGATGCCGCTGTAGAAGGCGCCGGTCGCATAAGCCAGCAGCAGGCAGAGAATGAGCAGGCAGAGCGTGCCGGGATGGAAGTGCAGCTTTGACGGGTCAAATTCAAACATCTCCACGATGCCCTCCTTGATGAAGGAGACATCGCCCATGCCCTTTGCGATCTGATAGGAGATCACGAGCCCGAACACGATCAATGCGATGCCGCCGAACAGAATGACGGTGACCGCGAGAATCTTGCCCGCGAGCAGTGCCATCGGCTCGACGCTGACGAGCAGCGACTCGACGAGCTTGGAGACCTTCTCCTCCATGCAGAGCTGGAAAATATAGGACATGGCAAGCGTGATCAGCAGCAGGATCATGTAGGAATACGCGAGGTTGACAAAGGCATGCGTCGCGGTATCGGTCTGCTCCTCGCCGGCTTTCAGCTCGTCGGCGCGGATGACCGTCGTGAAGGAGCGCCCGTGCAGCAGCTCGATCTGTCCCTGTGTGACGCCGAGCGTGCGCAGCTGAGCGTCGCGCAGCGCATCCTCGAGCACGTTGTTGAGCGTGTACATGTCGTCGTCGGAGACTGCGCTGGCTTCGCCGTAAAAGCCCTTGATCTGGTAGCCCTTCACGTCATCGAGCGCGATGACGGCGGCTGCCGCGTGTTCATCGGCGCTGAGCTTCTTGGCGAGTGCGTCGTTGTCCTCAGCGGTCTCTGTGACTGTGAGACTCTTGTAGCGCTCATCCTTGTGAATGTCGGCAGCGTCAATCGCAAAGCCGGATTCATTGCGCAGATAGAGCGTCTGAATCTGCGTGGAATCGACCTCCTCGTTCCCGCCGCGGATCGTCATGAACACGGGGAAGGCGGCGACTGCGATCACGAACAGCACCAGCAGGAAAATGCGCACGGAGGCGGTTTTGTAGTGCTGCTGGAGCGTGTAGCGGAAAACAGTGCCGACCCCGCGGAATTTACTGTTCTTCATGTGCATCGCCCACCTTTTCGACGAAAATCTCGTGCAGGCTCGGCTCGCGCAGCTCAAAGGCGATCAGCGTGATGCCCTTCTCGACGATCGTTTTGAGCAGTGCGTTTGCCTGCTCCTCGCCGGTGACGCGGCACTGATAGGAGAAGCCGACATCCGAGAGGATCGTGACGCCTGCGCCCTCGATCAGCGCGCGGAGGTCCTGCTCCGCCTTGACAAAGAGGTTGATTCTGCCGTAGCCCTTCTTGATCTCGGCGAGATTGCCCTGCAGCACGGTCTTGCTGCGGTTGAGAATGGTCAGGTCGGTGCAGAATTCCTCGATCGTCGCCATCTGGTGGCTCGACATGATCAGATATTTGCCCTTGCCGATCTCCTCGTGAATGATGCTCTTGAACAGATCGGTGTTGACCGGGTCGAGACCGGAGAGCGGCTCGTCGAGGATGAGCAGCTCCGGGTCAGAGAGCAGCGCGAGCATCAGCTGGATCTTCTGCTGGTTGCCCTTGGAGAGCTGATCTGCCTTTTTCGGCTTTGCCGCATTGCCGCGCGCGCCCTGCGGCGGATAGAGGTATTCGGTCGCCTCGAGGCGTTCGCCCCAATACTGGATGCGCTTTTTCGCCTCCGCACGCGAAACGCCGCGCAGCGACGCGAAATAGAGCAGCTGGTCCATCAGTGTGTTCTTCGGGTAGAGCCCGCGCTCCTCGGCGAGATAGCCGACATTGCAGTTCTGGAGCGTCAGCGGTCCGCCGTTCCACTCGACCGTGCCGCCGTCCTTGGCGAGCATGTTGAGGATCATGCGGATGGAGGTCGTCTTGCCCGCGCCGTTGGTGCCCAGCAGCGCATAGACGCCCGGTCCGTCCATTGAAAAGCTCAGGTGATCGACGACCACCTTTTCGCCGTATTTTTTATACAGCTCCCTGACAGAAAATCCCATTGAGTTCCCATTCCTTTCGTTGTGAAATGTCACAATGATGCAGCTGAAGGTGACGATCGCACATTGATAGTCCTATTCTATCATATATGAGCCAAAAAAGAAAGTGCCTGCTGCCGGATTTGTGAACCTCGGCAATGCGCCTGCGCAGCGGCATTGTTTTTTTGGGAATAATCTACGGTTTCGCTGCAATGACACGGGAAATTTGTGCAAATCGGCATTTTTCTGCGAATGACTTGACGAAACCCGCGTTTTATGGGATAATAAATGCGATTGTGCTGAAAAGCATTTCCAAAGAAAGGAACTGATATCATGCTGATGAACCTGTTTACGCCGATGCTGCTCGCAGGCGGCACGGAGGAGCTTGCGAAAAGGCTGACCGACATGCTCGGCGGCCTGCCCCCGCAGGCAGTGGTCTTTATTATCTCGATGATCCCGATTCTCGAGCTGCGCGGCGGTCTGATCGCGGCGCGCCTGCTCGGCATCCCGATGTTCGAGGCGATCGGCTTCTGCATCGTCGGCAATATCCTGCCGATTCCGTTCATTCTGCTCTTTATCGAAAAGCTCCTCATGCTGATGGAGAAGAGCCGGATCGGATTCGTGCGGAAATTCGCGGTCTGGCTCAAGGAGCGCGCCACGGGTCCCAAAGCCGAAAAGATCCGCAAATACGAATTTCTCGGGCTGCTGCTGTTTGTCGGCATCCCGCTGCCCGGCACCGGCGCATGGACAGGCAGTCTGATCGCTGCGCTGCTCCATGTCAAGCTCAAAAAATCGATCCCGGCGATCTTCTGCGGTCTGATCCTCGCCACGGTCATCATGTGCCTGATCTCCTACGGCGGACTGAGCGCGATCATCAATTTCTTCTCATGAGACAGACGGTTTTCGCGCTGGCAAAGGCGCATTTTCACGCAGAGCCAGAATACCTCTGGGCAAGCTCTCCCGATACGGCGGTGCTGCGCCATGCGGATAACCGCAAATGGTTCGCGATCGTGATGCCCCTGACGCGGGAGCGGCTCGGGCTTTCGGGCGAGGGCAAAGTCGATCTCATGAATGTCAAGTGCGATCCGATGATGCTCGGCTCGATGCTGAAGCAGCCGGGGTTTGTGCCGGCATTCCACATGAACAAAACCGGCTGGATCGGCATTCTGCTCGACGGCACTGTTTCCGGGGAGGTGCTGCTGACGATGCTGCGCACGAGCTTTCTGCTCACGGCATCTGCGGCAAAGCGCGCCGCAAGCCGCACCGAGCCGAAGGACTGGCTGATCCCGGCGAACCCCGCGCTCTTTGATATCGAGGCGGAATTTGCGCGCTCCGATGAGATTCGCTGGCACCAGAACATGCGCGTCATCGCGGGCGACACGGTCTATATCTATGTGACGGCGCCGGTCGCGGCGATCCGCTATCGCTGCGATGTGCTCGAAGCCGACCTGACGCCGGTTTATACGCACCACAGCGCAAAATACGAAATGCTGCTGCGCCGCGTGAAAACCTATCCCCCGGAGCTGCTGCCGCGGACGCTGCTTGCAGATCACGGCGTCACGGGCGTGCGCGGGGCGAGGAGCGTCCCCGAGACGCTCTCGGAGCTGCTCAGCGGCATCTGAAGCCGCGGTCTTGCGTTCTTGACAGTTTTTGCGCGCCGTGCTATAATTTCAGTATCACTATCGGCAGGAGGGATGCTGCGTGAAGCAGAAGAATCCGTGTTTTTCGGCAAAATGTCTGCGCGCACTGGGCGAGCATTATGTCTACGGTCTGACGGACCCGCGCACGGGAAAGCTGTTCTACATCGGGAAGGGCACCGGGAACCGCGTGTTCGATCACGAATATGAGAGCCTGAAAAATCCTGCCAGCGAAAAGCTCAAGCTCGCGACGATCCGGGAGATCAAGGAAGCCGGGCTCGCGGTCGGAAAGATCATTCTCAACTGTAATTTGACCGAGAATGAGGCGTATGCGGCAGAGGCGGCGCTGATCAATGCGTTCAATTATGTTGAGCACACCGGGCTGACCAATGACGTCGCGGGGCATCACTCCAAGAAGGCATATTCCGTTGAGGAGTTTGAACAGATGTTTGGCGCGGAGGAGCTGACCGAGGCGGATATTCCCCATCATCTGTTCGTCATCAAGGTCAATCGGCTGTATCACTTCGGCATGACCGAGCAGGAGACCTACGACGTTGTCCGCGGCTGCTGGAAGACAAAGAACCCGTATAAGATGAATCGGCTGAATAAGGTCGAGTATGTTCTGGGCGTCTATCACAGTCTGATCGTTGCTGTTTATAAGCCGACCGTGTGGGCGTATGTCAAGGATGCGCCGGACGGTGTGCCGCCCCGCGATCTCGGCAAGCCGGAGCTCGGCGACAGAGTGTATTTCCGCGATGCCGATTTTGAAAGCGGCGCGGAGCCGGACGAAGCAAAGAAATTCTATCTGCACAAATCGGTCGAGCATGTCAGAAATCTGGATAAGGTGCAGGGCTGCACCTACTACGACCCGTAAAACAGGAAAAAAGGAGACCTTTTGCATGAAACGGAAAGCAGCATTGCTCGCCGCCGCCGCGCTTCTGGCGCTGACGGGCTGTGCGGGGGGCAATTCCTCAGCCGAGAGCAGCACCGCGGACGGGACCTCCGCAGCCGTGACCGAGGTCACGGCGACGACAACGAAGGTGCGCACGACTGCTTCGACCGAGGCGACAACGGCGATCGCACCGCAGGAGACCGTTCCGGGCGAGCAGATCGCGCTCAAGGAAGGCGCATGGTACTGCGTCGACGAGCAGACCAACGGGCTTCTGTATTACTGGGTCATCAGCGGCACGCAGCTCGCACGCTTCGACGTGAAGACCGGAGAGAAGCTGCAGCAGGAGTTCGAGGCGGTTGACGGCAGCTTTTCGTTCGACGGCGTGCAGTATACGCTCGATCTGCTCCATTCGCAGCAGCTCCGGCTGATCGCTGCCCCGGAGGACGGCGGGCAATCGTTGCTCTGCACATGGTTTCGCGATGCCGAGGTCAAGGATTTTCACCCGTTCTCCGAGGACGAGCTTGTGGCCATGGCTGCGGAATACTATGCCTCGCGGACAAATCATGTGCCGGAGTTTACGGACATCGAGAGCTCTGAGGGCGCAGGAACGGTCGTGCTGCATCTGTACGACCTTGTGCAGAATCACACCGCGACCTGCGAGCGATACTACATCGACCGGTTCAGCGGCTCCGGCACCGATGCGCTGGGCGGGTCGGTCAATCTGCACGAGCCCGCGGCTGCGGGCTGGAAGCCGGAGGTCCCGGAGCAGGAGACGCTCAGGCGCGCAGGCGATTTCTGCGGGCTGGTCTATCTGGGCGGCGTGCCTGTCTCGAAGAATTACTATGAGCCCGATGATGAATTCTACCGCGCTCTGCTCGCGGATACCGGTCTGACGGAGACCTATCCGTATCTGACGGAGATCCCGGAGACGAATTACGCCTGTACGATGCGCGGGACGGAGCTCTGGCTGGTGATCCCGGCAGACCCCGATGCAAGGGTGAACGTCACAAATGTCGATCCGGTCAGCGGCGCAGAGCTCGGCGATGTGTACCGCAGCTATGCGGGCGCACCCTTCCTGCTCAAGTGCAATTACAGTGATATCGGTCCCGACGTGCGGATCACGGTCAACGACGGCAGCGAGCGTCCGGCATTTTCGCCGTATCTGAGCATGGAGGACGGCTCGGCAAAGGCAAGCGAATCCCGCGTGCGCGTGTTTGAGGGCGTCAAAACGACCGGCAGCGAAAGCCCGGAGGAATCCTCAGAAAGCGATTCAGCCGCAAGCGATTAAGTTACAGCCCCGGTGCATCGGAAAACGGTGCGGCCGGGGCTGTTTTTGATTTATTGCAGCGGCTCGCCCTGCCGAAGCGTAAAGGGCGCGAGCTGTTCGCGGACCGCAAAGCCCTGTGCCTCGCCGCAGACCGGGCAGCGCTGGGGCGGCTCGGTGCCCGTGTGCAGATGCCCGCAGTTGAGGCACATCCAGACGGTCTGTTCGCCGCTGCGGAAGAGTGCGCCGTCCCGCATGAGCTGTGCCAGCAGCGAGAAGCGTTCTGCGTGGCTCTGCTCGATCTTTGCGATCTGGCGGAACAGCGCCGCCTCTGCCGCACTGTTTTCCCTGGCACAGCTGTCCGCGAGCTGCAGATAGATCTCCTGTGCCTCGTGGGTCTCGTGCTGTGCAGCCAGCGAGAGAATCTGCTGCAGATCGTCGGCAGGGTCGAGCGGATAGCCCGCAGATACGCGAATCTCCGTGATGCCCTGCTGCTGCAGCCGCTGTGCGAACAGCTGTGCGTGGATCAGCTCCTGCTTTGCGGTAAATTCAAAAGCCTGCCGCAGAACATGCAGCTGCTGTGCGGCAGCGGCTTTGGCAGCGAGCAGATAGCGCGTGTGCGCCTGACATTCCCCCGCAAAGGCGCGCATCAGCGCCTCACAGGTCTGAGACTGTGCAAAATCCATCGTGATTGCTCCTTTCACCGGCATATCGCCTGATGCTATTTTGGGGAATTCTCCGCAGAATTATGCATGCATTCGGCAATCGGGGCAATGAAAAAAGCAGCCGCCGGTTTCGGGGCTGCAAAAAAGTGAAATCGCTTCGCGGTGAAATTGCTTCGCAGTGAAATCGAATGACTGCGTCATCCGGTGAAATGAAATCCGCCGTTCACCGCCGGAGGCGATTTCACCCGACAGGATTTCACTTTGCCGCAGACGCAATTTCTCCCGCT
>JAEEGL014241015.1_pt1 | contig 25165 bp, 44 predicted proteins | sample 9134231 | NCBI WGS metagenome assembly JAEEGL01 (sample SAMN16246548, study PRJNA631951) | gut metagenome | biome: gut microbiome; feature: rumen; material: fiber-attached | host: Bos | place: Iran: Karaj | collected 2018-10 | reverse complement strand
TTTCTTGTTGCCGTAAAATTAACAGATATGCTTATCTGATTAACATTGTATTTATTCCATGTCGCTCTGTTATCAGAACTAGCAACCATGAAATCCCAACTCGAACCAACAACATGAATTTCCCCGCCTGTCTGCATTTGGAAAGTATAAGTATATGTACCATCTCCATTATCAACAGGATCGCCTTTGACTATTTTTTCACTTAGCACATCAAGCTTCTGGTCTGCGTGAAGGTGGTTTGCACTTATTTTTTCGAGAATATCATTATTATTTATACCCTCTGATAATGCGGTATTGTACAAGTAAGTATTAGATGTCTTTACTACTTCGACATCTCCCAGATCTGCTTCATCCTCGACTGTATTAAGTGCCTGGGCTATCTGTCCGCCTACAGTAGCATAACCCATTCCTGCTCCACCTGTTGATGTGGCAGAAGCTCCGGAACTCGGATCACCGAAGCGCAAAGTTAGGTTTATTCCGTCAAATGTCCAACTTGCTATATATAGCCAATGCCAATTCCCTGAGCTGTCAGCAATCTTAATAGTATCTCCTACATCAAAGACAGGGATAGGTGGGAGTTGTAAAGTAAAAAATTCATAAGAATTAGTTAATTGCTTTGCTATTCTGTTTCTGGCTCTGATATAAGCACGTCTCCCATTTATCTCATTCCACATAGCCTGAGGTTCGATAAAAGGATTCTTGCCATATTTATAAATGCGCTCTATAGAATCATCTGTAACCCCTGCCTCAATCTCAACCTCTTCTTTTCTTTTTCCTGTTGCGAGCTTGCTATAATTTCTGAATATAATAGACGAGAAAAGAATCGAACGAGAATAGTTTTCAGAAACTGCTGAAAAGCTTTGAGGAAATGTGTAATCAACATAATCATCAAATTGCTTATGAATACTTATTAATTTAAGAGCCTCTGCTCCTCTTCCGGCTGCAAGGTTACAACCACAGGCTGCACTTATGCATCCAACAAAAGAGCGATATGTATCAAAATCCTGCTGTGGCATGATATAACCCAGAAGTGTTCCAAATGAATAAGCTGCATCATTGTCAGGATCATCTTCTATGGTTACTGTTGGGTTAATATTGCATACTTCGCAAGCTTCCACAAGTCTTGCGCTAAGCGTCTTTGTCAGGCTCCTGTCTATCTGGCTTTCTTTAAAATCCTTATCAAATTTCTTTAATATATCGTATCCCTTAAATGTTATGGTTCTTCCGTCGTTTGATATATTGTCAGGATAGAACGTACCAAGGGGTATTGGTCTGTCTGTATCATTTACTCTGATATAATAATAAATTGTATAGTATTTAACATTCTTTGGATTAAAGGTAAGATTAACCGAATAAACAGAGACATCACCTATGCTGGGAATACAATTACCCATGCTGACCTTATTTGTTGCCATTAAGTCATTTTGGACGGATATGCCAGCAATATCACTTCCTCCTACTATCACTGTTGTGCTGTCTTTAAGCGTGAATAGGATTGATGTATTTACCTTTAATTCATTTGACATGATCAGAGCATCAAGTTCTGATTGAGTAAACGCTGAATACATATACCTCCTCCTAATGTAAAGCTGAAGATGTTATCTGCTGAAATTCTGCTGACACATTGTATAAAAGAACATTATTACGTTTTGCTTGGTGCCTGGCTTCATCCACAAGCTCACGATTAAATGATGTAAGCTTCATATTGCTCCATGTATCAGTTCCTCTTGTTATAGTATTAAGACTCGTTATTGCCCCTGCTATTGTCTGGGCATAAGAAGCATCAACTGCGTTCCATGATATTGATATGGATGCCTTAATATAATTCGATCCCTTACGTTCTATGACAATCTCATCACCCAACATATTTGTTACTGTGTCGAATTGCACCGCTTCACTTACAGAAAATGAATTTGGCTCAAGTAAAGAGATTGAGTTAATTGTCAAATTGTTAAAAATAGCCATCTTTATCCTCCTATGCTGTTACATATCTGTAAGCGTTACGGCTGTCAACACGTGCTATAACATTATCAATCTTTTCGTCTCCGATTCGTACAGGGATATTAAAGTTGTAATCAGAAGTTGATGCCTGACCGCTCCGAACCAAACCGTTAAAGTGTAAGTTTGTTCCCCTTCGTGACACACCAAGACCCGCAAGTGCGTTATCCATTTTGTTGGCATTTCGTTCAATTCCCATACCGATTCCGGCCGGTATCTGCTTACCGATAATTTCACTCATTACCTTCGAGGGTGAGTGAATTCCAAACACGCCCTTTAAGCCGTTAACTACTGTATCCTTGATGTTACCGGCTTTATCCTTAAGCCATGTCAGCTTTTCTGAAATTCCATCCCAGATGCCTGTTATTATTTCCTTACCAATCTCAGGGATTTCTTTGATTTCTTCCTTCATTGTATCAACAAACTCCGTGAAGACCTCAACCGCACCTTCTGCCATCTTTGGAAGTGCTGAAATAATGCCTGAAATAATACCGACTATGATACGTGGTCCCAGGGTCAGGAGCATTGGCATAGTCTTAGGGAGAGCTTTTACTATTCCACCTAAAAGGGTAATCGCACCGTTCATAATTGTGTTAATCTGTTCCGGTCTCGTGAGAAAAGTAGTGAGTGTCTCTATAATAATAGGTAATTGCTCACTTAGTGTATCCATAACTGTTGGGATTGCATTGACTAACCCAAGAAATAGCTGTATGCCTGCATCCATAATCATTGGTATTGACTCTGATAAGAATGTCGTAATATTCTCTATGATTGCAGGTAATGATTCTATTAGTGTTGGAATTGCGTCAACAATACCCTGCGCAAGTGCCATGATGAATTGTAAGCCGGCATCTAAAAGTGCTGTTAGATTTGATGGGTTTAGCAGTGTAGTTACCAAGCTTATAATCCCATTAACAAGTGAAGGGATAATGGTTGGAAGCATTTCCGTGAGTCCGTTAAACAATGTTGTTAATGCTTGAACTCCGGCTGTAGCCAATGCCGGCAAAGATTTCATTATCGCATCTATAATCATTGGGACTAACTGAGTTACTAAATTAACAACCTCAGGAAGTGCTTTGGATATTTTATTTATCAATTTCGGAAAGATCTTAACTATGCTGCTTAGGATAGTTTGAGCTACGCTTGTAATTATCGGAATCATCTCATCTGTCATTTTGGGAATTCTTTTAATTATTTTAGGCAATATGGTATTTGCTAAACCTTGTACAAGCTTTCCGACTCCTGAAACAGCAGTTTGAATTCTGGGAAGTATATTCTGTGATGCTGTTGTTAAAGAATCAACGAATTGATTTATCAGTTTATCAAAATCAGCATTATCATCTGCCAATCCCACAACCAGATTACTCCAAGCTGACTTCATGGTGTTAACAGAACCCTCTATGGTTGTCGCTGCTTCATTAGCCGTAGTCCCGGTAATTCCCATGTTATCTTGTACAATGTGTATTGCTTTTGTTATATCAGCAAAGTCAGCTGTCAGATGACCGCTCGAATCAAGACTAAAGCTTGATGTTTTTCTGAATTCTTCATTGAGTTCTGCTGCGTCTGTTAATAATCTATATGCTTCAGCTTGTGTACCACCATATCCAAGCTTAAGATTATCAAGCATACTGTAGTTTTGCTTTGCGAAACCCATATAAGCGGTTTGTATACTCTCTATGTTAGTACCCATCTTATTAGCATTGTCGCTCATATCAATAATAGCTTGGTCTGCTGCCTTAGCTGCTTTCTGAGTATCACCACCGACTGATTGAATCAGTGATGCACTAAAGGATGTTACCGTGTCCATATAGTCATTTGCACTCATGCCGGCATTAACATATGCTTTTGACGCATTTTTAAGAACTGTATTTTGTGCCTTCATAAGGCTTTGATACTCACCCTTAACCTCTGATGCAGTCTTTCCTACGCTTTTTGAGTATTCCTTTAGGCTTTGTCCGCCTGCTCCAAAAAGTGTTTCCACACCACCTACTAACTGCTCATAAGATGCATATCCATCAACGGCTTTCTTTGTCAGTGCTCCAATAGCTGCAGTGGCAACACCTGTAGCAGCGGCCGCCACCTTCCCGGTTGTTTTTAATCCTGAAGCCATAGCACCACCCAGCTTACTACCTGAACTCTTTCCGGCACTATCTACAGCACTTGATAATCCACTTTCAAGATTCCCTTTTATCCCTTTCATGGAAGGTAATATCTGCACATAGGCAGATGCGAGTTCTGTTGCCATACTTTTCCTCCTGTTTATCCATACAGCCTCTTCATCATCTCGTCTTCTGATTCAAATACAACAAAGTCATTTCCTTCTTTATTGTCATAATACAAGTCGAATATCGAGCGAGGCATGTTTCTATTCTTAGAGCCATCCTTTGTCTTAGCCCATTGAAGCCAATGAACTACATCAAAGATATGCATGATTACTTCTTCTCTGATTGTGAAATCACGTCCATTTAACTTCATATTTATCCTCGAATCCTCTCTCAAACCTGAGGCTAGTATTGCCCTAAGTTCCAACGGAAGAGCCTCAATGTCAAGCACGTGATAAGTCTCTGCAAAATCACATATCAGAGCATCCTTATCACATGCATACATTTGAGCGAGGTTTATCAGTTTTTTGCCTGTCCTCTTGCGTTGTTAAAGATAGACTTGAGTTCAGCTGCAAGCGTTGTAAACAGTACCTTGCCTTTATCGTTTCTGATAAAATCATAAAATTGTTTTCTCTGCTCTTCACCCAAAAGCTTATTACAGATTTTTGTCATCTTAGTAACATCTCCGTTTTCGAGCGCAACCAAATCATCAAAGAGTTCCACGTCCATAAGTGAATCCTCATCAAGAACACACTCAAAGCCACGATCACTTTTAACATTGATTACATTGTTACCTTCCATGTCTTCGCTTTCTGCAGGCTCTGTTGTCACTTTCTCCTTGTCTTCCATAATCTCCCTCCCTTATTCTGTTTCAGAGATGTATTCATAATGTGTGTTTCCGGTGCTGTCCTCATCACATCTGATTGTTACAGCATAACCAACGGCATTATCACCTGCATAGCTGATTGTATCAACTGCAGTAATAATACCTGATGGAATTACTATTCTCTTCTTGCGGTTGCCCTTAAGGAGCATGTCAAATACCCATGCTGCACTTACAGCATCATCACTATTAACGCTTACCTTCGTTTCACTTGCGCTTGATACTGTAATAACTTCCACATTGTCATTTCCATAAACAGCCTTAAGCACATTAGCATTGGATGATTCAATCATAGTAAATGTAAATGTGTCGGTTCTGCCTGCCTGTAAGACTATATCACCACCCCAGGCTTCAATTGCATCTCCTGCTTCCCATGAATTACTAAGTCCATCGGACGAAAGATAACCAAGATTATCAAACCCTGTAAGAGCTGCGCTTGTACTTGCAGGTAATGTTGTTCCTGATGCAAGCGGGAGATCTGCTCGGTATATACATCCGGCAGGATTTGGTTTTCCACTGTGTACATTTGATTTTGTTCCCATTGTATGTTCCTCCTAATCGTAATAATGATATATATCATATACCACTTGATATCTGTATCTGTGTGTTTCCGGATCATTAAACGGATAAGCTGAATTTTGTTCAATTTTGGTTATTGCTTCCTCTTCGATAATGTCATCCATAACAGCCTGCACCTGTTGGGTTAGATTAATACTATCTAACATACTTGTGCCATAAACTTGAACTGCTATCAGAGAAGAGCAAAGCCAATTAGAACGGCTCGTGCCTTGGTTCTGAACCACTATATATTGTTTTGGTGCTTTTTCAGGTTCTTCAGCGTAAGCTTCTATATTCAGCTTATTGTTTAAATAACCTATTATTGTTGCTTCTATACTTACCATATAGTCACCTAGCTTTTTAAAGCTTTAAGGATGGTATTGTTTTGATATTGGTCTTGTATGGTTTCGCTTGTATTTGCTTTAATGGATACGTTAACACGAGTTCTGCCATCATAACTGCTTTGTTCGTAACCGTCACCCAGATTGCTCATGACTCTTTCTGCATGCTCTGATAACATATCTTTAACGCTATCAGATTTCATATATTCTCTTATCCCTTGGCTGTTAAGCTCAATCTTCACCTTCGACATACTTTACCAACCTTACCTTTCTATGCCAGGAAAGAGGCACATTGGCTTCTATTCCCTCTATCGGTGCTCCTATTGTTCTGTACGTTACATCATTGAATTTAATAAGCGTATCTTCCCAGTTATTAGTGTCGCCTTTTGGTATAGCAAGCATTGCTGTAATCTGCTTACCGTACATGTTGAACGAATTAGTTATTTCATCAGAAGACGGTTCTCCGAAGAGTACCCCCGGAACATCTATCCATTCTGTAGCATAAATCGGATGATTGAGGATATCTGTTTCCTGTAAGGTCTTAACTTGTAACTGTATCGTTACCGTTTTGATTAATCCCATAGAACTCTATCCCTCCTATCCTCTGACGCCTGCTCAAACCCAAATCAGATTTTTCATTGTTTAAAAGATATAAATCACGTCCGGGCATGGTATAAGTTCCGCTTACGGAATAACCTAAAGCGGATTGCGTTACCTGAGACATTGGCTCACCTGCTGTGTCTTTACTGATAGCTCTGCTTACCATCGATACAGTAACAGCCGTTAGCATGTTTGAATAATCTTCATCATTCTCAAAAAGATCATCTGTATCCTTTCCTACCTTCTTCCCTTCAATTCTGATAATAGAAGATGCTGTTGTAATCAGAGCACTTGCTTTGGTCTGTTCTGCAGATGTCAATGTTCTCCAAAGAGTTTCAACATCATTGATGGTTGCATAATCTATCATTTTTTCTTCACCGCCTTCTTTGGTGTAACTTTTCTCTTAGATGTTATCTTTTCCGGCTCATCCTTAATCTTCAGCTTGTTCTCTTCTGCTTTTTCCGTTTCCACTTCAGCAGGAGCGGGTTTTACAGGAGCCTTTAACGGCTCCCATAAAGTTCCCTTTACCTCGCTGTTGACATCTATGATATAGCCGGTCTTTATGTTTTTATACAACATAGACCTCACCTCTATTCTTCCGGTGTTTCAAGTATAAGATCCCTAAGCTTCCAAGTTCTCGTGGTGGTATGTGTGCCATCAGTTGCCACGATTTTAAATACCTGAGAAGTTGATGAGATTTTAAATACACCATTCTTATCCGGATCATCAATAATTTCAACCAATCCGGTTCCTTCTGATGGATTAAGTCCAACCTTAACTGATGTGTACTTAGTCCAGTCAATGGTCTTATCAAGCTGTAATGCGAGGAAATAACCATCTCCAGCAAGTGGACCACTCTGAGCAAGTCCACCCTCAATAAACTTTAGTCTACCGGAAATGCTTCCCGTTCCAACTGTGATTCCGGTCTGCATATTCTTTACAGCGGTGTTAAAAAGCACTGTCTCACCATCTACCGCTGCCAACGGTGGGACATCAAGAAAAGACTGCTGTACCAAAGCGAATGCATCAGGATCAAGAATTCCCCATCCGAGATAAACCTCTGCTCTGATGTAAACTTCATTATGACCTGCAAGATCTCTTCCTGAGTTATCAGGATCACCAAACTGGATGAGAGTCATAGGTATTTCCTTTGAATATCCCCAAGAGAACATTGAAAAGTCACCCACAATTGCCTGATTGGTAAGATTGTCTGTAGTAATTCCATTAACCGTGTTGTTAATGTCAAGAGTAATACCTGCGAAGTTACTTGGAGTCTGACCAAATCTAAACTCAGGATACTGTACAACATTGTTAACCTTAATCTTAGCCATTGCATCACCGAATACCGGAGAGAATGCCATACCGTTAACGTTGTACTGAGAACCCTTAACAAGTGCTATTGCAGAATCAAGATTATCATCTGCTGAAGCTGCTACGTAGCTTATAACCTGTTCAACCTGGTCTGTAAAATCATTACCGTTGATTACAGATGAAGCATTGCCGGTTCTTGGATTTACTCCATAAAATGCAGCAAGGTCAAGACCTCTTGCTACCTTCTTAGAAAATCCATCAGCGAATCTTCCAAGGATGTCAAGCTTTTCCTCATCTGATGCATAAAGAAACTCATCTGTTACTCTGGCACCATACTCAAACTTAATAGGAACAATAGTTACAGGTTCAAGAGTGATACCACCGTGTGACTTTGCTCCACCTTCTGCTACGATATCAATCTCGTTAGGCATATTGAAGATGAACTGCTCTTTTCCGTTAAACGGAATAGGCTCAGCGCCTGTAATCTTCGCAAGGGATGAATGCCCCTTAACCTTTGTCATAAGATCCTGAACTAACTTCTCAGGAAATAAACTACCCTTCTGTGCAGGGTTTACTGTAATTGCTGCCATAATTTTCTTCCTCCTTAATTTGTATTGCCAACAAGCTCGTTGGCTAATTTAGATAATTCAGCGTTTAAGCTGCCTGCTTGGTTTTCATAACCTTGCGCAAGTGGAGCAGCCGGCTTTGTTCCAATAAGGTTCTTAAGAGCTTCTGCACTCTCCTTGATGCTTTTCTCATCATTTCCCTGTAAAAACTGGACTGCGTTATAATCCAATCCCATATCACGTGCTACCTTGGATCTGATCTCTGATGTCTCATAATCCTTTATCTTTGCATCACGTTCAGCGATATCCGTATCATACTTAGCAGCCTTTTCATTTGCCGTCTTAACATCCGAATTAAGCTTTGTTATCTTTTGCTCATAATCGTTTTTGATGCCTTCCACATCCTCAGGTGACAAAAAACCTTCATACTTCTTGGAATACTTTTCCTCAGCTCTCTTTAATCGTTCTTTGAGAACCTCGTTTAGTTCTTCCTGTGTGGTTATAGCTTTTTCTAATTCAGCCATGTTCTATTCCTCCTATTTTCCCGGATAGTTCCGTTAATTTTTTATATTAAAAAAGAGCATTGCTGCCCTTCTAATACCTCACTGTTTGCTTTGTTTTGACTTTTGCTGTTGCACAACTCCATAATGCCAGGGCAACCGAATCTAAAAGAATAATATCTATATCTTCATTCAGAGAACGGTATCCGAATCCACCATTTGACCCGATGTTACGTTTTTCACAATTTGCAACACAATCAGTTAATGATGGTTGATTCTTGTGTCTTATAACTCCCTCATTTAATGCTTTTTCAAAAATTGCCATTGCATATATAAAATTTCCAACTGTTGGCTTAACAACATTTTTAATCTTTAATTCCTTAAGTTCTTTCTCAAGATTATCCTGTCCGTTTTTTCCGTCAATTACTATTTGACCTACATCCAGATTTTTAATCCAGTTGATTATCCATGCATCACCTTCTTTAATCGGTCTGCAATCTATACACTCAACAAATATATCACCCTCAATCGTCCTTACGGCAATTGATAATGCTACATTCTTATCATCAATACCGTATTTAATTCCTGCAAAAAGTTTTCCGGTAAATTCCGGAAGCTCTTCAACGCTTAATGATTCCCATTCATCACGGGATATGGCAGATTTTAAGGAATACCGATACCAATAACCTAATCTCTGAATAACAAAATCAAGCGTATCTTTGCTTATCTCTGCACTTATCTTTCTTTCTGTTAGTATGCTCCCGAGTGATGGATTTGTCTGATACCATAATTCCTTATCTCTGATATCAGAGGGCTCATTATCAACGCTCCACTCAGCCCATCCATTTTCTTCATCATCTCCACCAAGTATACTGTCTCTCATATCAACAAATACTGTTCCGCCTGATACAAGAGTCGGGGGAGTCCCACATAATAATGTTTGAGGGTTTGCGCTGTCTGATACTACATATGTAAGAGCGGATTCCTGCTCCGTAGTGTATTCCTGGGCTTCGTCGATAATCAGCAGATCATAGCCTTCACCAAGTCCACCATTATTAGTTCTGGTCCTGAAGTTTGCAATACCTCCGCCGGATAATGTTATGCTTTCCAGTCCGTATTGCTTTGTGGTTCTGAAGCTTTTCTCAGGTAGCTTTTCACCTCTTCTGGCTCTGCCAAGCTCTTCATATCCTGCCAACTTCAGAAGCTTAACCAGTCTCTCCCATGCAGTGTGTGATGTGGTGGTTCGGTGTGCTGTATGAAATATAAGCTCACCATTTTCCAAGCCCCAAAGCTCACGCATGGTAACCACTTCGTTCTTTCCGTTACGTCTTGGTAACGAATAACCAACCTTTTGATGCAACCATAAGCCATCCTCATTCAGTGCCATGATGTTATTTAAAAGATATTCCTGCCAATCCTGGGCTTTTCTTTTTGTTTTATTGTATAGCTTTACTGCTTCCTTTCCCTTTGTTTTCTTGTAGGGTAGGAATCTTTCTTTGGTTGGTCTCTGATTTCCTATCCTTGTTTTTGTTGCCATATGATCACCTATTTTCCCGCATAGTTGCGTAAATCACCGGATTAACCGTGTAGTTTAAGCTCTTCGGAGCAAAATAAAAACCGCCTTAGTCGTCAACCTCGTTCCAGTTAACACCGTAGCGGTCTATTATCATTTTAAAATCTTCCAGGTCATGAGGTCTGATAAAATACTTATTATCCTCAATCCCTATGTGAAGAAGCTCATGGAACAGAAGTATTTTTATCTGCTCTTCTGTAAAACCTTCGATATTTGGCTCGAAAACTGTTATCGTATAATCGCAAGGTATTGCCCATTTATATTTATCAGAAACTTTTTCGCATTGACCCAACGTGAATTTGCCGGATGATGTCTTTTTATGCTCTGATGACAAATATATGATTGATACCTCACTGTTTTTTATGTATTCCAGCTCCGGCATCTCTTCAATCAGCTCTTCTGCTATAAGCCTGTATGTGTCGTTTACTTTTCTGTTATCCATATAATTTCTCCTTCATAACATATAATAGTACTAAATATTCCAATCCCTTGAAAAAAGCCGTGATTAAAGCATATCTCAAAGAAAAAATTAAAGCATCCTTCAAATATATTTCACCCATGTCCTTAAATTGCATCACTAACGCAGCTAAAAATACAATAACCCATGCAATTATAAATGATATAGAACAGTAAATAATCATTTTAAACATGTCCAACATCTCCACAAATATTTTTTTGCTCTGAATTTTTCTTAATAAGAATGGTTGGCGGTTAATCCTCAATAGAAACAGGAGCACCACATCCGCCTTCCATCCTTTCCAGTACTTTTATTATATATTTTAAATCCGTTTTTATTTCATTTGTATCGGTAATTTTAAACTCTTCCGTTCCCTTCACCATCGATTCAATTACGCTGCAATTACGAACCTTTCCTTTGTTGTCGGTAAAATAAAAATTATAATATACGTTTCCATCAGAGCTTTTTCCTACGCTTTCGATTTTAACAGGAATGAATATTACATCTCTTGGGTTAAATTTTGATTTCATATAAAAAGACCTCCAAAATAAAAAGCACCTACCGGGGTAATAAAATTTGAATTAAACTACTCATTTTTCCTTGACTTTTTTCTACTGGCAATCTATAATTTATTTATAGATATCTATAGGAGCTTCTTCGTAGGTCACTAGGCTTACGAGTCGGCTCCTTTTTATTTTCTCTTGAATATTTTAATGATCTTATAATCTTTAACAATAACTATCTTATCTACAAATTGAGTATTATGTTTCAAATAAATCATATTAATCTCATGATTCAATTTTTCATCTGAACAGTTTCTTAATAAACTTAAATCAAGAATAAAATTATTGCTCTGTTCTTTATGTTTACGCAATACATTTGATATACCATTTTTCCCGATTTTTTTAATTCCTTTTAAATCCCATTTTTCTCCATCTATTAGGTAATCAGGAGTCTTAACTCCCTTATACTTACCACAAACTCTTGGAATCAATTTAACATCACATCCATAATTATCTTTAAAAAGATTTGCAACCTCTATTTCACGCTCTGAAGGATTTAAAATTACATTTCTACCATCAATGTAATATTCTTTACCATTATTATGGATATACTTATCGGCATATGAAACAGTGCCTTTTCTTTTCACGCCAGTTGAAGCCCATTTTAATGTTATATCTTCTTTTACATCATCATTTTCAATACTTTTATGCTGTTCCTCATACCACTCTTTAGTCCGCTCTGATTCGTCCTTGTACCATTCCTTACTGTGTACATTCTGAACCTTACCGTCTCCGGGATAAAAATCAACGCTACAGGTACAACCTCGGTGTCTTCTGTAAACATCATCCGGAACATTGGGATAGGTATAAGTCTTTGCTATTTCTTCGCACCACTTACAACAGCTTCCTGAAGACCTTCTTACTATCTTTGGCTTTAAACCTGTGCGAGCTTGTAACTCAGCGTTAGCCTTTATGCTGTCTGTTACAATTTTCTTACTCTGTGTAATTACTGTATCATGTAACAAATACTTTCCCATATTAAACTTTGGATAGCTGACAAGCTTATTTATCAAGTCATCAATTTCATTCTTCATCCATCCGCACCACCTTAAGTCCTATATTTGTTTTTTTATTCAGAGATTTCTGCACTTTATAACAGGCATCAGCTATATTTTTATAATTTTCTTCCAGTAACGGTCTTACTGCTCTGTCAGCAATATTAAAGTACATCTTCCCATTTGGGAGTCTCTCTTCTGTGATTACATTAAAGGCTTCTGATAATGCTTTTCCATATTCTTCAGCTATCAAATCAGCAAGATAATAATCAACGTCACTTGCTTTAAGCTTTTCAAGCTGCTTTTGTAGCCTTTTATTCTTCCGGATATTCTCCCGGTATCTCTCCCTCACTTCCTGAAGCAGTTCGGGTACTATATCCTTCACTTCCTGCTCCATTTGCTACTCCTTCCTCGCTCGACTCTATTCCTGTAAGCTGTTTTATATTATCCTTACCGATATATCCGGGAACTGCCTGATTGAGCTTTATCATTCCATCACCGATAGAACTAAGCATGGCTGCGTCCGGCTCAAAGATTGGAAGCCATTCAGGAACCGTCTCATATATCACGTTTCTCTTATATGCATATTCATCTCTTACACTCGCTGCCAGATATCCAACATTTAAAAATCCTGTTCCGAAAGTTCTTTGAGCTTTCCTTGCTGTATTCCTTAGGTTCTCATGGCTTGCTTTTATTGCTTCTGCACTGGATGGATTATCAGTAACAAAACCCAAATCATTCAATGTAAGCCCTGTCTCTCCTGCAAAAAGAGAAGCCAATGTCCTGAGCTGCTCTGTATATGGTGACATGCTCTGCTGCTGGAACTGCCCAACTACAGGCTTATCTCCATCCATATCCTTTGAAAATTCCAGAAATGTTGAAATGGTTGCCTTCCATGAATCCAATGAATCATCTCTGTCCGGGTCTGTTCCCAAAACATACTTTTGAGGAAAGCTATAAAACTCAGCGGAGATTTCTGACCGCTTTAAGGTTCGGAGTGCTGCTTCCTGAATGTTAATACAAGCCCTGCTTATCCTGCTGTGTCCAAATCTTCTTTTTGCGTCCGGTCTATAAATAATCGGAACAAGGAGCGGATACATGGCAGGATTCTTATCAATCCTGTAAACCTTATCACCCTTTATGTACTGCGTATTCTCTGATGTAAAATATGCCTCGTGTATCGGTCTGTCATTATCATCTCTCTCAAGTACTGCATACCCCTCTGATAGCATATATGTGATTGGATCTATAACACCGGTTGCATTCCTACCATCAATCACCTGAAGCCTTGGATATCCATCCTCATCCGGAGAAATGTAGATAAACGAGCATGAACATATCAGAGCTGAAAGAATCGCATCATCAAACAATATATCCCTGTTATTCATTTCGTAAATCTCATTCATTTGAAAATTATCATTCTTGAACTCGTCAAAAATCAGCCTGTCTCCGATAGAGTCAACTGCCTTGCTACACCAACCGAGGCACTCTCTCACCCAACGTAATTCCTGGGGCATGGTCAGATTAAACTCTTTCATTTCGTTTTTCATCTCATAGAAGTCATATCTTAACTTGGTTCTTATAGCCTTCTGACTAAGCTTTTTCCTTAATTTCTCTAAACTCATCTTTTACCTCTCTTCCCACTAAAAAAAGCCACTGCTCGTTTTGAGAGTGACTTTTCTGCGAGATATTTGCGCAGTGACGGCGGTGAACTCCGAAGCAAGGGGTGGGAGGGGGATATGCCCCCTTCAGTTGCTCCTGTAAGCCGTCCAATCTATTGAATGTGGTAATAATCTGTTGCTTATTATTGTTCTTTGTTCTGTTCCAATCAGCTTATCCGACTTCTGACGATTACAACACATGTGAGCCAGCTGTAAATTGTCAAGCTCGAAAGGATGTCCACCTTTATCAAGTGGAATGATGTGATCAACACATGCTGACATTGGATGAGGCCATCTCAAAGACTTATCAACAGGCTGTCCACATATTCCACATATGGATTGTGTTGCTATTATCCGTTTGCGTGCCTGATCGTATCGGGTTCTTCCTGAGCCTACCCGGTCTGCTCTGATATTAGCCATGCTTACACCTCCCGGGGTATAAAAGTACCCGGGGCATTATTATTTGCACCCGGGTAATACAAAGGAGTATTTTTATGTGATGCCAGTTATCGGCAAAGTAACAGGTTAGAAGCCAAGGCTAAAAACAGGGGGATAGCCTCAGCTTCTGTATTTTTTAGAAAGGAGATATTTAACCATGTCTTTCCTTTTTTCCACGAATACATAATAACACATTTAAATGTGACATTGTGTGACATCTTTTATTTTTTCTATATAAACTTATCTATTTTACAAATAAATGTTAATAGATTATAATAATTCACGGAAGTCGGAGGACATGCTTTCACTCAGTTCTGAGCCTTACAGAAAGGAGTGATGCTTATGAGTATGACTTATGAGTATGACTTATGATTATTCTTACATCTGTAAAAATAATTGTAGATTTTTTTAGTACAAAAAATAAGAAGTAGCTGTCCTATTGGCGTAGAATACAGCTACTTCATGTAGTAATAAATCAATCGACGGTTGAGTGAGGCATTTCACTCTTCCGACTTCCTTATACTGTCATTATATCGTCTTATCATCATTTGTCAATATTTCTTTAGCAAAACAGCTCAAAGCCCATCCATGAATTCTTCTTATATAATCATAATTATAACACATCTCCACCGCTATCTGTTCAAGTGATTTCATCTCAACATATCTTTTATACAGCAATTTTGAAAAATTATGATTATCCATGGATTCAATTTCTCTGATAATGGTATCCTTTAAATTTGCATACTTTATACGTTCATTGTCAAGCTTATTTATAAGCCCTAAGTATTTAATAATAACAGTCTCTGATATATTAGCCGGTGATGTCTGCACCCGATCCTGATCATATGTTATAGCTTTCACTCCGGATGCCTTAACCCGAAGCTCCTCGATTAATTGTTCTCGGTGCTGTATCTTATCCTCTAATTCTTTAAGCTGCATAAGATATTGCTTTGCTGTCATTTCAATCCTCCATTACGATACCAACATGTGTTTTAACTTTGCTTTCGTACTCTGATAATGGTGCAGTCTGTATGTCAATATAATTCTTTGCAAGCTCACCCATTACCGTCTCAAGTCGCTTCCTTCCAAAATTGTATGGCTCTCTTGAGAGCGCATCAAGAATAATAATACACATATCTCTATACATCTCATTTCGAGCTGATACATATATGCTGTACTCAAGCATCTTTTGGTCACTGCTAAGTATATCTTTTGGAATTACCTTTGCTAAGAAATCTAAAGAGAACTCAGGAAGAGACTCTGACACCATAGGTGCATATACATATATCATTGCATTTGTTATGTCTTGGCTTTCTGTCAAGGATGCACAATCTGAAGCTCTGTTAATAAAAGTATCAACCCTCTTACTCTTCCATCCGTAAAGACTGTTAAGTGTCAGCATTATAGAACACATAGCATAGAGTTTACCATCTGATTCTCCTTTATATTTAGCTTTAGGATAACCTTGAACCTTTTCCATCTTTTTACGCTTTTTTTCTGCACGTCTCATCATCGCTCGTCTATTTCCCATCATTATCCTCCCAGTGTCTGTATAGTATTTGTGGTTCAACTCCCATAATACGATTAGATCGCTCACGTTTTTGTGATTGTTCTTCAGCGCACTCAATCGCTTGGGAATAAGTTTCTTGTATTTTGTTGCGTGTTTTAAAATATAAGTGTTTTGGTACGTGTTCTACTTCTACAAGTTTGTATTCTTTGAGCGATCCATTAGGAATACCCGCGATTTTACATTTAGCAATTCGGTAATACTCATGTGATATCACATCACTAGGGTTATACCTTCGGAAGTCCTCAACAACGGTGTAGACGGTTGAATTTAAAATCAGCTTTTCCATGCCATCCTCCTTCCACACCACGGACAGTAAGGCGTGTTGCCTTGTGACTTGCAATTACAAGCAGAACAACGTGCAGTTAGCGAGCCTTCATTTTCCCAAGTGTTGATTTTGATTTCGTCTAACGCTTGCAAGAAGTGTGCCGACGTTTCTCCTGTGTGCTTGATTGCGTCTTTTTCTATCCACATACAGTCCATGTCAGAGTTCATGACTAGTACGTATTTATCACTTTCACGAAGTACAATATGACGTGCATCTTTGTATTCGATTATATCGCCTCTCATCACTCACCTCCTAATACATCTAACACATCATCAAGTTCAACATATAACTCCTCATCACCCTCAAACATCTTGTAAGTCTGTAACCCTTTGATATCCTCTGCAGCGTCCATCAAAGGGCAGTACTCATCTCTACAATCGCTAGTCTTAGATACAAAGTTTCTACATGGATTTATCGGACAATTTAGTCCATCCCTATCCATCCACGGTATTGGACAAGCGTTACATGATTTAGGCATTGGTATGTTAATTTGTATCATAGTTACTCCTTTCTGCCTTGTCCCGTTTCACTTCTTGAAGTTCTATTCTCTTACCACAATTTCTACAAACATAAATGTATGATGTGGAAGTCCTATGTCCTACCGCTTGCTCATACTCCCAAGTGCCACCACAAATATCACAGTGACCACCATTCCAGAGTTTATCATCGTGTTTTACGTTAGTCTTATATATGCCATAAAATAATGCGACAAATAATAATACAGTCAAAATTATGCTTATAATCCATGTTAAAATATCACGCATTTTTCATATCCTCGCTTTCTGCCTGTACTTCCTCACAATCATCATATAACACCGTTTCGATTTCATCCTCAACATCGTGCATGAGGATATCCACTATTCTCGACTCCTGTATGTTCAGTTCAAGCGCATACTTAACGGCATTTAGTATCTGCTTTTCAGTTATGATAAATTTCGGTTCGATCATTCATTCCTCGCTTTCCGCCTTGTACTTGTCGATAATCTGTAACACATCTTCTAATTCAACTATCTTTTGACTTCCACCACATCCATGATATTCAAAGTCGGGTATGGCATACTCTATTATCTCAGCTCTTATCTTGTTAAGTACATCAGATTTACCATCTTTGTAACCACGTAAATAGTTTTGTTCTTTAGTCATTTTTTTTATTTTTGTTTCAGATATTTCAGTCATCCCTTATCCTCACTTTCCATCTTTACCCCACATTTAGGGCAGTAGTGATATTCATTATCTTTCGGTGTACCGCTTTCAAGCCAAAACAACTCTTTACATTCCGAACATCTGTAAACCACATCACCATCAAATCTATCTTCTTCTATCCAATGCCCTGTCTTTGGCTGTATTGTGACAGTTTGTGCTTGCATTACCATTTCTCGAATATTAAATACTCCACTCAATACACCATCAACAAACGGGTCCTCAGCACCACTTGCGATACTCTCCATATTGTCAGCCCTGAAATTCTCTTCTGCTTGGTTAATGCGTTCAATCAATGCCTGTCTGCTGATACAATCCTCACAAGGCTCTGTTCTGAATTTCTCGCTCGCATCTTCATATCCAAGCATATAAGCTTGCTCTCTTTCTCTGTGAATATCTTCCACACTCGGCTCTTGCTCTAGTGATTTGATTGCTATATCAAGACATTCTATCTCGTCTTTCATTGTCTGCATATCACAGTATTTTTTTCGTACTTCCACAAGTGATTTTAAACCTTTTATTGCTTCTTCTCTTGTCATCCTTTTACCTCCCACTTCAAAGCTTGTCCACAATGTATACATCTGTCAAATTTCAACACATTCTCACAGCAATTTGGACAATACGGAGCTTGCTCGGTTTTCCCATAGCATCCCTGCTTATCAATCATCAGCACATCTTTCGGCATATCCTTTTCAAGTCGCTTAATAGTCTGCTCAAGAACTATCTGGAACTCAATGGAATAATCCCACTCTATGGCTGATTTTAATTGCTCAAGATTTGTAATTATTGCATGAATTTCCATTTGTCTCCTTTCTGATAAATCAATAAAATGGTGTCTCCTCGTCGCTTATATCATTAAACCCTGTTTCCGAAGTCTCCCATCCATACTCCCAATTAAAGTCTTGGGTATCAGATATACGTTTGGATGATTCTTCAAAGTATACCGGAAAACCTTCAATATCCATGCGCCCATTTATCCTGTTTTTTGTAACGCATATCTTCCGATCTCCCTTTTCATTTTCCTTTGTCAATGTATATGCCAGACTTATATCAGCAAGATTGGTGATATTGCCACTACCTGATACATCATCATTACTCCACTTGTCAGTAGTCCTTTTTCTTGGATGTGCCACAAGGAATATACATACATCAAACCGTATAGCTATACTCTTTAGCTTCCTGGTAAAGTTACTCTGCTGCCTATACAGGTCTGATGTTAAATCATCACTAATAGCCGTCATGAGGTTGTCAATGAATATCACTCTGCATGCATATTGCTTAATTGCGATTTCAATTGTTTCCATCAGGCTCTCTGCCTCGTTATCCACCATGCTGTTATCATACAGATACGCTTTGTCCTTATACCAGTTATTGACTAATGGCTGATACTCTGCCTTTGTGGTCCAGTATACATAGCCATCTCTTGAGTGGCGGTTAAGGTTCTCGGGACCGAACATGTTTAACTCCATCCAGTTCTGAAACTGCCAGTCATTTAACTCGCCTGAGTAGAAGAAACATGTATATCCGCTCCTGATAGCATCAAGACCTAATTGTGATGCAAATGTTGACTTCCCCAAACCTCTCTCTCCGGTTATTATTGTCAACGTGCCCATATAGAAACCACCTATCATCTTGTTTAACGTGCTCAGCCTGCTCTTAAAGTTCTCAATCTCTGCATAGCTTTTTCTTTCCACACTCACAAGCGGCTTAATATGCTTATTCTCTGTGAATACTGCGTTCTCTATAGCTTTTCTTACCGCTCCGGAACCATATTTCTGTAAAAGCTCATTCGCATCTTTGCAGCCTTTATAATCCTTTTCTCTGATATGTTTTACAGAATCAAATCTTGCTTTTAATTCATCCAGTAGCGTTATCTTGCCTTTTTCATAATCTCCAAATACAACAATTGTTTTAAACTGCTTGCAGAAGTCCCAGCAATAAGGCAGCCATGTGAAGCCCTTTGCCCCGGTTGGAACTGACACAGCGTTTGGTATCCCACTCTCTGCTACAGACAGACTGTCAATCTGTCCCTCGGTGATAACTAGAGTGTCGGATTTTTCGGTACTACACTCATTCATTCCGAACAATATCGGCTTACAACCCTTCTCGCACCACTCTTTAGAGCCTTTGCTCCCTTTTTGGTAAGCCATATTGCGATATTTTACTATCTGCAGGACATTATTCTCGTCATAGAATGGAAATACTAACACATCAGTGTTTTTATCTTGCGTTGTTATCCGGTACTTCTGAGTTGTCTTTTCAGAGATACCTCTGCTCAGCATATACTCAATTGCTTTAGGTTTAGGACTCGGCTTCTTATTTGGTAGTTTTTTATACGGTTTCTTCGGCGCATAGTATTCTGTTGCAAGTCCGATATCAAAGTTAAAGTCTTTAGCCAGAGTAATCATATTACCTTTAGCCCCGCAGGAAGCCCTTAAACATTGGAAACGCCCTGTTCCAAGGTCTATGGCAAATGTATTCTTGTCATTTGTAGCTCCCTGGCAATATGGGCATCTGGCAAATGTCAGATTATGTCCTGACTTATGTATGCTTATTCCTACATGCCTGGCAAAATCATATGCATCTGACTCTTTGAATTCATACACATCAATTTATTCCTCCTGCTTATTGTTCCAGTTCTCCCACAATGCCATCTTGACACTCTCCGGCAAAGCATCAAACTCTTTTTCGGTATACTTGCCATATATCAACTCTTCTTTCGTTTTCGGCGACAGCGAGTCCCCCAGAGGGGATGAAGCGTTGTCGCTTTCTCTTTTATATATTTTCTCTTTATTCTTTACTTCTTTACTTCTTGTTTGTGTAAGGTCACTGTCCTCGTGACTGTCATCGTGACTGTCCACATAGGTGTACTCATGACTGTCTCTGTAATTGTCTTTTTGGTGTACTTGTTGGTGTCTTTTAGGTGTCTTTTGGGTGTCCTGCTCACCTTGGAAAAACCCATAATTTACAATGCTTAGAAGTGTCCCGTTTTTCTTGATTTCATCACTCTTAATCTGTATCATTTTTGTTTCTTCGAGTATGTTTAAAAAGCGCATAACTTTTGCACGACTCCACCCAAAAACATTCGCCATTTTGCGCACGGAAGTAAGACAGTCTCCACGCTTTATTTTCATCAGTTGATTGTTAAAAAGGATCTCTTTATCCTTGCTCTGAGCCTTCATGATAAGCCATATCCAAGCATGGGTATAATCATATGGTTTATTATCACTTAGGAAGTTATCTTCTATGCTACGATATAACTTTATCCATCCTCCACTACTCATCCTCTTTCTCCTGACATTCATCCGGAATCCGTATAACAGTAATACCGCTCTTATATGCGAATTCCTCTGTAAGCTCTACGAAGTTTCTATCTTTTCGCTCGTCCAAATCTAAGTTAAAAACTATAATATCATCTCCTTGGACAAGTCTGAGTTCTAGTGGTTTCTTCATCAAAATCTCCCCTTTCTATGCGTTCTTTTAAATCCCTGTATAATATATCCCTTATAAGTATCGGAGAGCTCTCTTCCCTGCAAAATACTATGTTACAGTTATAGCGAATCATGTATGCGTTAATACTTGCTGTCAGGGCATGAGGATGCATTCTGGATTTATACTTATGGCTTAATATCTTTTCCCAGGACCCGTTTTCTATCAGAAGGATAATCCTGGCATCATGCTCCCTGGCTCTGTTAAATTCTCTTTTAAACCGCTCCCTGCCTCGTGTAAAATTACTTACCAATTCATCAATAGACATCTTGCGCTCTATCACTATATTGCCTGATACCGTAGTCCCTTCATCATGTAAGCTCTTCCCGCTTGGAAGTGTTGCATTATATGTATAATCCCCATAGTTTAATGGCACTTTTACATAAGGAGCAGAAAGGTGTTTATAGCGCCACTTAGCCTTTTCGGTATCCTGCTCCCTTGTATCTATCAGAATCCGAAAGCTCTCCAATACTTCTTTTTCTTCATACCCTGTCATATTTAATCAAAAGGTAAGTCATCTATGGTATCAGGAAGTTTTGCAAAGTCATCAGTATCATCCGGCTTATTTTCAATCAGCTTATCTCTACAGATCGGAGCAGTTCCATTTCTTACGTCATTTGCCGGTCTTGCTTTGTACAGACGAACAGTCGAGCCTACAGTTCCATCATTTTTTACAAATTCTTCCACTCTGAATAATCCACCGAAGATAAGACCCTTCCACTTATTCTCATTCCAATCCCAGTGATACCCGTTGTTGGACTCTTCAAGTGCATTGGTAAATGTTTTCATCTGATTCCACATCCAATCCGGAGAGTCATCATCCGGAACGCTCTGGTTAAAGATTCCTCTCCACTTCTTATTTTCATCAGAGTTACTTTTATAGTCATCCTCGAAGAAATGAGCGTAATCACCCTCTGCAATATCATAAGATATCTCGAAACGCTCTCCACCATTCCTATTTTCCTTAACCTTTACTCCCATGATCTTACACACATAGTTACCCTTTGGGAGTCTCCTGTAGTCTCCAATTACTTTTGCCTCTTCATATCTGTTGGATCTTTTCATTCGTTTGTATCCTCGCTTTCTTTAAATTCATAAAATTCTCTTATTGTTGTATCGACATACTTTAAGTCGTTATCAATTCTGAACTCAAACATATCCATAGGACTCTTTGCCGGAGTAGTTCCATCAGAGTTCGTGATAAAAAAATGTTCACTACCCTCTACCTGGCAAAGAAGGACTATTGAAAACAGCCCTTCAACCGTTAACTGGTTGTCTAGCATTTTCCCAAGTGTCTTAGCCTTTATCCTTCCATCTTCTGTCAATTCCGTGTGATGTAAGAAATATACTATGCAATCATCAGGCAGTTGCTCTGAAACCATTTGTATTAAATTCCTGAAGTTAAGTGCCATGTTTGTAAACTTCCCATAACCTGTCTCCTTAGCGTGGTCAAAAGATTCAAATGCCATAAGATACTGACTATCATCAATCACAAATGTCTTGATGTCTTTAGCGTTTAACAAGAGCGATTTCCTGATAGCTGCATAACTAACATTATTTGCTTTCGGAAGTTTCTTTCTGAAAGGTAGTGGTTTTCCTGCAACATTAAATATTCTTATTTCTTCAGGAGTAAAATTTCTCATTGATGTGCTCTTACCACTCCCTGAAGCTCCGAGCACTAAAACTGGCATACCCATATAATCCCTCCTTACTTTATAATCATATTTTGCGATTCAACCAACTGCGCTCCGTTAACATAATTACCGCTCCGAATTGCCTCTTTGATTTTCGATTTATCTGGCTCCGGTTCTTTATATCGCAAGTATTCTTCAGGAACTTTTGCCTGATCAGTGATCTGCACACTGACCGACTTTCTGTAAGATACATTAAAATATTTTCCGGAAAACTTTTCACCGTTTAAATATGATTTTAAGAATTTCTTGATATTTTCTACTTGCGTCTTTGCACTTTTCTCTTTTTCTGCAAATCGTTGTTTTTCGTCATAGAATGCTTTTGCGTCAGCTTCGAGATTCCTCATTTTAAATATCAGACCCTCTATTTTCTTATTTCGTTCCTGTTCAAGTTCGTCAAACTCTTCCGGTGTCAGAAGTTCTCCTGTGAGAGTGTTGAGCAGTTCCCCTGTTTCTTCGTCGAATAAGATAGAATTCTCAATCACTTCATCAATTTCATAAAGTTTCATGTTCTGCCTCCTCTTCTTTTTGATTATCTGCTTTCTCTGTTTTTTCTTCTGGCAATGCTGTGATAATTACCTTAGCATCTTTAATATTTATTGCATTATTCAATGCCGTCTTAATGAAAGTAATCGAGTTGCTCAAGCTTGCAAATACAAAAGATATTTCATTCTCGTGCTCATAGGTGGTGCCGTGTGAATAGGTAATTTCTGACGTGGTTTTAATGGTTATTTTATACATAATTCTTATCTCCTTTTTCTTAGTTTTTCTAGGTAAATTACTGTACTGTTTGCCATCTCACAAAATGCATCTAGTTTTTCTTTATCACTCCTTCCGATTATTTTTTCTACCTCTATTGCTTTTGCCATTATTTCCTTCCAGAGTTCCTCTTCCTTACTTGAATCAATAATCTGAACTTCATCGGCATATTTCCATAGCCCCCAGATTATGTTGAATGCCTGGAACTCTTTTTCAAGTTCATTTTTGGTCAGCATAAGCTCTTTCCTTCCTGAATCTATAAGCACCACAGACTATATCATTCATAGATACACAGAAGACCATTTTATTAACTACATTCTGAAAACATAAGTTATAAGAATATATACCGAGAAGCTCAGCGACAATATTCATTTCACGATTTTCTTTAATAACATGCTTCAAATCGTAGACTTCTCCAATCACGAGGTCTGGTACTCCATAGATATCTTTGTCTTTTAACTTAAATCTCATCTCCTTAAACAAAAATAAATACCCTCTGAATACATGTAAACTTGACCTTGGATGAAATTTGCATGATAAAGCAGATTATCCGGGTATTCCTTTATTCCTTTCTGCCCCTTCCTCAGGAGCTCTTCAGCTATTTCATAGCTCCTCTCGTTGGGACTTACTTTCATCAGAGCTGCTTCATCCAGATATTGTCTAGGATTATCCTGAAGCAATACCTTCTTTATGCTGTTCGGAAACAGCTCTGATTTAACACGCTTCATGACAACTATGCCTACTAATAGGCTTGTTGTATCAGAAGCAGTATTGCCGGCTTCGTGCTGAATGATTTTTGCTAATAATTCAATATTTTTACGCCTATACATCTTTGATGGAACATCTATCCGTTGTTGCTGCATCCTCTGATAAGACACCGACAAAGGACGAGCTGCACAAACAGAAGCATTCCCAATCACGCAGCCTGCTATTATTAGTGCTACCATTTTTTTAAACATAACTTCTTAATCTCCTAAAAAACAAAACATAAGAACAATCAACAGAAAAACAATAATCGTATAAATCACATTTATTAGTTCCTCTTTGCTAATGATCGTCCTGAAAAACCATTTACTAATTCTCATCATCATCTTCTCCCTGTCACTTTGCCCGTTGTGATTTTTTAATTAAACTAAATCATAAATACTTTTATTAAGTGCGTTTGCAACCTTGGCAGCACTGCTCACATTCACCCGCTCCTCATGTATACACCTGAGGATTGTTCCGTAAGCAATGCCAGTCTTCTTAACCAGTGTCTTACTGGTAATATGCCTTTCAGCCATAGCTAACAACAACTTAGAATTATCAAAAGTAATATAACTGCTTGCCATTATTACTCCTTCCTAAGACCCTCTGTGAAGTCTTGGCTTATGCTCCTTGAAGTATTGCTCTAATGCCTCATCCAGAACCTCTTTAATCGTCAGACGCTCTGAATAAGCATAATCCTTAAGCATGTTTACATATTTACTTCTCGTGTGAAATGAGGCTATAACAAAAGTCTCCTCGTTCACCGTCTCGCTCACTACGTTCACCTCCTAACTTTGTAATTGTTTTTTAGTAACCCCTGTCAAGGGGGAACTAAATG
>JAEEGL012946283.1_pt1 | contig 25165 bp, 21 predicted proteins | sample 9134231 | NCBI WGS metagenome assembly JAEEGL01 (sample SAMN16246548, study PRJNA631951) | gut metagenome | biome: gut microbiome; feature: rumen; material: fiber-attached | host: Bos | place: Iran: Karaj | collected 2018-10 | reverse complement strand
TCCTCCGAGATGTTGAGCTCATCCTTTGAAGTGTTCTTGAAGGTGAATACGGCATTCCCGTTCTCCTCCTCCAGGGACAGGTATACTCTCGTGCCCGGCATGGCATACTTGCAGATGTTGTTCATGAGGTTATCGAATATCCTCCACATCCTGCGTCCGTCCGCCATGATCGTCATCTCCTTCTCCGGAGCCTTCGTCACAAGAGTCAGGTCGGCTGCCTCCAGTTTCTCGGAATACTCCCCGGACGCCTGATCCAGGAACACCGATGCGCTGCAGGGCACCGGCTCCACTTCAAGATTTCCGGTGGATGCCTTGGAGGCCTCCACAAGATCCTCTATGAGCCTCTTGAGCCTCTCGGACTGCCTGACGAGCACCTCCGAGTACTCTGCGATCTTTTCATTGTCGCTGTGTTCCTCGCCTATAAGCGTCGCATAGTTAATTATGGATGTTAGCGGTGTCTTGATGTCGTGGGACACGTTGGTGATGAGCTCTGTCTTCATGCGTTCGCTCCTGAGCCGGTCCTCCACAGCTATGGCCATTCCCTTGGCTATGTTGTTGAGATCCTCGCCGTGTCTCTTAAGATCCCAGTACATCCCTTTGGTATCGGTGTAGTGAGACAGGTCGCCTCCTGCCAGCGCCTGTCCGCTGCTGTACAGTTTCTTAAGCGCGACAGCCGTGATGACGACGGCCGGAAGGATCAGGAAACGTTCCAGAGCGAAGATCATGATCTTCTCCTCGGTATCGTCGATCGACGGCATAAGCATCATCTCAAACAAGGTAAATCCAAGAAACACCAGAACGGTCTTCCACACCACGGACATATTCCGCAGACCTTCCCTGAAATACGAGAACAGTTTCTTTGCAAGTCCCCATGCCGCTCCGATGCATCCGCTGATGAACATCAGGAGCTTTGCTGTGATATTGTTCTTTAGGAAAGTCCCCTGCTTGACTCTGCAGGCGAGGCTCATGCACAGTCCTGTACCCAGGCAGAGCAGTATAACGGCGGCAATACAGGCTATGGCGATCCCGAACAGGTCGTCTGGTCCTTCCATCGCCAGGTAGAAGGCCAATGCCGCGAATCCTGCGACCGCCGCCACCATCAGATCAAACGGCACTTTATTGAGCGGTCCCGGCACGACGTCCTCTGTATCAGGCCTGCGGCCTGACGCGAACATCAGCGCTACGAAGCTGAGCACCGCTGCAAGCAGTGCCGCCAGCGCGATCACGTATACCGCATACCTGAGCTTGTATGCATAATGTGCCGCGCCGTTTATCAGCTTATAGACGTCAGGTTCGCGGAATCCGTTGGCGAAACTGAACGAAACTGTGTACACCTTTACGTCAGCCCATCCCTCCAAATACGCAGGAGCCGTTTTCCCGGGCAGGCGCTCCACTTCGATCTTCCCGCCCTCCTCAGGGCCCCTGCCGTCTGTCATGACGGCATAGTAAAGCTCATACTGCCACTGACGCACGTTGGAGGAGCTCTCCGAACGCAGAACGGTATTGCCGTCCTCATCCTTTACGATATAGATCAGATTGCCTTCATCCGGGTCGTACAGAGGTCCTTCATCGCTTCTCAGTGCAGCCTTCCAGACCATCGAATACCCGTCGCCCACAAGGCGCTGGCTGAAAAGCTCGTCAGTGAACTGCTCCTCTGTACCGAGATAGATGTAGTCCGCGTATTCCACCGTACCGACGATACCGACCGCACTCAGAACCAGTACCATAACAGAAAGCACGAATATCATGAACAGCGCGGTCTTGCCCGCTCCTGTCCTCAGAAACTTTCTCACCTGTCTACCTGCCTTTCTCGATCTTGTAACCCTGACCGAAGATGACTTTTATGTAACGCGGATCTGAAGGATCTATCTCCAGTTTTTCCCTGAGATGCCTTATGTGGACCGCCACCGTGTTGTCGGTCCCGAACGGCTTCTCCTTCCAGACGGTGCTGTAGATCTCCTTAGGGGAGAAGACTCTTCCGGGATTGGCCATCAGAAGCTTGAGTATCTCATATTCCTTGGGAGTTACCTGCACCGGCTCCCCGTCCAGGAAGACTTCCTTGTTGCGGTCATTGAGCTCTATGCCGCCGATGGTATACGATTCCTGCCCGGCGACTCCTCCTCCGAGCTTCAGATATCTCCTCAGCTGGGACCTGACCCTCGCTGTGACTTCCAGCGGATTGAACGGCTTCGTTATGTAGTCATCCGCCCCGACGTTCAGTCCCAGTATCTTGTCATTGTCCTCGCTCTTTGCCGTAAGGAGGATGACCGGAGCATTGCTCACCCGGCGTATCTCCGACAGAGCGCTTATCCCGTCCATCACCGGCATCATGATATCCAGCAGCACCAGATGTATGTCGTTGTTCTGCACGATATCCAGCGCTTCCCTGCCGTTATACGCCTCAAAGAGCACGTTGTCCGGATCCGTAAGATATATCTTCAGCGCGTTCACGATGTCTTTCTCATCGTCGCAGATCAGTATATTAGGCATGGCCACACCTTCCTGATTTGTTCTAGAAACTATTTTAAAGCCCTTCTATTTAAAAAGATACCTTGCAGGGCATTAAGAAAGCCTTAAGAAAAGGCAGATACCCGGTATTCCGGATATCTGCCCCAGTTATCGGAGAATGCTTATTTTACCTCGTCGAGGGTGATGCCCATGTACATGCAGGCTTCGCGCAGCGCTTCCTTGTAATGGCCATAGGCTCCGACACAGTGGTGGATGTACGGTCCGAACATGAGCTTTCTCTCAAGCGCAGGCCAGTCTTTGTGCTCGAACCAGACGTATCCGCCGTGGGTCTTGGGGCCGTCTACCGCCCTGCCTTCCTCGCACAGCAGCATGTAGTTGCCGCGGTCTCCGTCAAAGCGGGCTATGGTCATGTCTCCCTTCTTTGCCTCGAAGTGGACTCTGCCGTCCGGAGCGCCGACCGGCTCGGTTCCGCTGAGTGCGGGTGGGAAGTTACCGCAGTGCCAAAGCAGCTCGGCATTGTCATTGTGCGGATGTCTCACCGTGATATCTGCAAAGAAATCCGTCGTCTCACCGCGGGCAGCCGCCAGCATCAGCACGGACGTGATGGCGCCGTTGATGTCACACTCGCACGCTACGGGAAGTCCCTTCTCGGTAAGCAGCGCGTTGGAGAGGCAGGTCATGATGCCGAACGCCTCAAGGGATTCCTCCCAGCATTCCGAGGCAACTGTGCTGCAGCCGTATTTCTGCGCCAGATTCCTGTTCCCGAGGAACAGTCCGGCTGTCTTTTTCAGCCACTCAGCTTCGGGATCAGCGATCTTCACTCTGCTGACTATATCGTCGATGACCTCTTTTATACCTTCCGGGTCGTTCTCCATGGCATCTTTCGCAGCCTCTATGTATTCGGCCGCTGTCACGGGAACTATCTCCACTCCGAACTTCTCCAGAAGTTCGCCTTCATTAATCTTGACGGACAGGAACTGCCTGGGTCTGTTTACGATCTGAAGGACTCTCAGTCCCTTGAATGCCTTTACGACCGATACCGCCCTGATGAACAGATCCAGTCCTTCGTCCAGCTGCGGATCGTCGAGCCAGCAGTTCTCGATATATGTGAACTTGACTCCGTACCTCAGCAGAGCCCTGGATGTGGCAAACATGCCGCACTGGGTATCATATGTGCGGACGTTATCGTCGGTGTCTCTTTCTCCGTCCCTGGGTCCCCAAAGCAGCACCGGAACACCGAGCCTGTAGGCAAGCTGGGCTACCGCTTCCTCAAGGCCAAAGTTCATGTGGGGGACGAAAAGCGCGTCCACCTCCTGCTCTCTGAGATATCTGTAGACGCTCTCGACCTGATTCTGGTCGCAGAGCAGACCGTCGGGAAGCAGATCCTCAGCCATAACGACATCCACGTCATGTATCCTTGAAAGCTTGTCCAGCAGGACAGGCATCACCTGCTTCTTGTGCTCCACCGCATCCTCAGGTTTGGGGAATGTGTCTCTCCTGGTGGGGATCACTGCCAGCCTTACTGTTCTGTAACGACAGAATGTACCCGCATAATCAAAACTCATGTTAAGCTCCTTTGAATTGAAATAGGCATGTTTGGATTGTTTTTTTACCAGAATAAATGGTATCGGAAAAGCATGCTAAAATCAACCCGGTTGGATTCCGCGTTAACATCCGGGGCAACTTCAACATATTATCGGCTTCAGTATGTGTATACTGCACAAGATGTTCTGATATATCATAGGAATACTTATTATATACTTACATGATTTATTGCAAACCCGATACCCTGATAGTATACTTTTTAGTGGTAGTGAACCAAGCAAAACGATGTATAAGGAGAGATAATTCAATGTTAGCAAACGGCAAACAGGCAAAGGCCATTTGGAACGCCGCACGTGAAGGCCACTGGGCCATGGGCGCTTTCAACATCATGGACATGATCACTGCAGAGGCAGTCATCAGCGCTGCCGAGGAACTGGACGTCCCGGTATGCCTGCAGATGGCTGACGGTTACAACCCTGAAGCTCCGGAAGGAATGAACAGGATGACCGAAGCTCAGCAGCACAACTTCGACACATTCGTCATCAACCGTGCCAAGGACGCAACGGTCCCCGTAGTCCTGCACCTCGACCACTGCCCGACATTCGAAGGCTGCATCCGTGCTCTCAGACGCGGAATGCCCTCCGTCATGCTGGACGCTTCACAGCAGCCGTTCGACGACAACGCCGCTCTGGTAAAGAAGGTCGTTGAGGCAGCTCATCCCTGCGGATGCATCGTGGAAGGCGAGATCGGCCACGTCGGCGGACATCCGAACTCCCACGGCGTCATCTACACCGAAGTAGAAGACGCAGTGCGCTATGAGGAAGTCACAGGCTGCGACCTGACCGCCATCTCCATCGGAACAGTTCACGGCTACTATGCAACCGAGCCCGTACTCAACTATGACCGCATCGCTGAGATCCGTGCCGTTGCCAAGAACCCCCTGGTCATGCACGGCTCCTCCGGTCTGAGAGAGGACCAGTTCAAGGACGCCATCAAAGCCGGTATCTCCAAGGTCAACTTCGCGACCTACATCCAGATCGCCGGCGGCGCTGCCCAGCTGGAGCTCGCGAAAAAGCTCATCGAGGAAGACAGACGCCCCATGATGATGATGTTCAATAACGCCGGACTGAATGCGGCGAGGGACTACCTCAAGATGCACATGACCATCTTCGGAACCCAGAAAGTAACATTCTGATCCAACTGAAATAGCCGGCCGGCTGACAAGAGGTAAAACGCCGAAGGTCGCCGGCCGTTTTATTACTTCTGCATTCTCATCAACCCGAAAGGAAAGAAAGAACATGGCAAAAGACTTCACCAGACTTGAGAACGTCCTCAAGAATTTCGTCGAGGAGGGCAAGAACCCCGGATGCGGAGTCGCCATCCTCCAGAATGACGAAGTGCTGTTTGAGAGCTATGCCGGATACGCGAACATCGCGGAGAAGAAGCCCATCACCAGGGACTCCGTCTTCCGTCAGGCTTCCACGACGAAGCTGTTCACATATGCGATCCTGGGCATGCTCTATGAAGAGGGCAAGTTCCTCTTCTCGGATCCTCTTTATGAATACCTCCCCGAGTGGAGAAACACCCAGAAATTCATCCGCGATTCGAATAACGCGGTCCGTGCGGTACCAGTGGATCACCCCATAACCATCCGCAATGCCGTTGCGATGATGTGCGGACTTCCCTACTGCATGTTCCCGAATCCCAATGCCACCGATCCCACCCTTGCCGCTATGAGCCGTCAGATGGCGAAGCTCATGGAAGGCAATGACAAGGATCCCACCCTGCGCGAAGAAGTGCGCGCAATGGCCGAAGTGCCGATCATGTTCGAGCCCGGCACACACTGGCAGTACGGTTTCGGAAGCGAGATCACCGGTGCCCTCATCGAGACCTGGACCGGCAAGCCCCTCCGCGAAGTCTTCAAGGAGAGAGTCATAGATCCTCTCGGACTCACAAGGACAGCGACCTATCTTGTCGACGACGTCATCAAGGAGAATCTCGTCACCCAGTACAGAAGGACTCCGGAAGGCGAACTGATCGCCATGGGTCCGGAGGGCGACAGAGGCTATGATCCCGCAGTGCATCCGGCAGGAGCAAGGGTCAACCTGCTCTCCTCACCGCACGACTTCGCTGTATTCATGCAGATGCTGGCCAACGGCGGCACCTACAAGGGCGAGAGATACCTCTCCGAGGGCACGGTCAATATGCTCCATGAGAACCAGCTGAGCGATGAGATCCTCCCCGACTTCACCAATGATTATCTGGCCGGCTACGGCTACGGTCTCGGCTTCAGGACCCTCATGACTCAGAAATACGGCCACAACGGCCGCATCGGCTGCTTTGGCTGGACCGGCGGCGCCGGCACCTGGGCTGAGGCTGACCCGGTGGACAAACTCTCCATCGTTTACATGCACAATATGATGCCCAACGACGAGCTCTATCACCACCACAGAGTAAGAGCCGCAGCTTACGGCTGCCTGCTCGGCGACTGATCACAACAAACACAGGCGTTCGGACGGCGACCGGCCGTCCGGACGCTTCAGATTAAAATGACAATCAGGAGGAAACAATGGCAGAATTCAAGCACCTTGATGCTCTTCTCCAGGGTTTTGTGGACGGCGGTCTTCCGGGATGCGCCATGCAGATCACCCAGAGAGGCAAGACCATCTATGAGGGTTATTTCGGATATGCCGATGTTGAGAACAAGGTACCTGTGACCAAGGACAGCCTGTTCCGCCTCGCTTCCATGTCCAAGCTTCCCCTCTACACGACCGCAATGATCCTTTATGAACGCGGCAAGTTCCTTCTCACCGAACCTGTCAGCATGTATCTGCCCGAGTGGAAAGATCTCAAGAGATATGAGCATCTTCCCAACGGCGATCTCAAGATCGTCCCCTGCGAGAGGCCGATGCTCATCAGCGACATCCTCTCCATGAAATGCGGTCTTCCCTACTGCAACTCACCAGCTTACTCTCCGGACCCCACCGTTCAGTCCATGCAGGAGTGCATGAAGCCTCTGTGGGAAAAAGGAAAATACAGCGTGCAGGAGCACATCGCAGCCATGTCCAAGGCCATACTGCAGTATGAGCCCGGCACACACTGGTCCTACGGATTCTCCAGCGAGATCACCGCAGCTCTCATAGAGAAGGTCTGCGACAAGCCCATCAACGATGTGTTCAAGGAACTGCTGTTCGACCCGCTGGGAATGGACAGCACCAGAGCGAAATTCTTTGACGGTGCCAAGGAACGTCTGGTAAAGATGTACGCCAGGAAGGAAGACAACAGCCTGGAAGAGATAGTGAATTCTCCTTTCGACAGAGGTCATCTGCCTGAAACAGAGACTGGCTGGGGAAGGCTCTTCTCCAACGTGAACGACTACTCCAAGCTCATCGGCATGCTCGCCAACGGCGGAGAATTCGACGGAGTCAAGATCATGGGCCGCAAGACCATAGACACCATGCGCTCCAACGGACTTGACGCGGAGATGCTCAACGACTTCGAGAGCGACGGAGCTCCCTACAACTACGGTTACGGCTACGGATACGGCGTGCGCACCCTGATCGACAAGGCCAGGGGCAACCACAACGGATCTCTCGGTTCCTTCGGATGGACCGGCGGATTCGGCACATGGTGCGAAGCCGACCCCGAGGATGCGGTATCCATCGTCTACATGCACAACCAGAGCCCCAACATGGAGCTGTACTACCACCACCACGTGCGCAACGTCGCATATGGCTGCCTGGAATAATTGGAAAGGAGAACTTGAGCAATGTCAGAATTCAAGCATCTTGACGAGCTTTTCCAGAAATTCGTCGATGACGGACTTCCCGGATGCTCCTGTGTCATAGCCAAGAAAGGCGAGATCCTCTACGAGAATTATTTCGGATACTCTGATATCGAGAACAAAGTTCCCCTCACAGAGAACAATCTGTTCCGTCAGGCATCCCTCACCAAGATCGCCATGTATACCACTGCCATGATGCTCTACGAGCAGGGCAAGTTCCTCATGACCGATCCCATCTATGAGTATTTCCCGGAATGGAGAAACACCATGAAGACCATCACCCTGCCCAATGGCAAGGTCGAGGTCGTCCCGGTGGAGCATCCCATCACGGTCAAAAACATCATGAACATGACCTGCGGTCTGCCCTATCAGATGATCATGGGCAACATCCCCGTAGCTCATCCCACATCCAGAGCCATGGCCCGCGCCATGAAGGATCTGCAGGACAGCGGACATTACACGCTGCGTGAGCAGATCAAGGCCATCTCCACTGTACCGATCGCGTTCGAGCCCGGAACAAGATGGCTGTACGGCTTCGCCAGCGAGCTCACCGCGGGACTTCTCGAAGTCATCGGCGGAAAAGCTGCAGAGCTGGTCATCAAGGAGATGCTGTTCGATGCTCTCGGAATGGACGACTCCGCAAACTTCCTCAATGACAGGATCACCGAGGATCGTCTGGTCAAGGGCTACTACCTCGTAAGAGGCAAGAAGCTCGGCGACGAAGGCGCTCTCGAAGTGTCTCCTCCCGACAGGGAAGCGTCCATGGTAGGACATCTCGGAGAGGTATCCGGATTCCAGCGCGTCATCACCAACTCCAAGGACTACACCAAGCTCATGCAGATGCTGGCAAACGGCGGCGTCTACAAGGGAGAGAGGATCATGGGCCGCAAGACCATAGACCTCATGAGGACCAATACCATCTCCGACAAGCTCATCAAGGAGGACTTCTCCAACACCTATCTGGCAGGCTACGGCTACGGCTACGGCGTGCGCACCCTTATGGACAAGTATGTGGGACACCACAACGGCTCCCTCGGTCAGTTCGGCTGGACCGGCGGCTCCGGCACATGGGCTGAAGCAGACCCGTCAGAAGGCACATCCATCGTTTACATGCACAACGTGCAGCCCAACCACGAAGAGTATCACCACATCAGGATGCGCGACGTGGCCTACGGCTGCCTTGACTGATAAAGCCGGTTCAGCGGAGGACGAACTATGTACAAACCTCTGAATCCCGCTTTTGAGGAGCACGGTCTGTTCTTCAATCCCGCGTATATGACCATGCGGCTCACACAGGGCGGTCCCAAGCATGTCGAGAACTACAGAGGGGTCGTCGCCGATTATGACGGCAACGTGACCTTTACGATGTACGCACCGGATGCAAAGGAAGTAGCTGTAAGCTGGGTCGATATCAATTACCAGGAAAAGCCGATGCCTCTCGACAAAAAAGAGGACGGCATGTGGTCGAAGACATATTCAGGAGTCGAGCCCGGATTCCACTACTGCCACTTCATAGTTGACGGTCAGCCCGCGATGAACCCTCAGGCTCCTTTCGGATACGGCAGCCACGAAGTGGAGAACTTCTTTGAAGTTCCGGACAGAGAGTTCGACGACTATCTGGTCAAGGACGTGCCTCACGGCAGCGTCACGCTGGAAGTATTCAACTCATCCCGCACAGGCAACCTCAATGCTGTCTATGTCTATACTCCGGCTTCCTACAGGACTCAGCCCGACAGAAAGTACCCGGTGCTCTATCTCAACCACGGCGGCGGAGAAAACGAGACCGGATGGCTCTGGCAGGGAAAGATCAACTACATCGCCGACAACCTTATTGCTGAAGGCAGATGCAGGGACATGATCATAGTGATGCCCTGTCTCTATGATATCCATTATGATATCGATGAGGAGTTCATAGCCGGCGACTACGACGGCATGCTGGTCAACGACATCATCCCGATGATCGAGGAACGCTACAGGACTCTCACCGACTGTGACAACAGAGCAATAGCCGGGCTTTCCATGGGCTCCTATCACACGGCATGCACATCCTGCAACCATCCGGGGCTGTTCGCTTACACAGCGATGCTCTCAGGCTCTTACAACGACCGCTGGTACGGCTGGGTCAACTGCCGGGAAGTCATCGAAAAGAACGATGTATTCAGGCAGAAGACCAAACTGTTCTACATGTCCATCGGAACGGACGAGACCAGGCTTTATCCCCAGGTGCAGGAAAATGTTGCTTTCCTGGAAAAATGCGGAGTAAAGAACGGCTACTATGAATGTCCGGGGCTCCATGTCTGGACAGTCTGGCGCAAGAGCATCTCGCAGTTCATGCAGCAGATCTTCTGAAGACTGCTTTATTTGAATCGAAAAGAGCCCATGCGGATCGGCCGCATGGGCTCTTTCTTTCAGTATCATGATAAAACTGTTATCTTCTTAATCAAAAATATGATGCTCTTCCATGCGGGTATTGGTACTTTTATAACAAAATAAAATCAAAACAACTGTTTGCATCAAACAGATATTGGATTTTCCGAAAACAACTGTATAATAGAGTTTGCGTGTATCAAACAACGTTTTAGTATGGAGAAAAATGAAAATGAAGAAATTTGTATCTATCATGCTCGTTCTCCTTCTCGTTCTTTCCCTCACATCCTGCGGAAAGAAGAAGGAAGAAGAACCGGTAGAACCCACCTTTGATCCCTCTGCAAAGTCGGAAGGCGTCATGACATACGCTCAGTATGCCGCGGCAGCAGTCGATACCGATGTCACCGTTGAGTGCTTCGTGATGGATCATCAGTCCTGGTGGGACAACAAGATCACAGTTTACTGTGCGGATCCCGACGGCGCATACTTCCTCTATGAGCTCCCCTGCTCCGAGGAAGATTCCAAGAAGCTCGTCCCCGGCACGATGCTCAGAGTCAAGGGCGTAAAGAGCGAGTGGGCCGGTGAAGTTGAGATCACCGATTCCTCATTCGAGATCCTGGACAACGGCACCTGGACACCTACCGCTTTCGATGCGACCTCCCTCTTCAGCAATGATGCAGAGCTCGCCAAGCACATGAACCAGCTCGTGACATTCAAGGGTGTCACAGTTGAAGCCTCCAACGATGAAGGCGCAGCCTTCACCTACAAGTGGGACGGCTCCGGCGAACAGGGCGATGACGTCTACTTCTATGTATCTCTCAACGGAACATCCTATCAGTTCCTGATCGAGAGCTATCTGCGTGACGCCAGCACCGCAGTCTACAAGGCAGCGGAAGGCCTCAAGGTCGGCGACAAGGTCACACTGGAAGGTTACCTCTACTGGTACAACGGACCCCAGATGCATGTCACAGGCATCACCAAATAATTAAACGGTCCTAAACGAAACAACCGCTGCGGAGCACATCCGCGGCGGTTTTCATTTTCTTATAACAGTTCTCAGCCGGAGGATCTTATCAGTTCATCAAGTGTGGCTGAGTGCGCCGGAAGGAAATCATCCATGAACACCCTGAGTTCCGGCAGATCAAAAGCTTCGAGGGCCTTCACGGTGGATTCCTCGGCGCTTGAGAATTCCGTGTTCCCGCTCCTTCTCTCCTCGATGCACTTGATCAAGGCGCTGACCTTGTCCGCCGCCTTGAGTATCCTGTGTTCCCTCTCATTGAGCACATCTCCAGTGATGAAGCCTGCGATGTTCCGCTTCAGGTCCTCCGGAAGCATCCCCGAGACCTGTTTCTCAGCTTCCTTCTCCACTCTCTTGTAGCTGTCACGGATATCCTCGTCGCGGTATTTCACGGGAGTGGGCATGTCCCCGGTAAGCGTCTCGGAAATATCGTGATACAGAGCGGCGACAGCCACCCTTTCCGGCGAAACATCGGCGCCGAAACGCTCTTTTGCCGTGACGGCCATTACATGCGCGATACATGCAGTGACCGCAGAGTGCTCGGAAAGGGTCTCCTTGCGGGAGTTCCGCATGAGGCCCCATCTGTCTATGAAATTCATCCTTGAAAACAAGGCAGAAAAACCGTAAGCCATATCATCCCTCTGTATCAGGCTGCCAAAGGCAGTTCTTCAGATCGACCCGTCCGTCCGGGAGAAACAGAACGCCATCCTCCAGAAGCAGCGCTTCCTGAGCTCCTTTGCCGCCGAACGCAAAAGACCCGGAGCACTCGCCGAACCTGTTGACTACCCTGAAGCACGGTGTCGTTCCCGGATCGGGATTCACGTGCAGTGCATACCCCACGACCCTGGACATCTTCGGATTGCCTGCCAATGTCGCTACCATTCCGTATGTAGCGACGCGTCCGGCAGGTATCTTTTTTACCACATCGTATATGCGCTGAAACGTATTTCCGTCAGTGTGTCGCATTGTATTCGTTGACCTTGCGGATATTGGCGCTGTGATCGTTCGCGGTCACGCCCCAGTAATAGTTGGCGTCTTTGTCCGTGATGAAGAAGTAATATCCGTGTGAATCCGGATTCAGAGTACCCAGGATCGCCTTGAGGCCGGGATTGCAGATAGCCCCGACCGGAAGTCCGTGGTGGGTATAAGTGTCATATGCCTGCCAGATGTGGGCAGGGATCGTTCTGGGCTTAGCCTCAACGTCCCCGTTGAAGTAGTATCCCAGCACTCCGTAAATGAAGTTGCCCTCCCTGTTCTCCGCACAGGTATCCGTCTCGAGGCACGGGAAGACATCCGGATTCCTGAGCCTGTTGAGGAACACTCCCGAGATCATGGAATACATATCATCTCCAAGCGTCTCCTTCTCGACGATGGACGCGAGGATCATGTTCTCTTCCAGAGTGAGTCCGCTCTCTTTGACGAGCCTCAGCGTTCCCTCGGTGTAAACGTTCTTCTCAAAGTTTTTGAGCATCTGCAGGATTATGTCATCGACCGTGCTGCCTATCACGAATTCATATGTATCAGGATATAGGAATCCTTCCAGTTTTATGAACTTGTCCTCACTGGAAGTGATCTCGTCGAAGAACGGCACATCGAACACATGGGTGTTGCAGGCCTCGATGAACTCGTCTATCTTGCACAGTCTTGCATTCTCCAGCTTGATAGCCATCGCCAGGGCTGTAGTCCCTTCAGGGAAGCTGACTGTCAGAGTCTCGACTTCAGCGTAAGTGGTGGAAGACAGTTCCCTTATCAGTTCCGAATAGCTGCGTCCCATCTGCAGTTTGTGTTTGCCGCACTGGTACTTGCCATCGGATCGCGTGATCCTGCTGAATACACGGAACGCCAGTTCGGACCTGATCAGGCCTTCCTGCTTGAGCTGGGAAGCGATGCTCTGTGTGGAAGATCCCTCCGGAACATCGACAATGATATAGTCTCCGCCTTCCGTGGAATCGAACACCTCATGGTACATCATCACTGCGGTGAACCCGAGGGCAACAAGGATGAGAAAGACCACCGCAAGGATTATCAGTTTGCCGCGGCATCCCAGTCCTCTTTCTTCAGGATCAGACTCTCTGTAATACATAAAAGCTTTCTCCGATCAGTTAGGATAGCAGATTCTGGAAGCCACCTCTTCGGCAGCCTCGGTGCCCCTCAGCATCTCGACCAGCTTAAGGGCGAATCCCGACACCACTCCGGCTGCTCTGCCGGTGATGTACGGGGGATCTATGACCACATCGGAGTCGCTGTAGCTGTCTCCGAGTGCATCTATGAAATCAGGGAAGCAGGTCGCCTTCTTGCCGATGAGAAGCCCTTCCCTGGCAAGGATCGACGGAGCGGCGCATATTGCCGCCACCACGATCCCGTCAGACTCGCCTATCCCAAGCCTCGCCGCGCGTCTCACGGTCTCGCTCTTGGCGAGATTCTCCGTTCCGAGACCTCCTCCCGGGAAGAACACGGCCTCCACGTCGTCACCGGGATAGAACATGTCCTCGGATATGTCCGCCATCACCGTTATTCCGTGAGATCCCTTCGGCATTGATGTACCAACGCCCACGGTGGTGACTTCTATGCCCGCTCTTCTCATAAAGTCTATGGGCACTATGGCCTCAGTTTCCTCAAAGCCGTCCGCCAGAAAAACATAAACCATCGCGTTTCCTCCTCAATCGAGCATCAGATTCATATATGGTTCGAGGCTTGAGATCTTCTTTGCGGTCTTGAACGACTTGCTCATGCCGTAGACCCTGCTGCTGCCCTCGAACGGAAGGATGCCTCCTCCAAGCGGCAGATCCATCGAGACCTTTCTGGGGTTCTGTTCGTCGACCAGGCCTGCAAGCAGCATCGTTGCGCTCTCCTCCGATGTTCCAAGTATCTCCCTTATGAACATCACCCTGCTTTTCAGAGAATAGATAGCGTAAGCCTTTCCCGCCTCGCCTGAATATGATGCGATGTGATCCTGATAGGCCAGAGCATCCGCAGTCATGAAGTCCAGCTGATCCGCCTTCCACTCTATGTGAGGTATCTCGTACAGCGCTTTTTCTCTTATCTCATAGAAATCTCCGCTGAATATCCTGTCATATTCTATCGGCATTTCCGGTCTCGGGACCGTCTCCAGCATGCCGGATCTGAGGCGTACTCTCCTGATCGAGAAGTCTGAATTGTATCCCCTGTTGGCATAAAAGCGGAACAGGCTCCTGTTTCCCGGCACCAGGACCGACATCTGGCAGCCTCTTGCCATGGCATTTGCCTCCACGCAGGATATGAGTTCTGTCATATATCCGCGCCCGCCTTTATCAGGTCTCGTTGCGCATCCGTAGATATATACACATGGTATCGACTCATCGTGATACCTGAATGAGCAGTATATGCTCATTGCCATGGACACGACTTCTCCGTCTTCTTCATAGACAAGGGTATCGTTTGGTTCCAGCACCTTGTCGAACAGAAAATCGACATAGTTCAGAGGATCGTCAAAACTCTGATCCCAGATCTTCTTGATCTCGGGGATGTCTATTACAGTCGCAGAACGAATCATGATATGACCACCCTGTTCTTTTCCAATATGTAAACGGGTTCGTAGGACAGTTTCGTCCTTCTGAGTCCTTCGTCTCCCGCGTCATCTTCCCGGTTTATGAACTCGAATCTGTCTCTCAGCATCCTTGCGAACTCCCTGTTGATGATGGAGTACGCGCCGTCGACATCTCTCATTGCCTTCTCAACATGCGTGCAGAAGGAACCGGCAGATATCTCCTCGCCGCAGCACCATGCCACCACCTTGCCGCCGACGCGCAGCAGCGCCCCGGTAAGTCCAAGCCTGTCGAACTGACAGAGACTTCCGGCAGAACATGCACAGTCCTCCCTCAGGTCATCTTCGCCGCCGCTCATCCCGGCATACCAGGCTGCATTCATGGCTGCCGCCTCAGCAATATTCTCCGTTCCGATCTTCTCGAACGACCAGTCGGAATACAGTCTCTCGAATCTTGCACAGTGGTTGCGCTTGGAATGATACTTCTTGCCGGGCAGATCAGCGAGGTCGGAACTTCTGTATACATACTCGCCGTCACTCTGTTTCTCTGACGATATCACTCTGTCGCCGAATACATCGGCAAGAACGTTGAGATCATCGTTCGTTATACATACGAAATGCCTGTTACCGTCAGATCCGGCAGGCAGTTCCTCCACGATCTCCTTCAGATCGCAGCTGCCCAGAGGCATGAGGTAAAGCCCAGGGTTGCCGAAACTGACGACAGCGCTGTCATTATGATAAGCGATATTTGTGTCGTAAAAGTGTCGGTAGAGATAAAGATTGGAAAAAGTATACTCGCAGCCGCGGTCTTTTTCCATAAGCAACGGAAGAAGCCTCTCCCTGTCTTCGATCGTTATTCTATTGAATGCCAGCATTTCAGATCTCCGGTACGCGCGCTATGGTATGCATGATCTTATTATGGATCTCGTCTATTGACAGAAGTTCCCCGCCTCTGTCGCAGTCTATCTTCTCCCATCCGAGGTTATCGGCGCAATACAGAGCCGCCTTCCTGCACCTCTTCTGGTACTCTTCATCCCTTTCATGGATGTCCTTTTTGCTTTCGTCTCCGCCGTATCTCTTTTCGAGGAGCTTCTTTGAGCACTCCTCGCTCATATTGAGGAACAGCACCAGCGACGGTCTCGGTATTCCCATCAGTCTGTACTCGAAATCCTCCAGCCAGCTGAGATACTCATCCCACTTCTCTTCCGGAAGTTTGCATGTCTGGAACACTTCATTAGATGTAGTGTATCTGTCGCAGACGAAAATGGTTCCCCTGTCGTACTCATCCTTCCACTGTGAGCGGAAGTTGGCGAATCTGTCCACGGCGTACAGCACGGAAGCAGCATAACTGTCCACATCATCGGGATGTTTGCCGAACTCTCCGTTGAGATACATCCTCACCGGGCCGCTGGAGAGAGAACCGTAATCCGGGAAAGAGAGCTTTCTGACTCTTTTACCCTCTCTTCTCAGCGCATCGAACAGCAGTTCGGACTGCGTAGCCTTGCCGCTGCCGTCAAGGCCTTCTATAACTATCAGCTTACCGCTCATTTCCAGCATCTTCCTTGAGTTTTCTGTAATACTCCTGGACCTCAGCGAAACGGCCGCAGGTCATTTTCCCTTCCGGGCATCTTCCCAGCGCAACACATGACGGTCCGGATGACTCAAACAACGAAGGCGCGACCTTGTAGACGAGTTTGAGCATCTCATCAGCGACCTGGTGTATCTCCCACTGGGCACGGTTGCAGCATCTGAGCATGAACAGGTGTCTCAGGCTGCGGACGTTCATTGTGACCACCATCTGTGTGGTGCATGCGTTGGGCAGCACGAAACGGGCGTCCTCGATAGCCCTCTTTTCCGCTTTACTGGCGGCTGCCTTCTCGCTGAGCCCCTGCTGCACATACTCTGCGGTGTATCTCGCCTTGAGTTTATCAGAGATCGCATTGTAAGCCTCGGCATCGCGCTTCATGGTCTCTTCATAAAGCGCCAGCACGTCGGGATCCTCGGTGAGAGCCGGAGGGGTCACATACTCGAAATTGTCCAGTCTGACATATCTCTGGCTCTGCACGCTGTATGAAGCGAGCCTGTGCCGGGTGATCTGAGCCAGAAATGATCTGGACACCCCCTCTATCGCAAATGTGAAACTGGCGTGCTCCACCGGACTCTCATGTCCCATCTCAGTCAGAGTCCTGAGATATTTTGCGGCGCTCTCGTCGGTGAGTCCCTCCATCAGATCGCCGGCGGTGGAATCCGAATAGCACAGCTTCGCAGCGCTGGCCACCACCTTTTCCGGTATCGGTGTATGCGCCAAAAGATAAACGTTCATGTCTGCTCCTCCAGTTTCTTCATTGGGGCGTATTTCGCCATGGCTTTCTTCCTCCCGACCCGGTCGAACCGGATGTCGATGAGGCTGTCATTTCCCACTTTGGTGACCGATATCACCGTTCCTCTGCCGAACATCCTGTGTTCTACCAGATCTCCAGGTGCATATGTCACTTCCTCCGATGCGGAATTCCTGAGAGGCACCGTGGAGATATGGCTCCTGAGTTCTTCAGGTCTGTTCTGCATCCGCTGTCCCGCAGCCTGACCGCGGTGAGCGGCAGTTTCGCTTCCGTTATGATCCGCATAGAAGCTGCCGAATGCATTAGCTCTTGCGTAGTCCCGGTCAAGATAGTTCTTCTTCCTCTCTTCGCCGACTTCGGTCACATACCTTCTGTCGACTTCATCCAGGAACCTGGACGCGCGGTTGCGTCTGGAATACCCGTACAGCATCCTTATGCCTGCATGTGTCATGTGAAGTTCTTTTCTTGCTCTGGTCATCCCGACATATGCGAGACGCCTCTCCTCCTCGATGTCTCCTTCCCGGGAGCTCCTCTCGGAAGGGAATATGCCTTCCTCCATGCCCGCCAGATACACGTAATCGAATTCCAGACCTTTGGCGGAATGGATTGTCATGAGCGATACCCTGTCGGCATCCTCGTCGTAGTCGTCCATGTTCGAGTAAAGAGCCAGTTCCTCCAGAAAAGCCGCTAGGTCTCCTTCCGGATTGTCATTTTCATACAGCCTGACGGTGGAGAGAAACTCGTTGACGTTCTCCAGTCTGGCTTCATTTTCTCTTCCCGGCTCGGAGAGCATCTCCCTGTAGCCGGTGATGTCCAGCATCCTGTCCGTGAAATCGCCGAGTCCCAGTTCGGCATAGGCGTCACACAGTTTCCTGTACATGTCCATGAAGCCTCTGATCGCGGGAAGCGCCCTGGACAATGACGGGAAATCAGAAGCGTTCGCCATGACTTCCATCATGGAGATCCCGAGCCCTGACGCGATCTGCTCGATATTGTCCACGGTAGTGCTCCCCAGTTTTCTCGAGGGTCGGTTGATGATCCTCTTGAGCCTCAGATCATCAGACGGCTGGCTTACGATGGCCATATAGCTCATCACATCCTTGATCTCGGCGCGGTCATAGAATCTCAGCGCGCCAACGATCTTGTAGGGCACCCCCGTGCGCATGAAGTAGGTCTCGAACGCGTTGCTCTGAGCATTAGTCCTGTAGAGCACAGCATGAGCAGAGAACGGGATACCCTGCTTGTTGTGCTTCATGAGTTCCTGAGCCACGAATGCAGCTTCCGACACTTCATCGTCGCAGAGCCTTATCTCAACTTTCTCGCCGTCGGATGCATCGGTCCACAGCTCCTTGCCCTTGCGCTGGCTGTTGTTCCTTATGACGGAGTTCGCGCAGTTGAGTATATTGCTCGTGGATCTGTAATTCTGTTCCAGACGTATGACCTTGGCAGGCGCGAAATCCTTCTCGAACCTGAGTATGTTCTCTATGTTCGCCCCGCGGAAACTGTAGATGGACTGGTCGTCGTCTCCTACCGCAAACACGTTGTTGTCGTCATTCGCCAGCAGCTTCACCAGCCGGTACTGCGCATGGCTGGTATCCTGATACTCATCCACCATTATGTATTTAAAGCGGTTGTGATAGTACTCGCGCACATCCTCGTTTTCTTCCAACAGCCGCACAGTGAAATAGATCAGGTCATCGAAATCGAATGCTCCCGCATCCTTAAGTTTCTTCTGATATCTCTCGTAGACCTGCAGGATGGTATCCGTCTCAGCCTCATACTGATGCGTGCGGCGGTATTCGTCCGATGTCATCATGTAATCCTTGATGACCGAGAACCTGGAGGCCAGCATCCTTGCCGGATAGAACTTGTCATTTACGCCGAGGTCTCTGCAGATATCCTTGATCACCCTTTCGGAGTCATCGGTATCATATATCGTGAAATTCTGCGGCCAGCCGAGTCTCTGCGCGTCGCGTCTGAGAAATCTGACACATGCGGAGTGGAAGGTAGATGCGAACACATCGTTCCCGTCTTCCCCCACAGCAGCGACTATCCTTTCCTTGAGCTGAGCGGCGGCCTTGTTCGTAAACGTTATGGCAAGTATGTTCCAGGGCCTTATATTACCCGTCCTGAGCATCCGTGCCAGGCTCTCGGAAGGCTGTCCGCCGGTCCTGATGATCCGTTCAAGTTCAGCCACATCCTCTTCCGTAGGATCAGGCCAAAGTTCCTGGGACTCGTACGCATCCCCGAACCGCAGCAGATTGTTTATCCTGTTGACTATGACGGTAGTCTTCCCGCTGCCGGCTCCGGCCAGCACGAGGACCGCTCCTCTGCCGATGAGCGTTGCCTGAAGCTGTTCCCTGTTGAGTCTGCCGTAACGGCTCTCTATATATCTTTTTCTGAGTTCTATAAATCTGTCAGCTGTACTCATAAAGGCATTTCCTTATTTCTCTGCATACACAATAATTTTATCACACTGCACTCCTTCAAGCCACGGCAAAAACACCGCTTCCGGAACGCAAAAGATGCCGCGTTGCCGCGGCACCGGTGCTCATCATGCAGTTGTTCCGTTTGTATGTCAGGTCCTTCACTCCACGCTGTACAGGAGTCCTTCGTAGGTGGGGAACGGCCAGTACTCCTTTCCCACCAGCACTTCCGCCCTGTCACAGCACTCCCTCAGTTCCTTCATCTTGGGAAGCACTTTGTCCCTAACGGTCGCAGCCTTTCCTGCAGTGGTCTCCTCTGCGGTCTCATCCTCGACGGCAGCTTCCAGTTCGGCAGAAGTGATGTAGATCCGGTCGGCAAGAGCCGAGAGCTTGGAGATCACATCCTTCTCATAACTGCAGTCAAGATCCTTTACGACCACAAGTTTATGTGATGCAGCCCTTGATATACGGTCCACGAATTCCTCTATGGCCGGAAGTATCTGCCTGGTGACTGTGCGGATCATAGTATTTGCCTCTATGATCTCCGTCTTGGAATAATTATCCAGAAGTATCTCACATCTGGATCTCAGTTCCCTCTCGCTGCATATCCCGTGCCTTGAGAGCATGGCAACGTTCTTCTCATCCAGCAGATGAGGCAGACAGTCCGCGGTAGTCGGATAGTTGGAGAGTCCTCTGTTTTCGGTCGCTTCCTTCACCCAGCTCTCGTCATATCCGTTTCCGCTGAACAGTATCCTTCCGTGTTCGGTCACGGTGTGCTTTATAAGCCCGTGCAGAGCCTCATTGAGATCATCAGCCTTCTCAAGGTAATCGGCATAGATCCTGAGAGATTCGGCCACTGCCGCGTTGAGCATTATATTGGCGCTGGCTAGTGACCCTGCGGATCCAGGCATCCTGAACTCGAACTTGTTCCCGGTGAAAGCAAAGGGTGATGTCCTGTTGCGGTCCGTTGAGTCCTTGGGCAGATCCGGAAGTGAATCTACTCCCAGCTTGATAGTCTGAGAACCTGCTCTGAGATATGGCTCATCCCTCTCAAAAGCTCTGAGCACGTCGCTCAGTTCCTCGCCCAGATACATGGAAACTATGGCAGGCGGAGCTTCGCTGGCGCCGAGACGGTGATCGTTTCCCGCCGTGGCGACCGAGATCCTCAGCAGATCCTGATAATCGTCCACTGCCTTTATGACAGCGCACAGGAACAGCAGGAACTGCGCGTTCTCATACGGCGTGTCCCCCGGCGAGAAAAGATTCAGACCGGTATCCGTGGACAGTGACCAGTTGTTGTGCTTGCCCGATCCGTTCACGCCTTCAAAGGGCTTCTCATGCAGCAGACACACCAGTCCGTGTTTCTGCGCTATGGTCCCCATGATCTCCATGGTAAGCTGATTGTGGTCCACAGCCACGTTGGCTCTGGTATATATGGGTGCAAGCTCATGCTGAGCCGGAGCTGTCTCATTGTGTTCTGTCTTGGCCATGATGCCGAGTCTCCACAGTTCCCTGTTGAGATCCTCCATGTACTCAGCGACCCTTGGTTTTATGGCTCCGAAATAATGGTCGTCCATCTCCTGGCCCTTGGGAGGTCTGGCGCCGAACAGAGTCCTTCCGGTCACCACCAGGTCGGTCCTCTGCCTGTACATCTCCCTGTCCAGCAGAAAATACTCCTGCTCTGCCCCGACATTCGGCCAGACTCTTTTGACATCATCATGTCCGAACAGTCTGAGTATCCGCAGCGCCTGTCTGTTGAGCGCCTCCATGGACCTGAGCAGAGGCGTCTTCTGGTCGAGCGCTTCGCCGCCGTAGGAACAGAATGCTGTGGGTATGCACAGCGTATTGCCCTTTATGAATGCATAGGACGTCGGATCCCACGCAGTATAACCTCTTGCTTCGAATGTAGCCCTGAGTCCTCCGGACGGAAAACTGGAGGCATCCGGTTCTCCCTTTATGAGCTCAGAACCGGAGAATTCCATGATGACCTTCCCGTCTCTGCCGGGAGAGATGAAGCTGTCGTGTTTTTCCGCGGTGATGCCGGTCAGAGGCTGGAACCAGTGTGTGTAGTGTGTCGCACCTTTTCCTATCGCCCAGTCTTTCATTGCAGATGCCACAGCATTGGCTACCGAAATGTCGAGTTCGGCTCCTTCATCTATGGTCTTTCTCAGCGATGTGTATACTTCCTGTGAGAGATACTCCCTCATCACGGAATCATCAAAGACAAGTTCCCCGAAATAATCAGTGACGATCGCCATAATAAAACTCCCCTGAATAAAGAAAAATGACGGAGGATCATACCGATCCTCCGTCTGAATAACTCTGTTATATCATCAGAAAGGTCTGGTATTCTCCAACAGACCTGCCATGCTCCAGGCAGACCTTCCTGATCTCTGCTGTCGTCTGACGCTCATCACTCTTGCGTCTTCTCCGAACATGCAGTAAACGGCGGCAGAAATGGCTGCTATCACTTCGCCCGGGATACCGCTGGCTGCTGCCGGCTTCTCTTCCCTGACTTCGACGACTTCTTCTTTCTTCTTTCTCTTAAAAAGGCTCATCTTTACCACCTCGGATTTCGTTCACCACATAGTATGACACATCTGCGGAGCTAAATCAATCCGTTTCTGATACTTTGGCCTTCCGCCATACACAGACAGCAGACAGCCGCAGGGCTGTCTGCTGTCCCGTATGCATTGATGCTCTGTTATTTAGAAGAATAGGGATGCGCCTTGTGCCAGTCGATGCTCCAGTCAACGATGAACTTGATGACGGGATTCCTCTCCGTCCTCATGTGGATCGTGTCGCCGAAGTACATCTCGTACGGATTGTCCAGCGTGTATGGCTTCCACTCCGGCATCGGCGTACCGTCATTGTCCGGTCCGTTGGGATCTCCGGTCTTGGCGAAATTGGTCCAGTAGTTGCACATCTTCCTCGCGAGGTCATAATGCTTGCCCTGGAACGGTCTCCAGCACTTCGCGAGAGTCTCGAATACGAACCACAGGTCGCTGGAATGGAACGCTCCCGCATTGTCTCCGGGCATCTCGCCGTCGAAGGTATACCCATAGATCGGCTCGTTGCCCATTCTGGCATTGTATTCTTCCCAGATAGCGCTTCCGACTTCCTGCATCGGCACGCATGCCAGATCCATGCTGTGAGCAAAATCGCCCTTGTCATACTCGATGAGCTTCAGGAACTCCTCAGCTCTATCCTCATAGCGGTCCTCAGCGTACTTTCTGAAGCTCTCCATATCCTTGACTCCGAATGGCGGCCACCTGAAGTCATTCGTGGTGTGTCCTGCCATGACCTGCACCATCTGGCGCTCATTCTTCAGCTGTGCTTCGGTCCAGTCGGTATCCAGGAACCAGCCATCGGTGAAGTGAGTGAACGGGAATCTCGGGGAATCAGGCAGTCTCATGAACTCAAGAGCTTTCTTCATCAGCTCTTCTGCCGGGATCTCGCGCATCTGCGCGAAGTTCTCGCATCCAAGGAACTTCTGGAACTTAACGCCGATGGCTTCCTGTTCCTCCCTGGTATTGTTAGGTCTGCTCTTTCCTTCGCGGATGCCTCCGCCCGACATAACGATACATCTGTTGAAAAGCCCCGCAGATCTCTTTGAGACCAAATGGGCCAGAATGCTCCCGGCTCCTGCGGACTGTCCGAACACTGTGACGTTGTCGGGATCCCCGCCGAACGCGGCGATGTTCCTCTTGACCCACTGGAACGCCGCTCTCTGGTCCAGGAACCCGAAGTTCCCGTTAGGCCCGTCTGGATCCTCAGCGGTCAGCTCCGGATGAGCCAGCCATGCGAACACATTCAGTCTGTAGGCTATCGAGACCAGGATCACTCCGCGTCTGGCGATGCGCTCGCCGTCGAATTCCATCTCCGCGGTATATCCGTTGTTGAATGCGCCGCCGTAGATCCAGATCATTACCGGCAGTTTCTCGTCAACTGATTTTGCCGGTGTCCAGACATTCAGATAAAGGCTGTCCTCACTGATGGGGATCTGTGAGTCGACGTGCCACTCTTTTGTATATATGTCGTCGGGATTGAGTCCCGGCGTCTCCTGCATAGATATCGGTGCAAACCTCGAGCAGTCCCTGACTCCTTCCCAGTCTGCGGCGGGCTGTGGTGCCTTCCAGCGGAGAGGTCCGACGGGAGGCGCTGCATATGGTATGCCTTTGAACGCAGTGATCCGGGGATCCGCCGCGGGTATTCCCAGCAGTCTTCCGTTCTCTACTGTTACTTCTCTGAGCATTTCATTATCTCCTTATATACGGTTTCAGCCGGTCATCCGGAAAAGATGACCGGCTTCTGTTATCTGTGATCAGTCTTCCGGATAGAGTCCCTTCGGGATGCGTGTGGTCATCCACTTCTTGATCTCATCGTCCGGATGTCCGATTGCGACTATGAATCCGCCGAGCTCCTGAGTTCCGGAGTTGCGGACGTTGTGTCTCCAGATGTTGAGGCCGCAGTCATATACCAGGAACTCATACAGATCCTTGTAGAAGATGTCCAGCTCGGTCCAGGTCATTCCGCCCAGTCCGTTGAGGCTCAGCACGATGTCCTCACCGGAAGCGACAGGCATATCGTCAAGAAGGATCTTGGCGATCATCTGGGCAAGCTCGCGGCTGCGGGGCAGCTTGATGCGGTTGCCGCTGGATTCACCGTGCATTCCGATGCCCATCTCGATCTCATCCTCCGGCATGTCGCCCATGATGAGAAGTCCGGAAGTGGGATGGATGGCGGGCCTGATGCCTACGCCAAATGACCTCTGGCGCGAGTTGCACTTGTCAGCCATGCGGAGGATCTCCTGGATGCTCTCGCCGCACTCAGCCATGATGCCGGTGCAGTTGAGGCCGCCGCCCATGGAACGGCGCTCGGTCTCCCTCTCCTTGGGGGCTGAACCGACGTCGTTGTATCCGCTGTACTGATAGATCTCCGTCATGCCGTGGGCTTCGCAGAGCTGCTTGCAGAGCTTGGCGTTCAGAACGTCGCCCGCGTGATGGGGAACGTTCATGAAGATCGGGCTTCCGTCATAGATCTCCTGAATGCCGCGGAAGAGCTGCATTCCGGAAGGCGCCGCGAAAATGTCTCCGCGCACCGAGCAGTCGGATCCGCCGGGTCTGCACATGACCCCCGGAGGGCCTTCATGTCCCGCTCCGCCGCCTCCGGCGATCTTTACGAGTCCCTTGGGCTTCTTATACTTGTCAGATCTGACAGTGATCCTTGTCCCGGGTATGACTCTGCTGTACTTATCTGCATCCGGCTGTGCCATAAGTCTGGCGCCTGCCATTGATTCATCGACTATGGTGTCGATGTCGTTGTACAATTTCTTGATAAACAAAGAAACTCACTCCTCTCTCTTTAGCTATAATATCTAAAACAATATTACATCATAAGGGTAAAATTGGAAATAACAACCCTCTGAAATATTACAGAAAGGGAGTCCGGACCAGCGGTCCCGACTCCCTTTTCACGTCATCATAACAGCTTACCGTTCAGTCCTGTTTTCTCAGCAGTTCGGTGAGGCCTGTATAGCGGAACATCTTTCTGTCGTTATTTACCATAAGCGATATGATATCCTCGCTTCCTGCGATTATCAACAGGCTTCTCGCCCTGGTCACCGCCGTGTACAGGAGGTTCCTGTAGCAGAGCTTCCTGGGAGTGTCGCCCACAGCCAGTATCACCGCCGGA
>JAEEGL011208750.1_pt1 | contig 25169 bp, 20 predicted proteins | sample 9134231 | NCBI WGS metagenome assembly JAEEGL01 (sample SAMN16246548, study PRJNA631951) | gut metagenome | biome: gut microbiome; feature: rumen; material: fiber-attached | host: Bos | place: Iran: Karaj | collected 2018-10 | reverse complement strand
GCGAAGCTTTGCTTCCATTCGATTTAGAACCAATCCCATGGTGTCCAACTGGATATTACTATAAAGATACAGATCAACCAGGAAAGCATATCTTCCATGAAATGGGTTTATATTACATTCAAGAACCATCAGCAATGGCTGTTGTTGAAGAATTAGATGTAAAAGAAGGGGACATTGTTTTAGATATGTGTGCAGCACCTGGCGGTAAGAGCACACAAATAGCAGCAAAGCTAAATGGTAAAGGCCTTTTAATATCTAATGAGATTATTCCATCACGTGCAAAGATCCTATCTTCAAATATTGAAAGAATGGGCATTAAAAACGCAGTAGTATTAAATGAGACTCCAAAAAATATTGCCAAGCATTTTCAATGCTTCTTCAACAAAATCCTTATTGATGCGCCATGCTCTGGAGAAGGCATGTTTAGAAAGAATCCTGAGGCTATCAATGAATGGAGCGTAGAAAACGTAGAAATGTGCGCTGTGCGCCAATTAGAGATTTTAAACGAGGCAGTTAAATGCTGTGCGGACAATGCTAGAATCGTATTCTCAACTTGTACATTCTCAAATAAGGAAAACGAATCAGTTGTAGAAGAGTTCTTAAAAGAACATCCTGATTTTAAACTAGTGCAAAGCAAATATGGATTTGAAAACGGACTAGATAAAGAGGGATTAACACAAAGAATATATCCACATAAAGTAAAAGGTGAAGGACACTTCTTCGCCATCCTAGAGCGAAGCATAGCTTCGAATATAATGAAGGAGATTATTACAAAGCCAGTTAAGCAAAACCCAGACTTTACTAAATGGGTAAAAGATAATCTAAATATAGACATTCAATACAATTTAACATTCGGAGATAATCTATATCTATCTCCATATACAAAGCTTGATGGATTAAAGGTTGAAAGACCTGGGCTTCATTTAGGCACTCTAAAGAAGAATAGATTTGAACCATCGCATTCTCTTGCGCTAGTAATAAAGAAAGAGGATGTTAAGCGTATAATCGACTTAAATGCGGATTCAAAGTATGCGCAAGATGTAATAAACGGTCTAACAATACCGACAGATTTGGTTGGATGGGGGTTAGTTTGCGTAGAAGGTCTTCCTCTTGCATGGTTTAAGGGCGATGGTAATCAAGCAAAGAATCATTATCCAAAAGGACTAAGAAAAGAGGTAAATATAGATTAATATATTCAAAGCTATGCTTTGGAGTATAATAGATATAAACGAAAAATTTATTTAAGTATATTTTAGGTTCAAAAACTAAAATACAAAGGCGAGGTAGAAAATGATATCAAAGAAAATGGAAGGATTAGTTAAAGGATCATCAGTTATTAGAGCTATGTTCGAAGAGGGCAAAGCACTAGCAAAGAAATACGGAAAAGAAAATGTTTTCGATTTCTCTTTAGGTAATCCAAATGTTCCAGCACCAAAATCAGTAAATGAGAGCATTAAGAGAATTGTAGATGAAGAAGATTCTGTTATTCTTCACGGATATATGTCTAATGCAGGCTATGAAGATGTAAGATTAGCAATTGCTCAATCTTTAAATAAGAGATTTGGAACAGCATTTTCAGAAAAGAATATCATCATGACAGTAGGAGCTGCTGGTGGATTAAACGTTGCTTTAAAGTCAATCTTGGACCCTCAAGATGAAGTAATTGTATTTGCTCCATACTTTGGTGAATACAAAAACTATGTATCAAACTTTGATGGTAAGTTAGTTGAAGTAAATCCAAATCCTCCAACATTCGAACCAGACTATAAAGATTTCGAAAGCAAGATTTCTGCAAAGACAAAGGCAGTTATTATCAACAATCCAAACAACCCAACAGGTATCATCTATAAGAAAGAATGGATTGAAAAGCTTGCTTCAATTTTAAATAAGAAACAACAAGAATTGAATACATGTATCTATTTAATTTCGGATGAACCATATAGAGAATTAGTATTTAAGGATGTAGAAGTACCATATTTAACAAAGTATTATGCAAATACTATCGTTGGTTATTCATATTCTAAATCATTATCTCTACCTGGCGAAAGAATTGGATATTTAGTAGTTCCAGATGAAGCAGATTCATTTGAAGAACTAACAGCAGCTATGGGAGTAGCAACAAGAATCTTAGGATTCGTAAACGCTCCATCACTACAACAAAAGTTAATTAAGAACTGTCTAAATGAAAAGACAGATATCGAAGCATATAACAAAAATAGAATAAAGCTTTATGAAGGATTAAAGGCACTTGGTTTTGAATGCGTAGAACCTGAAGGCGCTTTCTATCTATTCATGAAGAGCCCTGAAGAAGACGACAAGGAATTCGTAAAAGTAGCAAAGGAATACAACATTTTAATGGTTCCAGCATCATCATTCGGTGTAAAAGGATATGTTAGAATCGCATACTGCGTTGCTTACGATACAATCGAACGCAGCTTAAGCCAATTTGCGAAACTTGCTAAAAGATACAATCTCTAGGGCATAAGGAGATTTAATGAAGAGAGTAGCAATATTATTAGTTTTAGTATTAGCAGTATCATTAATATTTACAAGTGCATATTGTTTTGCGGATGACACATTTGAGTTAACGCAAGTAGAAGATACAACTACATTTAATATTGATTCAATACTATCTCAATTTTCAGAAGAGTATTTAAACGAGTATGCAGAAGAGGAAGTTGTAGTTATCGCTACATTCAAAGATTCTGCATCTCATTCTATTGCAAACGATCTTGAAGACGTAGAAATTCAAGAAAGATATTCATTTAATTCCGTTTTCAATGGCCAATCATTCTCAATCAAGATCAAAGATATAGTTCAATTATCTTCACTAAGCTATATTGAGAGTGTTGAACTAGCAAGCACATATTATGCAGATGACCTTGAAGAGAGCGATTATCATTATTCTGCATCATCAGGAACAAACGAAGGAATTATAAACAACACAACTTCATATCAAGGCGATGGTATGGTTGTAGCTGTAATCGATTCAGCATTTGATACATCACATATAGCATTCTCGACAATATCATCAACAAATCTTGCATTAACTACACAAGATATATCTTCTGTTCTACATTCTTTAAATTCATACAAGATATCTGGCGCATCAGCACAAAGCATGTATATATCAGATAAGATTGCTTATGCATATGATTATGGCGAAGGAGATACAGATGTATATCTAGCCTCTGAATATCACGGTACTCACGTAGCAGGCATTGTGGCTGGAAGTACAACTATTGTTGGCGTTGTCCCAAATGCACAATTAGCGCTAATGAAGGTTTCAGATAGCAACGGTGCAATGACGGATGATGTAATAATAGCTGCGATTGAAGATAGCATTAAATTGGATGCAGATGTCATTAATTTATCATTAGGAAGAAATTCAGGATTTGAAGAAGACGATAGTGCTTTCTATAAAGCTGTAAAGGCAGCTGAAGAGTCAGGAATTAGTGTTGTTTGCGCAGCAGGTAATGAATACACAAGCGCAAACGGAAGCGAAAGCGGTTCAAATATAGCAAAAGAAGAATATATAGACAACACAGCGCTAGCTTCTCCAGCAACATATAGTGGGTCAATATCTACTGCAAGTGCAGAAGAGATGAGATGGATAGAAGTTGGCTCAACAAACATGTTGTTCACAAATGGATATAACTCTACTACACAAAAGACGATAGATTTTGTTGAAGATTTATTAGATGGCGATACACAAAAGACGATAGATTATATTGTAATAACAAATGGATCTAGCATCTCATATGGCCAAGCACAAGATTATGAAGGCGTAGATGTGAATGGAAAGATTGTTGTCGTTCAAAGAGGCGGAGATATTACATTTGCACAAAAAGCACAAACAGCAAAAGATAAGGGCGCTATTGGAATCATCGTAGTTAATAATGCTGGCTCTGCTAGACCATCAATAACAATGGATTTCCCAATATGCTTAGTTGATGCAAAATACGGAGATATCTTATTAAGCCAAGAAACAAAGCAAATAGTTTTAAAAGAGAATAATATTAAAGCTTCAATTGCTGCATATTCGTCTAAGGGTGTTACAACTAGGTTGGGCCTTGGCGTTGATGTATCAGCATATGGTTCAAATATTTATTCAGCAGTTAACGACCAAGAATATGCTCAAAGCAGCGGAACATCAATGGCATCTCCAAATTTAGCAGGTGCATATACTGCTGTTAGACAATATATTCAAGAAAACAATTTAGCATCAACAAAACAAGATGTTTTAACATTAGCAAATCAACTAATAATGTCAAACACTGAAATATTGCAAGATATTAATGGTGTTTGCCTATCTCCAAGAGCACAAGGTTCAGGTTTAGTTGATTTAATTCAAGCAACAGAATCAAATGCTTATATAACAACAAGCGATGTATCTAAAACAAAGATAGAGCTAGGAGACAATTTAGATAGCACTATCACTTTGGATTTCACAGTACACAATAACAATAACACTAGTAGAACATATAACATTAATCTAATTGTTTTAACAGAATTAATTGAAGAGGGATATTTATCTGGATATGATCAAAACCTTGAGTTTACAATCAATTCAATTAATGGTTCTACATCAACATATATTACAGTACCAGCCAATAATAAATTGGATGTATCTATAACATTTACATTAACGGAAGCATCTATTGAGATATTGAATAGCTTTACAAATGGTACATATATTGAAGGATATATTAATCTTGTTCCTCAACTTGGAGATATCTATTCGATCTCTTGTCCATTTATTGGATTCTATGGAGATTGGGATGATGCAGCCGTATTAGATATAACAGCATATGATAACAAAGATGATGTATACATGAGACAATCTAGATCATTAGGCGTTTATGCTGATTCATATTATTTACCACTAGGTGAATTCGTATTTAATTTAGATGACGATCAAGATAAGCCTGATGCAAACGAAGAATACGCATCATTATCTATATTCTCACAATCTATGTATGCGCTTGGATATATCCAATTAGGATTGTTAAGATCAGCAGAATATATAGAGATAAGCGTTGTAGATTTATTGACTGGCGAGACAGTTTATACAGACAATACATCATATGTAGCAAAGACTATTTATTATCAATCATATAACATTCTATATGGCGGAGATTTATCTGTTAATATCTCTCCATACTCATTAGACTTATATAACAACGGTCAATATGAGGTTAGGGTTGATATTTATAGAACTTATGATAAAGATGGCGAGAATGAAATATCAGATACATATACACAAAAATTCTATGTAGATGAAGAGTCTCCAGAGATTGAAAATATCGAAGCTACAAAAAACGGAAATAAATACTTAGCTACATTTACACTATCAGATAACCACTATATCGAAGCATTAATCGTATGTACAGGTACTGGTTCATCAGCAACAAATGTAACACTAAACGTTGAAGATGTTTATCCAATTACTTTAGAGGCAAGTGGAGTAGGCAAAACGGTTAAAGTAACTTATGATGTAACAGAAGCAATATCTAATGCATCAAACGGTTATCTATATTTCTACATCTCAGATTATGCTCAAAATACAAACATCTACTATTACAGCATTTCAAACTGGACAGGTAGTTCTATATTTGGCACAAGAGGTAGTTCATCATCAACAACCAACTCATCAAAGCCAACAACAGAATCTACAATCAATATTCAATTTGGATTTATCGAAACAGAAATTACTGTTGCTAAGAATGTAGAATTGAATTTAGCAAGCAACCAATATATTACAGGATATAAGATGGATGAAAAGTACACATGGTCTTCTTCAGATACATCTATCGTAGCTATAAACAATGGTAAGATTACAGGTCTTCAAGTAGGTGTTGCTGTAGTTACTGTTAAAAACGAAGATGGAGACGAAGCAACTCTAATTGTTAAAGTTCAAGATTCTCCTTATCCATCAGTAGCATATTCATCTACATCTATATCTTCATACACAATGGTAGATACAATAAAGGAAGATAAGAGTGCATTCTTCGGAATCAATTTATCAAGTACAACTATTAAGTTAGCACCAGGGGAGAGCTTTGAGTTTAGTTATTCTTATTCTCCATATAACTATAACTACATCGACAATCCTATTGAGATTATTGTTGAGGCATCAAATGCAAATTTAACAATTGATGGTAACAAAGTTACAGCTACTTCATCTGGAACGACAACTCTATCTATTAAAGCAAATGGAGCAGAGATTGCTTCATATGAAGTAACAATAGTTGATGAACTATATGTAGAGAATGGAATATTACTTGCTTGTTTTGCGTCGGATTCAACAATTAACCTTGATGCATCTATTAAAGCAATTGGATCTAATGCATTCTCTTATTCAAAGAATGTAAGTACTGTAAATATAAATAACGCTACAATAATCTACAAGAACGCATTTAAGGGCAATGCTACAATACAAACAATTAACGGAATAGAAAACGTTACATCAATATATGCAAACGCTTTTGAGGGCTGTAGCGCGTTGACAAGCCTAAATATTTCATCTGCTACATTTGTAGGAGAGAATGCATTCAAGGATTGCACAAACTTAATTAGTTTAACATTTGACAATGATGACATATTCGATACAGCATACATTGCATCTTCTGCTTTTGATGGCTGTACTAAATTAGATCATTTTACAATTGAAGGGGCAGATACAAAGAACCTAATTGTAGATGATACTTTAATTGTTACATTGAATTACCAAACAATTCTAGATAACACTCAAATAAAAGCAATTGGAGCTGGCGCATTATCTAGCATAAAAGCAACAAATCTAGATTTGACAGGAATGACTTCTTTACAAAGAATCGAAGCAGAGGCATTTGAAGGCAATGAAACATTAAAGAAGGTTATTCTTCCAAAGTCATTGGAATATATTGGTGTAGGCGCATTTGCAAACTGCACGTCACTATCATCAGTATTATTTGGAAAGGCAGAAAATCAAGAATTAGAGATTGCCGCATATGCATTTGAGAATACAGCTATATATACAATTGATTTATCTTCAATTAAAACTACATATGGTGATGCAGTATTTGCTTTATGTAAATCACTTTCATATGCAAACTTAGGATCTGTAGAGAAGATGGGTGAATATACATTTGCAGCAACTCCAAAATTGTTAAGTGTAGTATTTGAAAATGAAAGTAAAGATCTAGGCACATATACATTTGCTCCAGTTACGATTTCAAATACAACATATTACCATGCAGCTCTAAAGAAAGTAGCAATACCTCAAAGCATAGAAAAGGTTGGAGAATATGTATTTGCATACTGTACAGCTTTAACATTTGAAGAAGGTGCATTTGCAAACATTACAGAGATTGGCGATTATGCGTTTATGGATTGTACATCTCTAAAGACACTTAATCTTTCAAAGGTTGAAAAACTTGGATATGCAGCATTTGCTCAATCTTCAATTCAAGAAGTACAAATAAATAGATCAATGAATGATGGAGAATTAGTTATTGGAGAACTTGCATTCTATCAATGCGAATATCTAACAACAGCACTTCTACCAACAAATTCAAGTGTAGATGTAAAGATTGAAAAAGGTGCGTTCTATCAATGTAAGTTGCTTGAGAGTTATTCAAAGACAACAGGAAGAACTTCATTCCCATTCATATCTTCTCCAGTAGTAACAGAAAGTGGTATTAACTTTGATAGAGTAGTATCAATTGGAGATTATGCATTTACATCATGTGAAGTATTATCTCGCGCAAGCTTAGTTGCTTGTAAAGAAATTGGATATGCAGCATTTGCGGACTGTGAAAAGTTAAAGACAGTAACTATACCAGTTATAGAAACAATCGGTGCTGTAGCATTCTATCAAAGCGCTATAACAACACTTGAGATTCCAAATACAATAAAGACTATTGGCCAAGCAGCATTCTGCGATACAGAAGTTGAGGTCACTTTAAATAAGTCTCAAGACTATTCTCAATCTAACATTGTTATTGATGCTCAAGATGGTGGAAACGTAGTATATATTAAGCAAAAAGACGATACGTATATGCTTATTTACTATCCAAAAGCTATAAATGCTACTACATATACAGTATTAGATAACACAGCAGTTATCGGTGAATATGCATTCTTAGGAAACGAAGAATTGACAAGCGTTGTAATGAATGATGATATAAAAGCTATTGGTAATGGCGCATTCTACAAGTGCAGTTCATTAACATCAGTAATCTTCAAAGGCACAACACTTCCAATCTTGTTATCTTCATATTCTTCAAATGGAACATATTGTAACTTTGTTAATTATGATACAGATGATTATACGTTAATGATATTTGTTCAAGATGAAGCAACAAAGGAAGCATTCGAATCTAATAAGGCATGGTCAAATATTAGCGACTACATCTTAGTTGGTGATGAATCAAGTTCTCTTATCTCATTTATGAAGCAATATAATGAGATGGCAGGAAGCAAGATTACTAAATCTAACAAGGATGACTTTGAAGAATTAAAGAAGGCTTACGGTGCATTGAGCGAAGAAGATAAGGCAACACTTGATGCAGATGAAGATTTCAAGTCAGATTTTGCTAAGATGCAATCTCAATATGATGCATTGCCTGCTTCTCAAAAGGGAACAGATAAGATTGTAGACAACATAGCTGAATCTACAGGTTTAGATACTTGGGTTATCATACTTATTATGGTTGGAGTTGCTGCGTTAGTTGGTGCAAGTGCAATCGTAATTACAATTGTGCTAATGAAGAAGCATTATGCTATAAAGAGAGCAAAAGAAGAGTCAAGAAGTGGCAAATCAGTTGAGGAAATCTTTGGGACGTCAAACGTCGAGGAAATTAAAACAGATAACTTCGATGTATTCGAAGATGAACATAGAGGGGACACAAATGATAACAATCAAGGACAAGATTAAAGTAGAGGTAAACGAGAAAGGTGGATGCTTAAATAGTATTCAAAAAGATGGTTATGAATATCAATGGCAGGGATCTGAAGAAAGCTGGACAGGAAAGGACGTAGCAATCTTCCCTTGGATAGCTAGATTAAAGGATGGCAATTATTTCGTTGATGGCAAAGAATATTCAATGAAGAACCATGGCCTTTGCAGATATGCGACATTAAATGTCATTGAGCAAAGCGATAACAAAGTTACTTTGGAATTAAGATCTAACGAAGAGACTCTAAAGCAATATCCATTCAAATTTATCTTCAATTCTACATACGAAGTAAAAGGCACAACATTATATGTTTCATATAAAGTAACTAACATTGATGATAAAGATATCTATTTCGGTATTGGCGGTCATCCAGCATTTAATATTCCATATGAGAGGAAGGGAACCTTCGACGACATTAAGGGCAATAGAATTGAGTTTGAAGAGGAGATTTATCCAAACAATTATTATCTAGATCCAACTGGTTCATTTATTGTAAAGAAGGATGCATTTAAACCAGTTAAAGTAATCGATTTGGATAAAGCTATATTCCAACAATACAAAACACTTATGTTCTGCGATGCAAAGATGGACAAGGTAACATTATATAAAAAGGATGGCAAGAACGTTAAGATGCGTTTAAACAATCCAAGAACAGTAGCTATCTGGACTAAAGAATATTACGGTGGCTATATTTGTATTGAACCTTGGAATGGTATTCCAGATTTAATGGAGCCAGAAAAAGAACTATCTAAGAAAGCGGGCATAAATACGCTAAAACCAAAAGAAGTTTATAACTTTGGATATTCAATCGAGATATAAAAAATACGGCAGGCTTTAAAACCTGCCGTTATTCGTATTACAAACTTTGTTTGTTATTTTGTTAGAGCATCAACTAGATTATCTAAATCTTTTCCTTCCCAACAATCCATGTTTCCAGAATCTGAAAGCATAGCTAAATCTTGAGAGATTGGAAGTGATGCTACATTTTTAATGTCGTATTGAGCAGCAACCTTTTCTACCTTGCCTTCACCAAAGATGAAGTGCTTTTCATGGCAGTTAGGGCATTCAAAGTATGACATATTTTGAACGATACCCATAATAGGTACATTCATAAGCTTAGCCATCTTAACAGCCTTTTCAACAATCATAGTTACTAGATCTTGTGGAGAAGTAACAACGATGATTCCATCGATTGGTAGTGATTGGAAAACTGTTAGAGGTACGTCACCTGTGCCAGGAGGCATATCTACGTACATAAAGTCTACATCGCCCCATAATACATCTGTATAGAATTGCTTAACAGCACCAGCAATAACTGGGCCTCTCCATACAACTGGATCTGAAGGGTTGTCTAATAGCATATTAATGCTAATAACCTTAACACCATTTGTAGCTGTCATAGGGATGATTCCGTATTCACATCCTTTAGCTTGTCCTTCTAAGCCAAATTCTTTAGCCATTGAAGGGCCAGTGATATCTGCATCTAATACACCAACTTTAAATCCACGTCTTGCAGTAGCTGTAGATAACATTGAAGTAACCATACTCTTACCAACGCCACCTTTACCAGATACAACAGCGTACATCTTTTTGATGTTAGAATGTTCGTTTTGTTTTTCTTTTTCTATTCTTGATCCACAGTCCTTTTCTGAACATGTAGAGCAATCATGTGTACATTCACTCATTATGAACCTCCATAAAGTAAAGATAGTTTAACACATCGCGTTTAAATTGTCATTCAAAGTTGCGCGGTATGATATAATTCATAGTATGAATTGTGAACTATGTCCAAGAAAATGCAATATAGATAGAGATGTGAAGCTAGGCTTTTGTGGGGTTGGTAGCAATATTAAACTTGCTAAGGCTTATTTGCATCAATGGGAAGAACCAATAATCAGTGGAACCAAAGGTTCAGGCACTATCTTTTTCTCGGGCTGCAATTTGAAATGTGTGTTCTGCCAAAACTTTGATATATCTCGTGGATATGGAAAAGAGATAACAGAAGAAAGATTTATTGAGATTATGAAAGAACTTGAAGATAAGGGCGCTCATAATATTAATCTTGTAACACCAACACATTATGTAGATAAGATTATTTCAGCATTAGATAAATATAGACCATCTATTCCAATCTGCTATAACTCATCAGGCTACGAATCCAAGGAAACCTTGCAACGATTAAGAGGGTATATTGATGTATATATGCCAGATTTGAAGTATGCAGATAACAGCCTCGCTAAGAAATACTCAAATGTAGATAACTATTTTGAAACAGCAACAGAGGCTATATTAGAGATGAGATCTCAAGTTAAAGACGTTATCGAAGATGGTTTAATGAAGAGCGGTCTTATAGTTAGACATCTAGTTCTACCTAATGCTATTAAGAATACGCTTGGTGTTTTGGATTGGATTACAAAGAACTTATCTAAGGACACATACGTTTCTTTGATGGGACAATTTGTGCCATATGGTAAGGCTAAAGAATACGAAGAATTAACAAGAAAGGTAAAACCTTTAGAGTATAGAATAGCAATTAATAAATTATTAGAAGCAGGCTTTAACAATTCATTTATTCAAGATTTAGATTCTGCAGTTGAAGAATATATCCCACCATTTGATTTTGAAGGTGTTTAAGATATCGTTTGTCTTTACGCGCGCTATATGTTAAAATGTGTGCGAATTAGAAGGTGAGAAAGTGGCAATTAAATATATAGTGCTTATTTGTATAGCTGCATACTTAGTTGGATCAATTAACTTTGCAACTTTAATAGCACGACTAAATTCTAAAGATATAAGAAAGTTGGGTTCAGGTAACCCAGGAACAATGAACGTACTAAGAACTATAGGCAAGAAGTGGGGCGTTCTAGTATTTATATTAGATTCTCTAAAAGGCCTATCTTTCGCATTGATTGGAAGATTATTAATTGATGGACCAAACAATTTCGAAATGGCAATAGTTCTAGGTGCTTGCGTAATCCTTGGCCATATATTCCCAATCTTTGATAAATTCAGAGGTGGCAAGGGTGTAGCTTCAACAATTGGTGTATTCATTGCAATATCTCCAATCGTTGGATCAATAACATTAGTAATTCTAATTGTTATGCTATTTGGAATTAAGTATGGATTCATAGGATCAATTTTGACAGTAACTGCATTTGCTATAAACGCAATTATATTATGTCAAAACAGTATTGGAGCAATCATCATTATAGCTTTATGGTGGGCACTTGTTGTATATGCACATAGAAGCAACATAATGAGATTAATAAAAGGCGAAGAAAATACTTTAAGTCTCATCAAGAAAGATGAAGACAAAAAAGAAGATAAAGATAACGAAGATAAAGAGGACAAAGAATGAAACTAGGTGTAGTTGGTTTACCAAACGTAGGTAAAAGTACTTTATTTAATGCTATAACACAAGCAGGAGCAGAATGTGCAAACTATCCATTCTGTACAATCGAACCAAACGTAGGAGTCGTAGCAGTTCCAGATGAAAGATTGGAAAAGCTAGCAGCTTTATATGACTGCAAGAAGATTACTCCAACAATATTAGAGTTTGTAGATATCGCTGGACTTGTTAAGGGTGCATCTCATGGTGAAGGTTTAGGAAACAAGTTCCTATCTCACATTAGAGAAGTAGATGCTATCGTTCACGTTGTTAGATGCTTTAAGGATGAAAACATTACTCACGTTGATGGTTCTATTGATCCAATCAGAGATATTCAAACAATTGAACTTGAATTAATCTTTGCAGATATTGAATCAGTTCAAAAGAGAGCAGCTAAGGCTCACCAAAATGCAAAGAGCGGAGATAAGAAAGCTGCTATTGAAGCAGAGAAGATTGATGCTATCTTAGCAAACCTAGAAAAGGAAATCCCAGTTAGATTGATGAATCTAGATGATGAATCAAAGGAACTAATTAAGGACTTATGTCTTCTAACATCTAAGCCAGTTATCTATGCTGCTAACATCGCTGAAAGTGAAATCGGACAACCTGAATCTCAAGAAGTATTAGCAGTTAAGAAATATGCTCAAGAACACGATGCTACAACTATCGTACTATGTGCAAAGATTGAAGAAGAAATCTCAGCACTAACAGATAAAGACGAAAAGGCAATGTTCCAAGAAGAGTTGGGAATTACTCAATCAGGATTAGATAAATTAGTATCTGCTTGTTACTCATTACTTGGATTAATAAGCTACCTAACAGCTGGCGAAAAAGAGACACGTGCTTGGACAATTGTTAATGGTACAAAAGCACCTCAAGCAGCCGGAAAAATCCATACAGATTTCGAAAAAGGCTTTATTAGAGCTGAAGTTGTTGATTGGCAAACATTGCTAGAATGCGGTTCTTACAATGCTGCAAAAGAAAAAGGTAAAGTAAGAAGTGAAGGCAAAGACTACGTAATAAAAGATGGAGATGTGGTATTATTCCGCTTTAATGTGTAATTATGGATTATAAGAAAATTATTGCTCAAACAATTAAAATAGATGGCGTTTCAGAAGAAGAGTTAATATCTCTAATTGCTCTTCCTAAAGACTTATCAATGGGAGATTTTGCTCTTCCATGCTTTAGATTTGCAAAGGCTCTACATAAGGCTCCAAATATGATTGCTGAGGAATTAGCAAAGTTAGATTATCAAGGCGCTTTTGAAAAGGTAGAAGCAGTTAATGGATATCTAAACTTCAAAGTAGACAAGCAAGCTCAAGCCAAGCAAATCTTGGATGGCATTGTAAATGCTGGTGAAAACTATGGTAAGTCTGATCTAGGCAAGGGTAAGACAGTTTGTATCGACTTCTCATCTGTAAATATTGCTAAGCCATTCCACATGGGCCATATGTTAAATACATCTATTGGTAGTGCGCTATACAAAATCTATAAGGAACTTGGATACAACGTTGTTGGTATCAACCACCTTGGAGATTGGGGCACACAATTCGGTAAATTAATCGTTGCCTATAAGATGTGGGGAGATAAGAAAGATATTGAATTAAGAGGTGTTAGAGGGCTTCTAGATATATATGTTAAGTTCCACAAGGAAGCTGAAGTACATCCAGAGTTAGATGACGAAGCAAGAGCTTGGTTCAAAAAGATCGAAGATGGTAACAAAGAAGCTTTAGATTTATTCTACTGGTTCAAAGATATTACTTTGAAGGAAGTAGATAAGATTTATAAGAGATTAGATGTTCACTTTGATAGCTATGCTGGTGAAAGCTTCTATAACGACAAGATGGATCCAGTTGTAAAAGAACTTCAAGAGAAAGGCTTATTAACAGAATCTGAAGGCGCACAAGTTGTTAAGTTTGAAGATGACAAGATGCCACCATGTATCATTAAGAAAAAAGATGGTGCTACATTATATGCTACAAGAGATTTAGCAGCTGCTTTCTATAGAAAAAAGACTTATGATTTTGATAAGTGCTTATATGTAGTTGCTTACCAACAAAATCTACACTTCAAGCAATGGTTCAAAGTTGTAGAGATGATGGGATATGATTGGGCTAAGGATTTATACCACGTAGCACATGGCATGGTATCACTAGAGAGTGGTGCATTATCTACACGTGAAGGAAACGTAGTGTTCTTGGATGATGTATTAAATACATGCGTATCTAAGGCAAGAACAATTATTGAACAAAAGAATCCAAATCTAGAAAATAAGGATGAGGTTGCTGAACAAGTTGGTGTAGGTGCAGTTATCTTTGCTATGTTATACAACAGCAGAATTAAAGATATTACATTCTCTGAAGATAAGGTATTAAGCTTTGAGGGTGAAACAGGTCCATATGTTCAATATACATATGCAAGATGTAATTCACTTCTTGAGAAGTGTGGTGATGTAGATGGAGATATTGATTATTCTGGTATAGATAATGAGAGCGCAGCAGAAGTAATTCGTACTCTTTCTAAGTATCAAGATGTATTAGTTGATGCATCACAACGTTTTGAACCATATCTAGTAACAAGATACGTAGTAGAACTTGCTCAAGCATTTAATAAGTTCTATTTTGAATGCAATATTGCAAATGCTGAACCAGCAATTAAGAATTCAAGATTGCTTCTAACAAAAGCGGTTAAACAAGTTCTAGCAAATGCATTAAAGCTTTTAGGAATTCAAACACCAAAGAAAATGTAAAAAAAAAGACCTCCAGTAAAATGGAGGCTTTTTAATGGAGCTAACGAGCAGACTTGAACTGCCGACCTCGCGCTTACCAAGCGCGTGCGCTACCGGCTGCGCCACGTTAGCACTTTATCTTTCTTAAATCGTCGCCTTGGATATAACTTGGAGCAATAGCTAGGGTATTGCTTGCTAATCTTGAGAATGATCTTTCACCATAATTTGCAATAAATGCTTTTTCTTTAACATTTGTACAAATCATAATCTTTTTATTTTCATTAATTCTGCTATCGATAATGGCAAATAGTTGTTCAATAGCTAATTGATTAGAATGCTCAGATCCTAAATCATCAATAATTAATAAATCTGCATTTAGCATATCTACATACTTTTCTTCATCTTGTAATCTATTGAATTGCTTATCAATAATCATAGTAGTGAAATCATAAGCTGTTGTGTAGTAAACGCTATAGCCATGCTTAATTGCTTCATTGGCTGTACAGAAGGCAATAGTTGTTTTACCAACACCAACTTCGCCAGAGATAAAGAATGCAGCCTTTGTGGCATTATCTAAATCTGAAGCCCACTTCTTTGCAAGAGTAGCAATCTTATTCATCTTTTCTGATTGTTTAGCATCTAACTTACCAAAGTTAATTGTCTCAAAGGTATCCTTTGCGAACTTTGGAAGATATGAATTTTGTTTTAGTAGTGAAACTAGAAGCTTCTTTTTGCAATCGCAATATTTACCATCCACAAATCCTGTGTCTTTACAAACTGGGCATTTATAATGTTTTTCTAAATCAATATTGTTAGATTCGATATATTTTAGTAATTCTTGAGATGCTTTCTTGTATGCATTTACGCTCTCGTTTGTATTATTCTTGATTTTAGATAGGGAAGCGCTTCTTTGTTTTTCAAATAAATCCTTGAATTTTTCATCTTTTAGAGCAACTTCTAAGCGAGATTCGAAATCGTGGTCGTCTCTTGCTTGTTGTGCTTTATATTGGGCATTGATATATTGAAGTATTTGTTGCTTTGTCATATTACACCTGAATGTTGTCTAATTCATCATCTGAAATTAAAGATGATTCATAATCGTCCATTGATCTATCGTTTTGAGTAAACTTAGTAGCCTTTGTCTTGTATGTCTTTGCGAAGAAGTCTTCAACGGCTGATGCAGTGAAGATGTTGTTGCTCTTTAGAATAGATAGCTTCTTTGCACATTCGCCAAGAGGTTTTCCAACAGATAGCTTTGCTACTTCGCAAATTGTATCGTAATCGAAGCCCCAAACGTTCATCCAAACATTTAGCATTTCTCTATCGCTTTGGGTAACAATTCTTGAAGATCCTAGAATTTCTAGCAACTTCTTAATTTGTTCTTCTTCTTTATCTAACTTTTCAAAGTAAACTTTGATGTCTTCTTCAGAAATGATTCCCTTGTTGTAAAAATCGTTTACAACATGATCCATATATCTTAATTCTTTAATAGCGTTCTTGAAGCAGTATCTAGCGATAAGGATTAAACCTTGAGAAGAGTAGCCCTTTTGTTGCCATGGAGAAATGTAGTTTTCAACAACAGGAGCAGGGTTATCATACCAAAGGCCCAATTCCTTTGTAACATCAATAGCGTTCTCAGAAAGCTTCTTCTTATTTTTCAAATAAGTTTCAACTTCAATACTGCTTATAGCGCCATTTTTAAAGCATTCATCTAAAACTGTATCCAACTTAGCCATAGACTTTAAGCTCTTCTTACAAGCGGCTAAAATGGCTTGAGAATCATATCCCCAGTTCTCAGTCCACTTAGTAAAGAAGTCTTTGTCTTCTTCAGATACTTGAGAAGTCTTACCAATAGCAGCAGCGATTTCTCTTAAGATTGATGTATTTAATTCTCTTTGACGAATTCTTGCGCCAACTTGTTCAACGCTTCTAATACCATCATTAACCCAAGTTCTAGCAACTTGAAGGATATAATTTCCAGAAACAGTGCTACCTTTTGTCTTTACGCAATGTTGAATAATCATAAGTAAAGCTTCAGGTTGCATGTTAGTTGTTTCGATGAAATCGTAATATTGTGTATATTGATTTGGATTAACAATTGCTTTATCTGGGAAGCATTCTTCAAGCATAGTGTTGAATTCAGCGTATTTTTCTTTCTTATATAGCTTAGCGATTTGAGCATTTCTAGATTTTCTATATTGGATTTGAAGTGGATCAAAAGAGATAACACTTACTAATCCTTTTTGCTCAAGTGCATAGTAAACATCTTGTACTTCCTTTGAAGAAAGAGAAAGTGCATCCATAATGTGTTCAATAGTATTATCTTTAGATAATGGGTTTTGACATAAGAATAGGCCATACAAATAAACCTTTAGTTCTAGTTCATTGCATTCTGGCATAAAAGAAGTAACGAAGTTACTATCTAACATTACTAATTTATTATTTTGGTCATCGTTCTCAAAACAGCAAAATGGCACTACTTAATCCCCTTTCAAAAAATTGTGATGTATAAACATAATAACACATTTTATTTTTAAGGGAACATAAAATTTGTAAAATTTTGTGGTAAAATATTTTTGTATGGAAAATAATGAGATTAAAGACGAAGTATTCGTTGATGAGCAACTAAGTAGCGTTATCGCAAATGACACAATGAAAGACGAAAGACAATTGTCAGACGAAATTATTGTTTCTATGAAAAATGTATCTAAAATATACATTTCATCTTTGAATAAGATTAAAAAAGATGTTTTCAAACAACAAGACGTAAAATCTGTAAAAGCACTAGACGAAGTCTCTATGGAGGTTAAAAAAGGAGAGATCTTTGGTTTATTAGGTGCTAACGGTTCTGGCAAAACAACAATTATAAAATTGTTGTGTGGTTTGATTCGTGATGATGGCGGTAAGATTCAAGTACTTGGTAGTGATGTAACACAAACAAGAGAGTATTTAAGAGAAGTAGGTGCTATTGTTGAAGCACCATCAATGTTCAAAGATTTAACAGGTAGAGAAAACTTAAGATATTTTGCTTCTTTATCTGGTGGTCTTCAAGAGCAAAGAATTCAAGACATCTTGGATTTAGTAGGTCTAAAAGATAGAGCTGATTCTAAATTTGGAACATATTCACTTGGTATGCAACAAAGATTAGGTATTGCTCAAGCTATTATGACTAATCCAAAATTGTTAATTTTGGACGAACCAATCAATGGTCTAGATCCAGATGGTATCATGCAAATGAGAGACTTGCTTCGCAAGTTGAACACAACTTACGGAACAACAATTTTGATTTCTTCTCACATCCTAAGTGAAATGCAAGAACTATGCGATAGAGTTGCCTTCTTAGTAAAAGGCAAGATTGTTGCTGTTAAATCACTAAAGGAAGTAGATAATAATCAACAAAAAGAAATAGCAAAGATTGATTGCTCAGATCCTCAAAAGGCTTATGAATTAATCAAGGACATCAAAGATGTCGAGGTTAAATTAGTAAATGGAGCAATCTATATCAAGTGCGAGTTCGATAATATCGCACTTGTAAATAAAACGCTTGTTAAGAAGAACATTGATGTATTCGGCTTAAACGTTAGAAAGCGTACACTTGAAGACATTTATAAGGAGCTAGCTTAATATGGAAGGATTTGGAAATATTTTAAAAGCAGAATTATTTAAGCTAGTTAAAGGCAAAGCGCTAGTTAAATTATTAATTGCTTCAATTATTATATTTATATTTATAACAATATTATTTAACTTCTTATATGAACTTGCTGGTGATGTTTTAAACATGAGCGCAACTGCAGATGCAGAAGTTACTGAAGAAACGGTTGAAATAGCAAGATTGAATTATGAAGAAGTAGTTAAAAATCATGGTACTTTAAATGCATCAAGAAAAATGATGGATACTAGTGTATACCAAGCAAAGGCCGTATATAACTTCTATAAGTATCTATATGAACATAACATTTCTATGTCATCAGTATCTATGTTTGGAACAATATCTAATCTAACAACGAATTCATATATAACATTCGTTATGTCAACAATGGCTATGGTATTCGCTATTTTTGGTATTGTTACAATAATTAGATCGCTAGCTGGTGAAAGAGTAAACGGAACACTAAAGATGCAATTGTTAAGACCGGTGTCTAAAGATGCCATTATAGTGGGCAAGTTCCTTGCTACATGGATTGTAACTGTTGGTGTAATGATATTCTTCTTCCTTGCTACTTGTGTAGTTGGTGTACTTGCATTCAAGTTTGACCAATCTCAAGTATATGGAATCATAAATGCAGAGAAGGTATTTACAATGTCTCCATATGGAGCAATGGCATTAACGCTATTCTATTACATAACTTATGTATCTCAATTTATTATATTAGGATTGTTTACTGCATCATTTATGAGAAAGAATGAAGGCGGAGCAATTGCTTTAGGTATAGTAATACTTCTAATTGGTTCAAATATCGAAGAATGGTTAGGCTATATCTTTATTGGATACGTAGGAATTATGCAAAATATGTCATGGTTGAACGCATTAACATTATCTGGCCCAGGATTAAGTTATATGAACCTATATTCAATGGTAGGATTATCTTCAGCTTGGTTTGTTGGAATGTTTATTGGATCAATCTGCTTATTCAGAAACGAAGACATACATAGTTAGTCTTCTTTGCAATCTTCTATCCTTAGAGCGTCAAACTCTACAGGATGGACAAAATCTGAAGCCTTAAACATAGTATTGTGGAATAGGGCGAAATTCTTATAGTGATAAGGAATTATTACGGGTGTGGAGATTTCTAAAAGATTACAGATGTCTCCCACCCATTTTTGATATGTTAAATATTTCATCTCTGAATCGTCTTCATAGATGATGTCTTTTTCAATCTCGTTATTCTTAATAATCTTGGCCCAAATTCTCATAAGATTATCCTATATTCTTTTATTTAGTTTGTCAAATTTGAATCCAATTAAATTTGTAACTTAAAAAGGGGTATAAAAATGGTCATTTTGCAACTATTGTGACACTGTGTTGCAAATTTATGTAAAATTTATATAAAAACGATTGACACTACTAAAAAATGGAATTATACTATGCTTGTAAAAAATAAATTAGCTCATAATTTTCCCCCTTATCATATAAATTGAAGGAGCATTACAAGTAAGTTGTGGTGCTCCTTCTTTTTTTAGTATTTATCGATATAATTTCAAATTTTCACAATTAAAAACAGAGTAATTTTTAAGCCTAAATCTGCCTCAAAATACTCATTATGCAACATATTGTCAAAAATATGCACAAAATGGGACAAAATTTATTAAGGTTGGTTTAATTTTTTAAGGTTATTTTATGCAAATTGCAACTAGTAGTCACATTTTTTTAAGGTTATCTTTGGTTTGGGGCCAATATTGACATTATTTTGCGCTATAAATATAATTATTTATGATTATAAATTTGGAGGTAGCTCACATGGGATGGCTAAAAAATCAATTTAGAAAAGTAATTCAATGGGAGGATCAAGACGTATCAACTCTTGTTTACAAATATCCATTAGAAAAGAAACAAGAAATCATGAGAAAGTCTGTTCTTGTAGTAAATCCTGGACAAAAAGCAGTATTTGTACAAGAAGGCAAGATCGCTGATGCTTTTGGCCCTGGTACATATGAATTAGCAGACATCAAGAATATTCCTATTTTAACAACACTATATAATTGGAAGTATGCTTGGGAAAGCCCATATACTGGTGACGTTTACTTCATATCTACAAAGCAAAATATTGATATGAAATGGGGAACAACAAATCCTGTTATCATGAGAGATCAAGATTTCGGTATGGTAAGAGTAAGAGGATTTGGTACATATTCATTCTCTGTTGGTACTCCAACGCAAGCAATGGATGAATTATGTGGCGCTATGGGAAAACTTACAGTTTCTCACGTAGACAATTACTTTAGAAAAGTTATTACTTCGACTTTGTCGAATGTTATTGCTGAATCAGAAATTCCAGCACTAGATTTATCTATGCATTATGAAGAATTAGCAAATGCAGCTAAAGCAAGATTAAAAGATGATTTTGCAAACATCGGTATTAAGCTAAATTCTCTATACATAGAGAACCTATCTCTACCAGAAGATGTAGAGAAGATGATGGACAAGAGAACATCTGTAGGCGTTATGCAAGGTGCTATTGGCGATTATGCTCAAATGCAAACTGTTGAAGCTATGCGTGATGCTGCAAAGAACCCAGGAAATATGAGCGGTATGGGCATCGGCCTTGGCGCTGGATTAGGAATGGGTAAAATGTTCGCAGATGAAATGCAAGGAGCTTTATCTAATAAAGGAACTGCAAAACCAGCTGGCGCTACAGCTAAATGTCCTAAGTGTGGGGCTGAAATTGGCGCAAAGGCTAAGTTCTGTCCAGAATGTGGGGAAAAGATTGTCGTAGAGAAGAAATTTTGCCCACAATGCGGAAAAGAGGTTTCAGGAAAAGCTAAATTCTGTCCAGAGTGCGGAGCTAAGATTTAATGGCAACAAAAGAATCTATAAAGGGCAAGATGTATAAATGCCCACAATGTGGTTCAGTCCTAGCGTTTGATCCAGCTTCTCAAAAGTTAAAATGTGTTCATTGTAATTCTTTTCAAGAATTAGTTAATGTTACTGGCGCTTTTGAAATTCCATATTCGGATGATAGCGAAAAGTCTTATACACCATGGGGTGATGCTAAAACTGTAAAGTGTAGATCATGTGGTGCGGAGTTTGCTGTAAACGAATACGAAACAGCTACAGCATGTCCATTCTGTAATACCACAAATATTATGCAAACAGATGACATCCCAGGTATTAAACCTAACGCTATTTTGCCATTTGAGATTACTCAAGAACAGGCAAAAGAAAGCTATCTAAAGTGGCTAAAGAAGCGTACAATGTCACCTAACAATTTAAAGAAGTTAGCTGAAGCTAAAGACATTAAGGGAATATATGTTCCTATGTTCACATTTGACGCAAACACATATTCTTCATATACCATAAGATATGGTATACATAGGACCGTAACTGTCGGATCTGGAAAGAATAGAAGAACTATTGTTGTTACGGATTGGTACACAGATAGTGGAAGATCAAATAACTCTTTTAACGATATACAAATTGAAGCAAGCCAATATATAACACAAAAAAATGTATTTAAGACTGGCTCATTCGACACAGATGAGGCCAAATTATATAATTCGCAATATATTGCGGGCTTTGCTGCAGAGAGATATTCTACAAGCTTAGATCAAAGCTGGGGAATGGCTCAAGGCCAGATGGACTCTATTATTAGATCGCGCATTTTAAGTAAATATCATTATGATGAATTAGATTATTTAAATGTAAAAACTGATTATCGTGATAAAACTTATAAATATTTATTAGCGCCTATATGGCTTTATGTGTATAATTATAGACATAAGCAATACACTTGCATTATAAATGGGAGAACAGGAAGCGCAGATGGCGTAGCTCCTTTATCAAAGATAAAGGTTGGACTAGTAACGGTAGCGTGTCTTGCAGCAGTAGCGGGAATCATAGCTCTCATTTACAAATATGCTTTAACGTAAATAAACTTTTTGGAGGAATAAATATATGGAGAAGATTACTAAAGATATGTTAATCGGTGATGCTATTCAAATCGGCAACTCTGATGCTATCGCTCAATGCTTATTAAGCATTGGTATGCATTGCTTTGGTTGTGCTATCGCTCGTGGTGAAACAATCGAACAAGCTGCCGAAGTTCATGGCGTTAACGTTGATGAATTAGTAGCAAAACTAAACGAAGCAGCAAATAGCTAATTGCAAAAAGGCCAAGGTGGGCATACTACTTTGGCCTTAATTTTTCAAAATTTCAATAAAAATTTCCAAATTTTACACAAATTTTACAAATATACTTTCTAATTTTGTTTGACACATATCGCCTAATATAAATATACTAATCGGGCACAAGTCGAGGGATGAAGCGGGAGGTTACCGGGCTAAAGCGGATAACTCACGTGGACAAAAGTCTGTGAAAATCGGGCGACTAACGAGGTGGCGTAAGCCACTTTTAAAAAACGGCAAGTGCGAAACACACGGCAGCGTGAATATAGTTAGTAAAAAAGGAGAAAGAAAAAAATGGCAGGACAAACAATTAGAATTAAGCTAAAAGCTTATGATCACAACTTAATCGACGTAGCAGCTGAGAAAATTGTTGAAACAGCAAAGAGAAGTGGAGTTCAAGTTTCTGGACCTATTCCTCTACCAACAGACAGAGAAGTTGTTACAATCTTAAGAGCTGTACACAAGTACAAAGATTCAAGAGAACAATTCGAATTAAGAACTTACAAGAGACTAATTGACATCTATAATCCTTCAAAGAAGGTTATCGATGCCTTGACAGAAGTTGATGTACCAGCTGGTGTTGGTATTGAAATGAAAGTTAAAAAGTAAACAACAAACGAAAAATAAATTTAGGAGGGTGAACTTTATCTATGAATAAAGCAATCATTGGAAAGAAATTAGGAATGAGTCAAATCTTTACAGCTGACGGCATTGTAATTCCTGTAACAGTAGTTGAAGCAGGTCCATGTCCAGTTATCCAAAAGAAGACTCAAGAGAAAGATGGCTACAACGCTTTACAAGTAGCATTTGGTGATGCTAAGGAAAAGAACGTTTCTAAGCCAGTAATGGGACAATTCAAGAAAGCTAATGTTACTCCAAAGAAGGTTCTAAAGGAACTTCCAATCGAGAACGTTGATGCTTATGAAATTGGACAAGAAATTAACTGCAGCATTTTCGCAGAAGGCGATCATGTTGATGTAGTTGGTACATCTAAAGGTAAGGGATTTGCCGGTGCAGTTAAGAGATGGAACCACCACATTGGACCAAAGGCACACGGTTCTGGTTACCACAGAGGTGTTGGTTCTATGAGCGCTAACTCTTCTCCATCTAGAGTTTTCAAGAACAAGAAGATGGCAGGACATTTAGGTAATGAAAGAGTTACAGTTCAAAATCTAACAGTTGCAAGAGTCGATGCAGCACGTAACTTGCTTTTAATCAAGGGTGCTATCCCAGGAGCTAAAGGCGGTATCGTTGTAGTTAAGCAAAGCGTAAAGGCTTAAGGAGATAACATATGAAAATAAACGTTTTTGATATGAATGGTAAAGACCTTAAAAAGCCAATCGAATTAAGCGAAGCAGTATTCGGACAAGAATATAACGAAGCTTTAATTCACCAAGTAGTAGTAGCTCAACTTGCTAACAAGAGACAAGGTACAAAGAGCACATTAACAAGAACAGAAGTATCTGGAGGCGGTAAGAAGCCTTGGAGACAAAAGGGTACTGGTCGTGCAAGACAAGGTAGTATTCGTTCTCCACAATGGACAGGTGGTGGCGTAGTATTCGCACCAAAGCCAAGAGACTTCTCTCAAAAGATTAATAAGAAGATGAAGGTAGCAGCAACAGTTAGTGCTCTAAGCGCTAAGGTTTCTTCTCAAGATTTAGTTGTTGTAGACAAGATCGAATTAGCTGAAGCAAAGACAAAGCTTATCGCAAACATGCTAAAAGCTTTATCAGTTGATTCAAAAGTATTATTAGTAATGGATAGAGATGACGAAGCAGTTTTAAGAGCTTGCGCTAACTTACAAAATGTTACAGTTATCAATGCAGAACTAATTAATGTTTATGATTTAGCAGCTAACAAGAAGTGCATCGCAACAGTTGACGCTATCAAAAAGCTTGAGGAGGTATATGCATAATGAAAAACTTTGACATTATCGTTAGCCCAGTATTAACAGAAAAAAGCTATGATGGCATTCAAGCAAAGAAGTATACATTCAAAGTTGCTAAAAGTGCTACAAAAACACAAATCAAGACAGCTGTAGAAGATATCTTCGGCGTTAAGGTTGCTAGAGTTAACACAGTAAACGTTGACGGAAAGAAGAAGAGAATGGGTAGATCTGAAGGTTATACTTCTGACTACAAGAAGGCTGTTGTATTCCTTACTGAAGATAGTAAGGCAATCGAGTTCTTCGAGAGCTTATCATAGGAGGAAATGAATAATGGCTATTAAGAAATATAAACCAACGTCTCCTGCTCGTCGTTTCATGTC
>JAEEGL010280395.1_pt1 | contig 25169 bp, 22 predicted proteins | sample 9134231 | NCBI WGS metagenome assembly JAEEGL01 (sample SAMN16246548, study PRJNA631951) | gut metagenome | biome: gut microbiome; feature: rumen; material: fiber-attached | host: Bos | place: Iran: Karaj | collected 2018-10 | reverse complement strand
TATGGGAAATTGTTGATAATGCTATTGATGAAGCTTTAGCTGGATATTGTAAACATATTGAGGTAACTATTTGTAAGGATAATAGTATTATTGTAAAAGACGATGGTAGAGGAATTCCTGTAGATATTCACCCTAAAACTGGTAAAAGTACTGTGGAAACTGTTTATACAGTACTACATGCTGGTGGTAAATTCGGTGGTGGAGGATACAAAGTATCTGGAGGATTACATGGTGTTGGAGCAAGTGTTGTTAATGCTCTTTCAGATTGGCTTGAGGTTAAGGTATATAAGAATGGTAATGTTTATTATCAACGTTTTAGTCATGGTGGCCACCCTGATGATGAATTAAAAGTAATTGATCAATGTGATAAAGAAAGGACAGGTACTAGTGTTCATTTTTTACCTGATGATGAAATATTTACAGAAACTACCGTATATGATTACGATATTTTAAAGAATCGTTTAAAAGAATTGGCATTTTTAAATAAAGGATTAAGAATATCCTTATTTGATGAAAGAGAAGCTGATAAGAAAGATTCATTTCATTATGAGGGTGGTCTTGTTGAATATGTTGAAATGCTTAATAAGAGCAAAACACCTATACATGAAACTATTGTAGATGTTGAGGGTGAAGAAAAGGATATTAAAGTAGAAGTTGCTCTTCAATATAATGAAACATATAATGAGAGTATTTATTCTTTTGTTAATAATATTACTACTCCTGAAGGTGGTACACATGAAGATGGAGTAAGAAGAGCATTAACTAGAATTCTTAATAAATATGCTACTAATAATAATCTATTAAAAGAAAAAGATGATCCTTTGACTGGAGAAGATGTTAGAGAAGGTCTTACAATGATTATTTCTGTTAAACATCCTAACCCCCAATTTGAAGGTCAGACTAAGACAAAGTTAGGAAATAGTGAAGTGCGTGGTATTGCGGATAAAATATTTTCAGAAGCTTTTGAGAGATTTTTACTTGAAAATCCTGATCAAGCGAGAGTTATTATCGATAAATCAATGACTGCAAGTAGGGCAAGAGTAGCTGCTAAAAAAGCAAGAGAATTAACTCGTAGAAAAGGAGATTTAGATGTTACTAATTTTTATGGTAAATTAAGTGATTGTAAGAGTAAAGATGCAACTATTTCTGAAATTTTCCTTGTTGAGGGTGATTCTGCTGGTGGTTCTGCTATTAAAGGTAGAGATTCTATGACTCAAGCTATTTTACCTTTAAGAGGAAAAATATTAAATGTGGAAAAAGCTAGATTAGATAGAGCTTTAGGAAATGAAGAAATTCGTACTATTATTACAGCTTTTGGTACTGGAATAGGGGATGAATTTGATTTATCTAAGCTTCGTTATCATAAAATAATTATTATGACTGATGCTGATGTAGATGGTAGCCATATTAGAGTCCTTCTATTAACTTTATTTTATCGTTTTTTTAAACCAATTGTTGAAGCAGGGCACGTGTATGCAGCACAACCTCCATTATTTTGTATTAAGCATGGTAAAACTATTAAATATGTTTTAAATGAAGAAGAAAGAGATGAATATTTAGCTGGTTTATCCCAAAATACTAAATATGAGATTACTCGTATGAAGGGTTTAGGAGAGATGGATGCTGAAGAATTATGTGAAACAACAATGGATATTAAATCTAGAATATTACGCCAAATTACGGTAGATGATGCTATGGCAGCAGATGAAGTTTTTTCTAAATTAATGGGTGAAGAGGTTGAACCTCGCCGTGAATTTATTGAAACCAATGCTACTTATGTTGAAAATTTGGATATTTAGGAGGGTTTTAGATGGATAGATTAGAAAAAAATAATATAGTTAAAGAGGTTCAAGATTCTTTTTTAGAGTATTCTATGAGTGTTATAGTTGCTAGAGCACTTCCGGATCTTAGAGATGGTTTAAAGCCTGTTCACAGACGTATTTTATATTCTATGTATGAATCAGGTTATACACCTGATAAACCTCATAAAAAGAGTGCTAGAATTGTTGGAGATGTTATGGGTAAATATCATCCTCATGGAGATTCTTCAATTTATGAGGCTATGGTAAGAATGGCCCAAGATTTCTCATATCGTTATATGCTTGTTGATGGGCATGGTAATTTTGGTAATATTGAGGGTTATGGTGCCGCTGCTATGCGTTATACAGAGTCTAGACTTTCTAAAATGTCACTTGAATTACTTAGAAATATTAATAAGGATACTGTTAATTTTATTCCTAACTTTGATGAGAGTGAAAGAGAACCAGAAGTTTTGCCTTCTAGATTTCCTAATATTTTGGTTAATGGTACAACAGGAATTGCGGTTGGTATGGCTACAAATATACCTCCACATAATTTAGGAGAAGTAATTGATGGTTGTGTTGCGTATATTGATAAACCAGATATTGAATTAGATGAATTAATGCAATATATAAAAGGACCAGATTTTCCTACTGGAGCTATTATTTTAGGAAATAGTGGTATTCGTAAGGCTTATGAAACTGGTAGGGGATCTATTACTGTACGTAGTAAAGCTACTATTGAAGAAGAAAATGGTAAACAATATATAATTATTGATGAAGTTCCTTATGGTGTTAATACTTTGGAATTAAAAAATAAAGTTTCTGAACTTGTACATAATAAAGTTATTGATGGTATAGCTGATTATCATTCTGATTTAAAAGATGGTATAAAAATTACTATTACTTTAAAAAGGGATGCTAATGCCCAAGTTGTTTTAAATAAACTTTATAAACATACTCAATTTCAAACTACTTATGGTATTATCTTTTTGATGTTAGATCAAGGTGTTCCTAAGACATTAGGATTAAAAGATATTATTGTTAAATATATTGATTATCAAAAAGAAGTTATTATAAGACGTACTAAATTTGATTTAGATGTTGCGGAAAAAAGAGTTCATATCTTAGAAGGTTTAAAGATTGCACTTGATCATATTGATGAAGTTATTAAGGTAATCCGTGGGTCACAATCTGATGAAGAAGCAAAAAATGGCTTAATGAATGGTTTTAAATTAACAGAAATTCAAGCAAATGCAATTCTTGAAATGAGACTTCGTCGTTTAACTGGATTAGAAAGAGAAAAAATAGAGAGTGAATTAAGTGATTTATTAAAAACTATTGCTGAATTAAAAGCTATACTTGCTAGTGATGAAAAGATATTAGAAGTAATAAAAAATGAATTACTTGAAATTAAACAAAAATATGGTGATGAGAGACGTACTAATATTGATATGACTGCTATTGAATATATCGAAGATGAATCTTTAATCCCAGAAGAGGATATTATAATTAATTTAACTAGAAATGGTTATATTAAAAGATTAAGAACTGATACTTATAAGACACAAAATCGTGGTGGTGTTGGTATTAAAGGTATGTCTACTAATGAAGAGGATTTTGTTGAACATTTAATTTCTATGAGTACTCATGATTATATTTTATTCTTCTCTAATAAAGGTAGAGTGTATAGAATGAAGGGATATGAAGTACCTGAATTTTCTAGACAATCAAAGGGATTACCAATAATCAATTTATTACCACTAGAAAAAGAAGAGAACATAAGTTCGATAGTTAGCATTAAACAAGATGATGATAATACTAAATATTTAATGTTTGCAACTAAGAATGGAATTGTTAAAAGAACTCCTATTGAAGAATTTGATAGTATTCGAAAAGGTGGTAAAATTGCCATTGTTTTAAAGGATAATGATGAATTAATAAGCGTAAAAAGTACTTGTGGAAAAAATGAAATTGTGATTGGAGCTAGCAATGGTCGATTAGTTCGTTTCAGTGAAGATGAAGTTCGTTCTATGGGACGTAGTAGTTCTGGAGTTAAAGGAATGGAATTAGATGGTGCTGTTGTAGTAGGGGCTGAAGTTGTTGAAGCAGGACATTATGTTTTAATTGTTACTGAAAATGGTTATGGAAAACAAACTATTATTGATGAATACCGTTTAACTCATCGTGGTAGTAAGGGAGTAAAAGCATTGAATGTAACGGAAAAGAATGGTATGATTGCTTCTTTGAAATGTTTATCACCTGATACTCCTTTAAATTTAATGATTATTACTAATAGTGGTATTATTATTAAATTACCTTTGGATCAAGTTTCTACTTTAAAAAGAGCAACCCAAGGTGTTCGATTAATTAATTTAAAAGATGATCAAAAAGTATCTACAGTAGCTTTAGTTTTAAAAGATGATGATAATATCGTTGATGGTGAAATTGATAATAAAGAAGATATTACAGATTAATAATTATAATTAAAAATAGATGTCTTACATCTATTTTTTTTGTTATTTTTAAACATTTTATTACTTGTGGATTTTTTTTAATTATAATAGTACATAAAAAAATTATTTCCCGGGAAATAATTTTGTGTAGTATATTAAAATAAATATAATGATTTAAGTGAAACATAGAAATAGATATAATATTTCCTGGGAAATAATTTTGTGTAGTATATTAAAATAAATATAATGATTTAAGTGAAACATAGAAATAGATATAATATTTCCTGGGAAATAATTTTGAGTAGTATATTAAAATAAATATAATGATTTAAGTGAAACATAGAAATAGATATAATATTTCCTGGGAAATAATTTTGAGTAGTATATTAAAAAGATATAATGTTTCATGTGAAACATAGAGATAGATAAAATATTTCCTGGGAAATATTTTAATGTAGTAAATTTAAATAAATATAATGATTCACGTGAAATATAGAAATAAATATAATATTTCCTGGAAAATAATTTTGTGTAGTATATTAAAATAATAAAATGTTCCACGTGAAACATAGAGACAGATAAAATATTTCCTGGGAAATAATTTAATGTAGTAAATTTAAATAAATATAATGATTCATGTGAAATATAAAGATATATAAAATATTTTCTGGGAAATAATTTGGTGCAGTATATTAAAATAATAAAATGTTTCATGTGAAACATAGAGATAGATAAATATTTCCTGGGAAATAATTTTGTGTGGTATATTAAAATAATAAAATGTTTCACGTGAAACATAGAAATAGATATATTATTTCCTGGAAAATAATTTAATGTAGTAAATTTAAATAAATATAATGATTCACGTGAAATATAATAATATATAAAATATTTCTTAGGAAATAATTTGTGTAGTATATAAAAAAATAAAATGTTTCATGTGAAACATAGAGATAGATAAAATATTTCCTGGGAAATATTTTAATGTAGAAAATTTAAATAAATATAATGATTCATGTGAAACATAGAAATATATAAAATATTTCCTGGGAAATAATTTTGTGTAGTATATTAAAAAAAATAAAATGTTTCACGTGAAACATAGAGATATATAAAATATTTCCTGGGAAATAATTTGGTACAGTATATTAAAAAATAAAATGTTCCACGTGAAACATAGAAATAGATATAATATTTCTTGGAAAATAATTTAATAATTATTTTATATTAAGTTAATTATATTAATTGTTTACTTTTATAACATTTTGTATTAGAATAAGCTTGTGCAATGAAAGTGATTGAACCAGGTCAGGATTGGAAAATAGCAGCCTTAAGGTCCTCCTTTCATGTGCACTTTTTTATTTAGGTGATATTATGAAGGATATTTATTTTGATGTTGCATTTGAAAATGCAAAAAAGGCATTTGATATTGATGAAGTACCAATTGGTGCTGTTATTGTTAAAGATGGAGAGATTATTTCTACTGGATATAATAAGAAAGAATCTAATAATTCTATTTTTGGTCATGCTGAAATTTATGCTATTCAAGAGGCTGAAAAAAAATTAAATAATTGGAGATTAGATGGTTGTGAATTATATGTTACTTTAGATCCTTGCCCAATGTGTGCGAGTGCTATTAAACAGTCTAGAATTACTAATGTATATTCTGCTTTAGAAAATTCTGATGATAATAACTCATCTATTATTAATTCAATATTTTTATCTGATCGTACTAATCCTTCTGTTACTTTTTATACTAATTTATATGTTGATAAATCTAAAAAATTATTAAATTCTTTTTTTAAAAGACATAGAATGAAATAATTTTTTTTATGGTATAATATTCTTAGGAGGTTTTATTATGTACCAAGCTTTATATCGTAAATATCGACCTATTGATTTTGATTCTGTTGTTGGTCAAAACGTTATTGTTAAAACTTTAAAAAATTCAATTATTCATACTTCTTTTTCTCATGCTTATTTATTTATTGGGCCTAGAGGTACTGGGAAAACTACTATTTCAAAAATATTTGCTAGAAATATTAATTGTCTTAATCCTATAGATGGTAATGCATGTAAAAAATGTAGTGCATGTTTGTATTCTTTTTCTAAAGAATGTATGGATATTATTGAAATTGATGCTGCATCAAATAATGGTGTTGATGAAATTCGTGATTTAAGAAATAAAATATCTCTTGTTCCTTCTGAATTAAAATATAAAGTTTATATTATTGATGAGGTCCATATGCTTTCTATTGGAGCTTTTAATGCTTTGTTGAAAACTTTGGAAGAACCACCTGAACATGCTGTTTTTATTTTAGCGACTACTGATCCTCAAAAAATTCCTGAAACTATAATTTCTCGTTGTCTATCTTTTTCTTTTCAAAAGATATCTAATGTTTATTTACAAGAACGATTAAAATATGTTTGTGATAGTGAGAATATTAAAATTGACTCCAAAGTTTTAGAAATAATTTCTTCTGTTGTTGATGGTGGTTTAAGGGATGCGTTAGGATTATTAGATAAGTTACATTCATATAAGAGTGATATGATTACTCTTGATGATTTTTATGAAATAAATGGTTTTGTTTCTGATTTTGAATTAGCTTCTTTTTTAAATAATATTCTTTTTGGGAATACTTCTGATGTTATTAATTCTATTGATCAATTTGATGTTTCTGGTAAAAATTTAATTCAAATATTATCTCAATTGTTAATTTATAGTAGAAATTTACTTGTGGATTATTATTTAAATAATAATAAATATTCTTTTTCGATTAATTTGTTACAAAAATTTGTTAATTTATTAAACGAAAAAATGTTCGATATTAAAAAAAGCTCAAACACAAAAATTTATATTGAATTATTATTATTAAAATTTATTAATGATAATGTAGATGATATACATTTTATTGATAATAAAGATAATGTTCTTCCTATAGATGAAAATAATAATGATATTATTGCTGATAATAATAAATCTATTAATTTAGATGATAATAATGTTGTTAATAGTAATGATGTTTCTGATAATAGTGTTGATATTAATACTGTTGATAAATTTTTTGATAATGATGTAGATTTTGATATTACTTCTCACAATTCTCCTTTAGTTTTAAATTATGATGAAATTATGAAAGTAAGAATTAATAATACTTTGGCTTTAGCGGATAAAAAATTATTGAAGAGTGAGTTAAATAATTTTGAATTATTAAAAGATTATACTTTTGATCAAGAATTTGGTTACATAGTTTGTGCATTATTGGATTCTAAATTACGTGTTGTTAGTGAAGATAATATGATTTTAAGCTATGATTCTGATGCAAATGTTAAACAAAATTTATTGATTTTGGATAAAATGATAGATATTTATTTTAAATTAACTAAATCACATAAAAATATTGCTATTATTTCTGATAATGATTGGAATCGTATAAAGAATGAATATATTTCTAATTTAAAAAATGGTATTAAGTATGAAATACAATCTGAGCCTGAAATAGTATTTGAAGAAATTAATAATAATGATATAATAAATAACAGTGCAATAGATTTATTTGGAGATATTGTTGAAATTGAATAGAGGAGTGATTTTATGAATATGCAAGCTATGTTAAAACAAGCTCAAGCAATGCAAAGAGATATGTTAAAAGTTAAAGAGGAAATTGATAATACTGAATTTACTGGGGAAAGTTCTTTTGTTAAGGTTACTTTAAAGGGTACGAAAGAAGTTATTTCTGTTAATATTAATGCAGAATCATTAGATAAAGATGATATTGATGCTTTACAGGATATGATTGTTGTTGCAGTTAACCAAGCTATTAAGAAAATTGATAAATTAACTGAAGAAAAAATGAGTAAATTTGGTAATATTCCTGGTATATTTTAATATTTATGTATCCTGATAGTTTAAAAAATTTAATTGAATCATTTAAATATCTTCCAGGTATAGGTGAAAAGACTGCTGAAAGATTGTCTTTTGCTGTTTTAGAATTAGATGATGATCAAGTTGATTTGTTCTCTGATAGTTTAAAAGATGTAAAGAAAAGTATTCATAAATGTTCTATTTGTAATACTTTAACTGATTTAGATACTTGTTTTATTTGTAATGATTCTTCACGTGATAAAAATGTTCTTTGTGTTGTTGAAGATACTAAAAGTGTTTTTTTGTTTGAAAAATTAGGGGTTTTTCATGGTAAATATCATGTTTTAGATGGATTAATTTCTCCTTTAGATGGAATTAATCCTGAAGATATTGGTCTAAGTTCTTTATTAGATAGAATTAAAAATGAAAAATTTAAAGAAATTATATTTGCATTTAAACCCAGTGTAGAAGGGGAAACTACTTCTTTATATATTAAAAAAATACTTGGTGATTTAAAAATAAAAATAACTAGATTGGCTAGTGGTGTACCTATAGGTGCTGATATTGAGTATATTGATAGTTTAACGTTAGAGCGTGCTCTTAATGATCGAAAAACTATTGAATAATTATCTATTTATTATAGTGAGGTGTTTATGGATCAACTACCTTTTGTTATCAAAAATTATATTCATTATATTGATAATGTTATTAAGAATCATAAATTATCTCATGCTTATCTTGTTGAAATTAATAATTATGAAGACGATTTGAAATATGTTTATGATTTTATTAAAATGATCTTTTTAGATTGTGAATATGATGATTTAAAAAATAATGATAATCAAATAATTAATAATATTGATAATGGTTCTTATGTTGATTTTTTTATCATAGAACCTGATGGTAATAATATTAAGAAGAATCAATTATTAGATTTACAAAAAGAATTTAGTAATAAATCTTTATTAGGAGGAAAAAGAGTTTATTTAATTAAAAATGCTGAAAAATTTAATGCTTCATCTGCTAATACAATTCTTAAATTTTTAGAAGAACCAGAAGAAAATATAGTAGCGATTTTATTAACTGATAATCGTTATCATGTTATTGATACTATTATTTCTCGTTGTCAAATTTTAAATTTAAAACAAAATAATTTTAATATTGAAATTGATGATAAATTGGTTTATTTACTAAATTGTTTTAAGAATCCTGATGATTTTTTTATTAATTATAATTATATTTTAAATGAATTATTAATTGATAAGAATAAAGGGATTGAAGTATTTAAATTAATTGAGAATATCTTTGTTCAGTTTCTTAATTGTTATTATTTAAATACTAATTATTTTTCTGATGATATATATAGTATTTTAAAGGTTATTAGTAATAAAAAAATTATTCATTTTTTATCAATATTTGAAGATGAAATTCCAAAATTAGATTATAATGTTAATTTTAAGTTATGGTTAGATTGTTTGTTTTCAAGATTTATATTAGGAGGTTAGTATTATGATTGATGTTGTTGTTGTGACTTCTAAATTATCCAAAAATTTATATTATTTATCTCCGGGTGATTTGGAGTTAAAGATTGGTGATTCAATTGTTTTTGAAACTGAAAATGGATTATTAATTGGTATTGTTTGTAAAGAAAAATATCAAGAGAAAAGCAATAATCTTGTGTTACCCTTAAATAAGATTATTAGAATTGCTAGTCCAGATGATTTAAAAAAAGAGAAAAAAAATGAAGATATATCTAATAAAGCTTTGACTGATGCAAAAAAGATTAGTAATTCTTTAGAGTTAGATATGAGTTTTGTTGATGCATATTATTATTTGGATAATTCTCAATTAGTTTTTTCTTTTTTATCTGAAAATAGAGTTGATTTTAGAGAATTAGCAAAAAAATTAGCCGCTAAATATAAGACTAGAATTGAATTAAGGCAAGTTGGAGTACGTGATAAAGCTAAGAAAATTGGTGGATTAGGGCCTTGTGGATTATTTTTATGTTGTAATTCTTTTTTAACAGATTTTAATAGTGTTTCAATTAATATGGCTAAAAATCAAATGTTAGCACTAAATCCTTCTAAAATTAATGGTATTTGTGGAAGATTATTATGTTGTTTAGGTTATGAAAATGATACTTATACTGAATTAAAAAAAGATTTACCTAAAATTGGGTTAGTTGCTGATACTTCTATGGGAATGGGAAAAGTTGTTTCTGTTGATATTTTTAAAAAGACTTATTCTGTTGATTTAAAAGAAAAAGGGATAGTTACTTTTTCTAAGGATGAAAAATAATGGAAAGAATAGATGATATACTTGGATATAAAGATTTAAAAATATTTCAAAATTCTGAGTATTTTTCTTTTTCTTTGGATAGTATTATTTTAGCTAATTATTCAACAATACGTTTAAGAGATAAAAAAATTGTTGATTTTTGTACTGGTAATGGTGTTGTTCCTATTATTCTTTCTAGAAGATGTAATAAAGATATAATTGGAGTTGAAATACAGAAAAAAATTGCTGAATTAGCTATTAAATCTATTAAATTTAACCATTTAGAAGATCGAATCTCTATTATTTGTGAGGATGTTAAGTCTTTTTCTAAATGTCATTTAAATGAATTTGATTTATTGTTGTGTAATCCTCCTTATTTTAAAGTTGAGGAATTGTCTACTTTTAATAAAAATGATGAAAAAACAATTGCCAGACATGAAATTTATTTGAATTTAGATGAGTTATGTGACTGTGCAAAAAAAATTTTGAAAGATAATGGGAATTTTTGTCTTGTTCATAGAAGTGATCGCTTGATTGAAATAATTCAGGTTTTAAAAAAATATAATCTTGAAGTTAAGAAGATTAAATTTGTACATGAAACGATTGAAAAACCTTCTTTTTTAGTGTATATTGAAGCTCAGAAGTGTGGGAAACCAGGTTTAATTGTAGATAAACCACTTATACAATATGATTTAAATGGTAATATTACCAATGAATATGATAAATTACAGAAGGAGATAATTTTATGATTCAAAAGAGTTATGATGGAAAACCTTGTTTATATTTAATACCTACTCCTATTGGTAATTTAGAAGATATTACAATTCGATCTTTAAATTGTTTGAAAAAGGTAGATGTTTTATTATGTGAAGATACTAGAAATACTGGTATTTTATTAGATTACTATGACATTCATACAAAATTAGTTAGTTGTCATGAATATAATGAAAAAAAAATAACAGATACAGTCATAGGATATTTAAAAGAAGGTAAAAATGTTGGTTTAGTTACTGATCAAGGTACACCTATTATCAGTGATCCAGGTTTTTTTGTTTCTAAATTTTTAATTGAAAATGGTTTTTCTGTTGTTTCTTTACCTGGAGCAACTGCTTTTGTTCCTGCTTTGACCGTTTCTGGCTTGGAACCTTCTCCCTTTTTATTCTATGGCTTTTTACATAATCGAGGTAATAAACAAATAGATGAATTAAAAAAATTAAAATTACTTCCTTATACTTTAATTTTTTATGAATCAGTTCATAGATTAAAAATTACATTAACTAATATGCTTGATATTTTTGGTAATCGTAATATTTCTATATGTAGAGAGTTATCTAAAATTCATGAGGAGATTATTCGTGATAAAATTGAAAATGTTATTCCTATGGTTGATTCTTTAAAGGGAGAATTCGTTTTTGTTGTAGAAGGAAATAAAGAAATTATAGATTATAGTAATTTAGATGTATTAGAACATGTAAAAGTTTATATTGATGATGGAATTTGTGAAAAAGAAGCTATTAAGATAGTAGCAAAAGAGCGTAATGTACCAAAATCTGTTATATATAAAGAATATCATGATAGGAAGTGATTATATGAAATTGATTGTTGGTTTAGGAAATCCTGGTAAAGAATATGAAAAAACTAGGCATAACATTGGGTTTAATGTTATAGATTTTTATCTCCAAAAAAAGAACATCCATGATCGGTGGGTAGATAAATTTGATGGTTTAGTATTATCAACTAGTATTTATGGTGAAAAAGTAATATTTTTAAAACCACATACTTTTATGAATTTAAGTGGGATATCTGTTAAGAAAGTTGTGGATTATTATAATATTTCTATTGATGATGTTTTAATTATTTGTGATGATTTGGATTTATTTATTGGAAATTATAAATTGAAATTAAATGGTTCTAGTGGTGGTCATAATGGTTTGAAAAGTATAGAAGAATATCTGCATTCTTCAAACTATAAGAGAATTAAAATAGGAATATCAAATGATAAGAACATGGATACAAAAGATTATGTGTTAGGTCGTTTTTCTAAAAAAGAAAATGATATTTTAGTTGATGTTTATGATTCTGTTTGTAATATTATAGATGATTATTTTTCACTTTCTTTTTCTGATTTAATGTGTAAATATAATCGAAAAAATAGGTGATATTATGAATTTTTTTGATGATTTAATTGATTTAAATATTAAAAAAAACATGGGTATATATAATTTAACCGATGAATTTTTTTGTTTGTTTTTAAATAAATTAAATAAATATAAAGATTGTAATCTTTTAGTTGTGGTTAACTCTTTATTTGAGGCTAATCAATTATATAACTCTTTATCAAATTATAATTCTAATGTTTTATTATTTCCTATGGATGACTTTTTAACTAGTGAGGCTTTGGCTTTATCTCCTGATTTAAAAATTACTCGCTTAGAGACTTTAAATCAATTAATTCTATCTAGTAATAAGATTGTAATTACTAATTTAATGGGGTATTTGCGTTTTTTACCTTTAAAAAAATGTTATGATAATGCAATTATTCATTTGAAAGTTGGAGATATTATATCTCCAAAAGTTCTTGTGGAAAAACTTTTTTCTATTGGTTATTATAAAGATACTATTGTTAATAAGACTGGTGAATTTGGAGTTAGGGGTTTTGTAGTTGATATTTTTCCTATTGATGAGGATAATCCTGTTAGAATTGAGTTTTTTGATGATGAAGTAGAATCTATTCGTTATTTTGATAGTGAATCACAAAAGTCTATTAAAAATATTTCTAATATTGAAATTAAACCTTTTTCTGAATTTTTAACTGATAAGAATATAATGGAAGAGCATTTTGGTAAACAAAAGTATTTACCAATTTATGAAAAGGTTACAAATATTTCTAATTATATGGATAATTGTATTACTTTTTTTAAAGATTATGATCAATTAGAAGGTAGTTATTATAATATAATGCGTGAAGTAACTACATATAAAGAAGAAAAAGATATGTCCTTTAATAATTCTTATATGTTTGATTTAGAAGAAATAAATATAGATTATCCTGTTTATTATTATTCTTATCGTAATATTGTTTCATTTGATTATGTTTCTAGTATGTATAATTTTAATATTAAAAGTATAAGCAATTTTCATGAGAATATTGATTTAATTAATAATTTTATTGTTCATCAAATATCTTTAGGTAATACTGTTATTATTGTGTTAAAAAAATATCAGATTCGTAGTATTTTAAAACACTTATCTATGGATGTTTTTGAAACTTCTTTTTCTAATATTAGATTAGAAAAGGTAAATATTATTGAAGGTGAAATTAATCATGGTTTTATCTATAAAAATTATGTTGTAATTACAGCGGATGAATTATTTCAAAATACAATTAAAAAGCGAAATTATAATACAAAGTATAAATATGCTACTTCTATTCATGATGTTAATAAGTTAGAAGTTGGTGATTACGTTGTTCATAATACTCATGGTATTGGTATATATAATGGTATTAAAACATTGTCTTTGAATAGCATAGAAAAAGATTATTTGGAAGTTCTATATCAAGGCACTGATAAAATATATATACCTGTTGAAAAAATTGAATTATTAAGTAAGTATTCTGGTAGAGAAGGTGGAACACCTAAATTAAATAAATTGGGTGGTACTGAATGGCAAAAGACGAAAGCAAGAGTTCGTTCTAAAGTAACTGATATGGCTAATCAGTTAATTCATTTATATGCTGAAAGAGAAGCTAGAAAAGGATTTTCTTTTTCTAAAGATTGTGATTTGTCAATTGATTTTGAAAAAGATTTTCCATATGATTTAACTATTGATCAAAAGCGGGCTATTGCACAAATAAAAGAAGATATGGAATCATCTACTCCTATGGATCGTTTATTGTGTGGAGATGTTGGTTTTGGAAAAACAGAGGTTGCTTTTGTGGCAGCATTTAAAGCTATTTTAGATTCTAAGCAGGTATTATTCTTATGTCCTACTACTATTTTATCTACCCAACATTATGATAATGCTTTATCTCGTTTTAAAAATTTTCCTGTAAATATTGGTTTATTAAATCGTTTTACTTCTCCAAAAGAAGTTCAACGTATTCTTAATGGTTTGAATGATGGTACGATTGATATGGTTATTGGTACTCATCGATTACTAAGTGATGACGTAAAATTAAAAGATTTAGGGTTATTAATAATTGATGAGGAACAGAGATTTGGTGTTGCTCATAAAGAAAAGATTAAACAATATAAGACTAATGTTGATGTGCTTACTTTAACAGCTACGCCTATTCCTCGTACATTACAGATGTCTTTAGTTGGTATTCGAAGTTTATCATTAATTGAGACACCACCTATTAATCGTTTCCCTATTCAAACTTATGTTGTTGAAGAAAATAAACAAATATTAAGAGATGCTATTTATAAAGAGATGTCTAGAAATGGGCAAGTGTTTATTTTATATAATAAAGTTCAATCTATTGAAGAATTTTCAAATAGAATTCAAAATTTGATTCCTGAAGCTAGAATAGGTATTGCTCACGGTCAATTGAATAAAAATAAGCTTGAAAGCACGATTATAGATTTTGTTAATTATCGTTTTGATATTTTAATATGTACTACTATTATTGAAACTGGAATTGATATTCAAAATGTTAATACTCTTATTATTATTGATGCTGATCACTTTGGTTTAAGTCAGTTGTATCAAATACGTGGTAGGGTTGGACGGAGTGATAAATTTGCTTATGCTTATTTAATGTATCAACCTTTTAAATCTTTAACTGAAACTGCAATAAAAAGATTAAATGTTATTAAAGAATTTACTGAACTTGGTAGTGGTTTTTCTATAGCTACTAGAGATTTATCCATTCGTGGTGCTGGTGATATTTTAGGAAGTGAGCAAGCTGGTTTTATTGATAGTGTAGGAATAGATTTATATCTTAAAATTTTAGAGGAAGAAGTTTTAAAAATCCAAAATCATATTTCAGAAGATAGTATGGAGGAGAGTGAAGAGTTAAATGATTCAAAACCTCTTATTAATGTTTCTACTCATATCAAAGATAGTTATGTTGATGAAGATGATTTAAAGATTGAAATTCATAAACTTATTAATAGTATTGAGAATCATGATAGTTTTAATAAAGTTAAAAATGAATTAGAAGACCGTTTTGGAAAAGTAAGTGAAGATTTAGTTATTTATATGTATGAGGAGTGGTTTGAAAAGTTAGTTAAGCGTTTAAATATTTCTAATGTTCACCAAAATAGAAATTCTATTGAATTGGTTTTTCCACAAAATGTTGTTGAAAAGATGGATACTGAGGAATTATTTATGGATGCTTTTAATGTTTCAAATATGTTTAGATTTATAAGTAAGGGAAGTAATTTAGTTATCGTTTTGGATATTATTAAATTGGAAAAACATCCTATTTATTATTTAGTTTCACTACTTGATAAAATTGATAGTAATTTTAGAAAGTCTATTGACTAATTATTATTACATTGTTACATTAGTAATGCTAGGAGAATAAATATGGATGAATTACAAAATATAAAAAACCAACATTTTGATAATTATAAAAAAGCTCTTATAGAAATTATTCAAATAAATACTAAAGCTTTAGTAGATGATGATATTAAATCATTCTTTTTAAAACCTCCTTTAGTTTCTATGGATATTATTCGTAATAAAATGCTATCTTTTGCTAAAAAGAATCATATTATTTTAGATAATGAAAAAATTGATAAAATATTAGATTCCTATCGTAGAGATGTCATTAATTGTTGTGAAGAAATAAAATCTTTGCGTATAGATTTCTTTTCTGATATTATTAATCATTATAAATTTAAACAAGATTCTGATATTATTGTTCTTTATAAGAAAGATTTTATTTCATTGAATAAGAGGATTAAAAAAATTGTTAAAGATCAAATTAATAATTCATTAAATGATAAATTGTTATGTAAAATTAAAAATGTTGTTTCTTCTAGTGCAGAAGAAAACAAAATAGAAAATTTTGTTCAAGAAGTATCAAATTATTTAAAGAAACAATATCAAAAACAAATATTAGAGTCTTTTGATATTAAATTATTAGTAAAAGACACAACTCTTATTAATAGTATTAAAGAGCAGGGAGATAGGTTTTTATTTACTTTAAATCATTCTAGATTATTAAACCAGAATGATTAGTATTGCATCAATATAATTATTGTGATAATATATGCTCATATTGAAATGTTGTGATGAAGAGCGAATTATTTATTATTATATTAGAGAGCTCAGGTAGGTGAAAGTGAGTATAATAAAAATAATATCGTATGGCTTCTGAACTTTTATATCGATAGGTAGGTATAAACGTAGATAGGCGTTAACTATTTAAGTGTATAATATAAATTATTATAAAATAAGGTGGTACCGCGAATTATTCGTCCTTATATTTATAATAATTTTTTTATATCCATTTAAAAAGGGAGATGAATGATAATGGAAAAGAAAAAATATTATATTTCAACAGCAATTGCTTATACTTCAGGTAAACCTCATATTGGTAATACATATGAAATTGTATTAGCTGATGCGATTGCGAGATTTAAACGAATGTTAGGGTATGATGTTTATTTTCAAACAGGTACAGATGAACATGGTGAAAAAATTGAATTAAAGGCTAAAGAAGCTGGTATTGAACCTCAGAAATTTGTAGATGAAAAAGCAGCTGATATCAAAAAAATATGGGATATTATGAATACTAGTTATGATCGATTTGTTCGTACTACTGATCCTAAACATGAGAAAGTTGTTCAACATATCTTTAAATATATGTATGATAAAGGAGATATTTATAAGGGGGAATATAAGGGATCTTATTGTACTCCTTGTGAATCTTTTTGGACTGAATCTCAACTTGTAGATGGAAAATGTCCTGATTGTGGTAGAGATGTTGAAGAAAAGTGTGAAGAGGCATATTTCTTTAAATTAAGTAAATATCAAAAAAAATTAGAGGAATATATTGAGTCTCATGATGATTTTATTCAACCTGTTTCTCGTAAAAATGAGATGATTAATAATTTTATTAAACCAGGACTTCAAGATTTATGTGTTTCTAGGACTTCATTTAAATGGGGAATCCCTGTAGATTTTGATGATAAACATGTTGTTTATGTTTGGTTAGATGCTTTAACAAATTATATTACTAATATTGGTTATGATGTTGGTAATTCTAGTGATGAATTTAATTATAGGTGGCCTTGTGATTTACATTTAATTGGTAAGGATATTATACGTTTTCATACTATTTATTGGCCTTGCTTTTTAATGAGTTTAGATATTCCTTTACCTAAACAAGTATTTGGACATCCTTGGTTAATTATGAGTGATGGAAAGATGAGTAAATCTCGTGGTAATGTTATTTACGCTGATGATTTAGTTGAAGAGTTTGGGGTAGATGCTGTTAGGTATTATTTTTTACATGAGATTCCTTTTGCTAATGATGGTGTATTTACTAGGGATTTATTGATTGAAAGAATTAATGGTGATTTAGCAAATGTATTAGGTAATCTTGTTCAGAGAACTATTTCAATGGGAAATAAGTACTTTGATGGAAAGATAACTGATAAGAAGGTAGATGATTCTTTAGATCAAGAATTTCTTAAAAATATTTCTACATTATCTGACCGTGTAACTGCTAAAATGGATTCTTTACAAATAAGTGATGCTATTACTGAGGTGTTTAATTTATTACGTGCTAGTAATAAATATATTGATGATACAACTCCTTGGGTTTTAGCTAAATCTGATGAGACGAGAGATCGACTAGAAACTGTTTTATATCACTTATTAGAAGCTATTCGTGTTTCTGCAGTTTTCTTAGAGCCATTCTTACCTAGTACTAGTGAATCTATTTTGAATCAATTAAATACAGATTGTAAAGATTTTGGATACAATTCATCTATTTCTTATGAATTAGGTACACCTAGTCCATTATTTATGAGAATTGATACAAAAAAAGAATAATTTAGTTTATTCTTTTTCTTTATTTAAATAATCTATAAATATTTTACTAGCAAATGTTAATGAGATTGATTTATTAGTTGCTATAATAATACTTTATTTATGCTATAATTTATTTGGGATGGTGATATTATGATAGATACTCATTGTCATATTTCTAAAGAAGATTACCAAGATATTGATTTAATTATTCAAGAAAATATTGGTAGTGGTGTTGATAAAATTATTATATCTGGATGTACAAAGGAATCTATTATTGAATCTTTGGAAATATCTAAAAAATATCCTTTCATCTATACAACAATTGGATATCATCCTAGTGAAGCTGATATTATTACAGAGAATGACTTAAATATATTAGAAAATCAGATTAAGACTAATTCTATTGTTGGGGTTGGGGAAATTGGTTTAGATTATCATTATGGTAAAGAGAATAAAGAAAAGCAGATAACTTTATTAAAAAAACAAATGTTATTGGCAGAAAAGTATCATTTACCTGTTGTTATTCATAGTAGAGATGCTACTGAAGATACTATTTCAATCTTAAAAGAATTTCCTAATGTAATTGGTGATATTCATTGCTTTAGTGGTAGTATTGAAACTGCTAAAATATATATATCAATGGGATATAAAATTGGGATTGGTGGTGTAGTTACTTTTAAAAATAGTAATTTATTCAAAGTTGTGGAAGCTATTGGAATAGATTCAATTATATTAGAAACTGATGCTCCTTATCTTACCCCTGCTCCATATAGAGGACAAGTTAACTCTTCTAAATATATTCCAATTATTGTTGAAAAAGTAGCTGAAATATTAGATATATCAGTTGAAAAGGTAGTTGAAATTACGGATAAAAATGCTATTAGATTGTTTGACTTGAAATAGAATATATGTTATCTTTAAGATAATAAGTGGGTTGGAGGAATAAGATGAAAAATATTGGTAGTTATCAAAATAAAAAAATTCTTTTAATCTCTCTTTTTTTAGTTGTAATAATTCTTGTTTTTTTATATGGAAATTATCGGAAAAATATGAATTCTGTAATTCCTAATAATAAATCATTATATGTTAGATTTGAGGCATCTGATATTGTGGGGATTCAAAATAAATTGCCTGTCTCTGATACTTTGGGTAAAAAATTTAATGGTGAAGGTACAGAAGATGGAGTTCAAGGGTATTTAGAATTTTCTATTACTAACAATGAAAATAATAAAGTAAAATATGAAATAATTGCTACTAAGCAAAAAGTTGATGGTAAAGAGATTAATAACCATTATGTTAAGATGTATCTTACTAATATTGAGAATGAACCTTTACCTGGATTTGATTTAAATTCTGTTCCTGTCTATTATTCTTTTCCAAAAGCAAATGATAGATCCTCTGGTAAGGTATTATATACTGGGGTATTACAAAAAAATAGTTCAGAAACTTTTAAATTACATATGTGGTTAGCAGATAATTATGGAATTACTACAATTCCTGAGAGCTTTAAGGTTGATATTGATGTTCAAGTAAAATAGGAGGATTTGAAATGAAAGAAAAAAAGAATAAAATTCCTTTTGGGTTGGTTTGTTTTATTATTTCTTTATTATTACTTATATTATTAATTATTGGTATCTATGTTTTTAATAATAGAAAGGCTAAAGTTGTTAATGTTGAAGAAAATGGTGGGAATATTGTTTTAAACTATACAAATCATATGTCAGGTTTATCCTTAGAAAATATTATTCCAACAACTGATTCTGTTGCAAAAAAAGGTCTTTTAGATGGAGAATATTTTGATTTTTCAGTTTCGCTATCTTTAGATAATGCTACAGAGATTGAATATGAGATTGCATTAATTAAAAATACTAAAAAGACTACTATTAAAGATGATGATATTAAAGTATATCTTGAGCAGGAAAAAAGTGGTACTTATAGTTCAGTTTTGGAACCTACAGCTTTTACTCCCATAAAAAGCAAAACAAAACTAGGTAGTCCTGCCGGCTCTATGGTTTTGTATAGTATTAAGAAATCTAAATCCGGTGATGATAATTATCGTTTACGTATTTGGTTATCTGATACAAGTTTAGTAGATAGTGGAAATGTAGAAGTTGAGGTTCAAATATTTGGAGTAGCTCGTTAAAAGAAGTGTAAAATCATTTCTTTTTTTTGTTGATTTATAGTTTTTTAGTTTATAAGGTATTATAATTAATGTAGATTGGAGCGGTAATATGATAGAATTGAAAACAATAAAATCATCTTTTTTTTACTTTTTTCATATTGTTGCTCGTTCATTTTTTATTGCTATTCTCTGTTTAATGGTTTTATCTGGTTTTGTTTTTTTTCTATATATGGGTGATTTATTATTTATAAGTAAGGATACTAATTTGAAAAAACCTTTATTTGGTACGTATTTAATTGTTTCTCCTAGTATGGTTCCTACTATTAATGTTAATGATGTAATTATTATTAAAAGATTTGATGGTGATCAATATGACGTAGGTGATATTATAACTTTTGTTTCTAATGATATTAATTATAAGGGGTTATTAGTAACACATCGTATTGTTCATAAAGAGAGTGTTGGCAATAATGAATCTATTTATACTACTAAAGGGGATAATAATCTTTTAGAAGATTCGGCAATTGTTAATACTAGTTCTATTTGTGGTAAAGTTTTATTTAGAATTCCAAAAGTTGGATATATAAAAGAGTTTTTTACAAAACCTATTAATTATTTTATATGTTTGTTAATTCCAACTTTATTCTTTATTTTATATGAATTATTTAGAATTTTATTTGTTATAAGAAAGAAAAAAATATAATTCTTTCTTTTTTAATTAAGGTGTTTTATAATAATCATCAGTTGGTGATCATTTTGGAAAAGTATGATGTAAAATTTAAAAAAAGATTTGGACAAAACTTTTTGAAAGATAAAAATATAGTAAAAAGAATTGTTGATGTTAGTGGAGTTGATTCTGATTCATTAGTAATAGAAGTTGGGCCTGGCGGTGCTATTATGACATGTGAGTTAGCAGCTAGAGCAAAAAATGTTTTGGCTTATGAGATTGATGAAGATTTATCTGATGTTTTGTATCAAAAAGTTGATGATTACCCAAATATAGATGTTTTATTTCAAGATTTTTTAGAAGCTGATTTGATGAGTGATATTCAAAATTATTCTTTTAAAAATGTTTTTTTTGTTAGTAATGTTCCATATTATATAACAACTCCTATTTTATTAAAACTTTTACAATCCGGTATTTATTTTAAAAAGATTGTTATGATGGTGCAAAAAGAAGTAGGGGATCGTTTTTGTACTACTCCTGGAAATAGGGAATATGGTTCTATTACAGTCCTTTTAAATTATTTTTATGATATAAAAAAAGAGTTTTTTGTTTCACGTAAACAATTTATACCAGAACCAAATGTTGATAGTGTGATTGTTTCTTTTACAGAAAAGAAAGATAAGCTTCCTTTGAAAGATTTTAATTTATTTGAAAAAATTTTAAAAGATTCTTTTCAGTATAAGCGAAAGACAATTAAAAATAATCTTAAAGGATATGATTTAAAAATAATAGAAAATGTATTGGGTGAATATCATTTTGATTTAAATGTTAGAGCTGAAATGCTAAGTGTTGATATTTTTGTTGCTTTAGCAAATGCTCTTAAAAAGTAATTATATTGTATTATATATTGATTTTTCATTTTTGATATTATAAAATAGAATTGTAAAGTTAAATACTTTAAGAGGGAGGAATAGTCTTATGAAGATTACATCTGTAAATGTACGCAAAATTGAAAAGGAAGGTTCTCGTATGAAGGGAATTGCATCTATTTTATTAGATGATAGTTTTGCTGTACATGATATTAGAATTATTGAGGGAGACAACGGTCTATTCATAGCAATGCCTAGCCGAAAGACTGCTACTGGTGGATATCGTGATATTGCTCATCCAATTAATCCTGAAGTACGTGCAATGTTTGAAGAAGCAATATTGGATGCTTATGATAAAGCTGAAGATGTTTCATCTGATGAAGAATAAGATGCTTTGCATCTTTTTTTTTGATAGTGTAAACATAAGTAAAAAAATAATGTTTTTTAGCCTTTTTAATTGATTGTTGCGTTATAATATAAGTTGAAAAGGTAGGTGAATGTAATGGCCAAGAATAAAAATATTGTAAAAGCCAAAAGAAGAATGGTCTTTTTGGGGTTATCTTCTATTCTTATTATTTTTGCTACGACATTCACTATAGGTAGGTATTGGGTAGAAATATTTGAAAAGTACCAGGAAAAAAAGATATTAGAAGATGAACTTTTAAGTTTAAAAGAAAAAGAAGAAGAATTAAAAGTTGATGCAAATAAATTACAAAATCCTGATTATGTTGCTAGATATGCTAGAGAAAAATATCTATATTCTAAAGAAGGAGAATTTATTTTACAAATTCCTGAAGAAAAATAGCTATTTTTCTTTTTTTTCTGTTATAATAATGATGGATTAATGGAGGTGCTCTATGATTCATATAGAAGATCACTTTTTATTTCATAAAAATGACATTATTGTTGTTGGGTGTTCTACTGGCCCTGATTCTATGGCTTTAGTTGATATGTTATTGAAGATACGTGATAAATATATGCTTTCTATTGTTGTGGCACACGTTAATCATAATGTACGAAAAGAAAGTTATGATGAGGCAAATTTTTTAAAGGATTATTGTGTGAATAACCATCTAACATTTGAGACTATGGTTATTGAAAATTATGGGGATGATAATTTTCATAATGAAGCAAGAAATATTCGATATCATTTTTTTGATTCTATCGTTCATAAGTATAATGCTAATTATTTAATGACCGCTCATCATGGAGATGATTTAATTGAAACTATTTTAATGAGAATTGTCAGAGGTTCTAATTTAAATGGTTATAGTGGTTTTAAAGATAATATTTCAATGGGTGATTATTCTATTGTACGACCTTTGATTCATTTTACTAAAGCTGAATTAGAAGAATATGATCATCAAAATAATGTTCCTTTCTTTTTAGATTATTCTAATACTAAAGATACATATACTAGAAATCGATATCGTAAATATATTCTTCCATTTTTAAAAGAAGAAGAAAAAGATGTTCATTTAAAATTTTTAAAGTTTAGTCAATCCTTACAGGATGCAGGTAAATTTATAGAAAAGGAAAGAAAAAAAGCTCTTGAAAGAGTTTTAAAAGATAATAAGATTCAAATTGATTTGTTTTTAAGGGAAGATTTTTATATTCAAAAAGAGATACTTTATTTTTTACTTAGTGATTATTACCAAGATGATTTAATATTATTAAATGATAAGCATATTCTTTTAATATTTAAATTGATTGCTAGTAAAAAAGTTAATTCATTTATTAATTTACCTAATGATGTAATTGCTAGAAAGAATTATAATGAATTAGAATTTGTTAGAGAAGTAGATGATATTTCTTGTTATGAGATTGAATTTGATCAATTTATTACTTTGCCAAATCAACATATTATTGAGAAGATAGATGATACTGATGATAATAGTAATAATATTTGTAGGTTAAATAGTGAGGAGATTACTTTCCCTCTAATTATTCGTACTAGAAAAATAGGTGATAAGATTTCTGTTAAGAATCTAAATGGTAGTCGAAAGATTAAAAATATTTTTATTGATAAAAAAATACCAAAAAAAGATAGGGATTTATGGCCTATAGTAGTAGATTCTACAGGTAAGATTGTTTGGATACCTGGTATAAAAAAATCTAAATTTGACAAAAAAAAGAACGACTATTATGATATAATATTGAAATACAGTTAGGAGGAATGTGTGTGAAAAATAAAATAGATAAAAAAACACTGAAGAAAGGATTACTACCTTATTTATTTTTAGCAATTATTATGCTTGGTGTTTTTTATGTTTTAAATGTTTTAAATAGTAATGTTCATGAATATACTTATGATGAATTTATAGAAAAGTTAGATAAAGGAAAAATAACAGAATTAAAATTAATTGCTAGAAGTAGTGGACGTGTTTATGAGGTTTCTGGTACATTGAGTGATTATGAAGAAAATGAATCGTTTGAGGCTACTTTACCACTTAGTGAAGAAGTTATGAAAAAGATTGTAGCTGCTAGCGATTCAAAAAGATTTAAACTTACTGTTGAACCTGATCCTGATTCTTCATCATTATTACTTATTGTAGTAAATGTTTTACCTATAGTATTATTAGTTGGTGGTGCTTTTTGGTTTTTTAATAAGCAAATGGCTGGTAACAAGAGTTCTTTAGATTTTGGTAAGAGTAGAGCTAGATTAAGTAGTGATGATAATCAAGTTACATTTAAAGATGTTGCTGGATTAAAAGAAGAGAAAGAAGAAGTTAAAGAATTAATTGATTTCTTAAAAGACCCAAAAAAATTTCAAAAGTTAGGTGCTAGAATTCCTAAAGGTGTTTTATTAATGGGTCCTCCAGGGACTGGTAAAACCTTACTAGCTAAAGCTGTAGCCGGAGAAGCAAATGTTCCTTTCTACTTTATTAGTGGATCTGACTTTGTTGAATTATTTGTTGGTGTTGGTGCTAGTCGTGTAAGAGATATGTTCCAACAAGCTAAGAGAAACGCTCCTTGTTTAATCTTTATTGATGAAATTGATGCAGTTGGTCGTCAAAGAGGTACTGGTTTAGGTGGTGGACATGATGAAAGAGAACAAACATTAAACCAATTACTTACTGAGATGGATGGTTTTGGTGCTAATGAAGGAATTATTATTATTG
>JAEEGL013913904.1_pt1 | contig 25170 bp, 20 predicted proteins | sample 9134231 | NCBI WGS metagenome assembly JAEEGL01 (sample SAMN16246548, study PRJNA631951) | gut metagenome | biome: gut microbiome; feature: rumen; material: fiber-attached | host: Bos | place: Iran: Karaj | collected 2018-10 | reverse complement strand
TCCGACGCTTGTAGGTTTCGGCGTCAGCAACAAGGAGACCTTCCGCGCCGCCGCCGACCATTCGCGTGGCTGCATCATCGGCAGCGCGTTCATCAAGTTGCTCGGCAGCTGCGCAAGCATCGACGAGGCTGTTGAGACGCTGATTAACAGAGTGAAATAACATTTTTGCACGACAATTTCATTAACCCCGCACATCCTCAACTTTGTTGCAATAATGTGCACGGTCAAATGAAATTGTCGTTTGTTTTTGATTAATAGTTTCAATTATTTTTCGGACAACATTTCCTTCCAAAATTTTACGGCGAAACCTGACAATCAAAAAATCTTACTAAATATTTTTGCATCCAAAAATTTGGGTGTCAAACATTTATAAAACACTCTGTAAGGTTCACTATACACACAAAAAAAAAACGACTTTTTGCGAAATTATATATACCTTTGCACCGACAAAACAGACTTCTGTTTCTGCGCAAAAAAAAAATACAAAAAATATCACGTTATATGAAAAATATCAATTAGTTTTACGTCCTGAAATTTACCAATCAAGATGAAACGAATTTTATTGATAGCCGCGATGCTGCTCCAATGCGTCGCAGCGATGGCTCAGAAAGCCAACAACGATTTGAAAATCAGCATATTGACGTGCGCCCATGGTGCGGAGATATACGCCGCCTTCGGGCACAGCGCGTTCAGGGTGCAGTCGCCGTTGCGCGGTATCGACAAGGTGTACAATTATGGCACGTTCAATTACAACCAGCCATTTTTTGTGCTGAAATTTGTCCGTGGGTTCCTTGATTACGCCGTCACGGGATACGGCTACCCTTATTTCAGGATGGAATACGTGCAGGAAAAGCGCAAGGTGAACGAGCAGGTGCTCAACCTCTCGCCCGAACAGGCGCAGGCGGTGTACGACTTCCTCGAATGGAACGCTTTGGAGAAAAACCGCTATTACAAGTACAATTTTCTCGAAGACAACTGCGCCACGCGCATCCGCGACGTTCTCAAGAACGCCTGCGGCGACCACATCATATTTCCCGACACAACATACTCCTTCACGCTCCGCGACGCCATCGACGAGCGCATCGAAGATATGCCGTGGTTCAGGTTTGGAATCACGCTGCTGATGGGACTTCCTGTCGACAAAAACGCCACGGCGATGACGGCGATGTTTCTTCCCGACTATGTGTACAACACCGTAGCCGAGACCAAAATCATCAGGGACGGCAAGCCGGTGCCGATAGTCAGCGAGAGCGGCGTCGCCGTCTATGCCGACAAGCCCGTCAGCCGCACCGACATCATGACGTACATATCCCCGGCTCTGCTGCTGTGGATATTATTTGCGGTGTGGGCGTGGTTCACCTACAAGGAAGTCAAAAACCACACCTACCGCTCCGGCGGCGACAAGACGTTGCTTTTTACATTGGGCATGTTTGGCATGTTGTTTTTGGTGATGTGGTTTTGCACCGAACACACCGTCACTGCCAACAATATGAACATCCTTTGGGCGTTGCCGACGCACGTGGTGGCTGCGTGGGCGGTCAAGTCAGCCAAGCCGTTTTGGAATACATATTATAAAGTGTCGGCAATCATCACCGGCGCGATGCTTATTTTGGCACCGGTCATACCACAGCACTATGATCCGGCGTTTTATCCTATATTGATGATTGCCACAATGCGCCTCGCCCGCATCGGGTGGCGGAAAAATTGAAAATTGAAAATTGAAAATTGAAAATCAAAAAATAAAAAATCGCACTTAACATGACAAACAAGATATTGAAGGCATTTTTCTTTTTGACAACGTTGACCATGGTGATGCAGGCGGCGGCGCAGGACATCCTCGTGGTAAATCCGGAGTTCAAGAAGACCGCGCCATACGAGTTCAACAGCGAGTGGCACTACCTGACGTCTGACTTGTACTTGTTCAACGGCACCAAGTTTCAGACCGCGCTCAACGGCATGTACGCCGCATTGCCCAAAAAAAAACGCGCCGAAGCCCCTTACCCCGAAAACATCCTGATCACAGCCTCCATCGACGGCACGGCATTGGGCAAGTTGAGCTACCCGATATTCAATTTCAACGTCAAGACCACCGACGGCACGATGAAGACCTTCACCGCCGACAGTTACGAGGCCATCCGCCTTATGGACAACCTCCCGCTCACTTCCATCGGCAACAGCAAGATAGACTGCAACATCAACATCGACATCATCACCAAGGCCACCCCTAACAAGATTTACGACTTTGTGGCGACGCAGCTGAAATCCATTTCGGACTTTTCAGCGCCGCTCTCCGCCGCCAAGACCCTCGTCGGCGAGCTTGGAAACCTGATTTTCTCAAAGACCAACAACAAGGAATACAAATTCAACTCCACGATCAGGCTTTATGAGGAGGACGGATTCAGCAAGAGGGTGGCGTCGGTGAGCGTATATTCCTTCATCCCGTCGCAAAAAGGCACGGCGGATATAAACCCGGTGGCTCTGTTCAAGTACATCGACGAAACCGACAACCCCAAGCTCGACCGCGACAAGATAGCCTCCCTCGTCAGATGCCCGCAATATCCGTTCATGGTCATCGTCAACTACAAGTCAAAATACGTATCCGACCCCGTCATCGGCGACCAGACCACCAGCGAGACCGTGGAGGCGAGGCTCGCAAAAGTCAAGAAGGCCTACGACAATTCGCTCCTCAGCGCGGAGATTTACACCCAGGAACTCAAGCTCATCGACTACCTCAACGACTTCGTGACACTCAAGTCGAGCATCAACAACTACACCCTCAACACCAAAAACCGCATCACCGACGACTTCAAGCCGCTCTTCCTGCAAATTTTTGACAATTACGTGAAGCTCCGCGCCACGATGAAGTCGCGCATGCAGGAGTTCGCGAAGAATCCCGTGTTCCAAAACGAATTCCTGCCCACCTACCAGACCATCATAACCAACGCCGAAGGCTACCTCGACGGCGACAACAACCTCAAGAACATCAAGAACATCGCCCTCGCCCTCGACGAGCAGAAAGCCCCGGGGCGCAAGGCTTCCACGCCCGACGACAACGAAAAGACACTCTCCGTACTCCATTCGATAACATTCCCCGACAATATGGGCGACAGCTTCGCCCTCGCCGAACTTCGTGCGCTCACCACCCGCATCGAAAACGAGCAGTATTCCAAGGTGTTTGCCGCCAAAGTGGACCGCCTCAAGGCGATGCGACCGGGCGCGGAGGCGTCGTCGTACTGCGAAAAACTCAGGAGCGACGTCAATTCCACCTACTGCCGCCTGTGCCGCGAGCGCGCCAACGCCGTCATCAACGACTACATGCAGCGTCAGGAGGACGAAAACAACCGCCTCGCCGCACAGCAGCTCGACGCCGCCATCAGCAACGCCCGCGACCAGATATTCACCATCCTCCAAAAAGAGAAAGTAATCCGACGACATTTCGACGGCGACTACCCCGACGGCATGCCCGACGACGTGGCGTACCTGAAAGAGGACTTCGACCGCCTTCAGACCGACCGCGCCAAGCTCCAGTCGGCACTAAAAAATGATTATTCAGGACTGAATACCACTCAAATTAACATCGCCGCTGAAGATATTATATACCAATCGCAAGATTTGGCAAAAATTTTGGAGCGGATATGCAAGCGCATGCCGGTGCTTTGCAACGAGTGACATTAGCAAAAAAAAAGACACGGCATAAAATAAATATACATCATGAACGTTATCAAATAAGACACGAGCAAAATAATAGAGTACCGTTATGAAAAAACTATTTATATATATATTAGCACTTGCAGCTCTGATAACAGTCCGTATGCACGCCGCATACGGGCAAATTATACAGTTTTCGCAGTTTTACGCCGCGCCGCTATACCTTGCGCCGTCGTATGCGGGCGATTGCTATGGCAGCAGGGTGTCGCTCAACTACCGCAACCAGTGGCCGGAGGTTGGCACATTCAATACATACGCCGTCGCATACGACCAAAACCTCCACAAGATAAACAGCGGCGTGGGTCTCATGGTACTCAGGGACGACGCGGGCGAGGGAAGCCTTGCTCTCACCTGCATAGACATCTGCTACTCCTGGTGGACGCACATCAACAGGCAGTGGATCGTAAGGCCGGGCATCGGCTTCAAGTACAACCAGAGGAGCGTCGACTTCGAGAAACTCATATTCAACGACATGATCAACGAGCTTGGCATCGTCGACAAGGCCACCACGGAGAACCCGCCCGTGCCGCGCAAGCCTTACCTCGACATCCAGGTGTCGTGCGTCGCGTCGTCCGACAAGTATTTTGGCGGCATTTCGGTGGACCACCTCCTCCGTCCCAAGGCCTCGCTCTATGAAGACAATTCGTACCGCGAAAACATGAAGGTGACACTCACCGGCGGCGCCACAATTTTCGTAGGTGCGCCGCAGACCGCCACCAAGGGCCGTCAGAGCAGGGAAGACATGCAGCACATCACCTTCACGCTCCTGTACGACTTCACCACGCAGGCCGACAACCTCAGCGTCGGCACCTATTGGCACAAGGATCCATTCACCATCGGCTGCTGGCTCAGGGGCATCCCGGTGGCTGTCCGCGCCGAATCTTACAGCAACCTCGACGCCATCGCCGTAATGCTCGGCTACAAGATATTCAACCTCCGCATCGGCTACAGTTACGACTTCACAATCGGACACCTCCTCAGCTCCACCGGCGGCAGCCACGAGCTCTCGGTCCAATACGAATTCCAGCCCAAGGCAAGGTCCAAAAAACGCCACAGCGTGATTGCCTGTCCGAAGCTGTAATTATATGTGGAGTCTCAAATGTTGTGTCTCTACAACGAATGAAACACATTTTAAGTTCATTAGTTTTGTATTCGTTCAATTCGAAAAAATTATTGCAAATAATTTTTCTTCATTACAATACAAACATTCGTTTTATTCGTTTAATTCGTTGTAAAAAAAATCTATTCATTCGCGTTATGGGAGTATAGATAACACAAGTGACTCAATCTAAAAAACATCCCCCACAGCCAATTAGTTTGGCGCAAGTGGGGATGTTTTTTTTGGATGGGAACGAAAAAAGAATTACCTTTGTACCATAATTAAATACAAGCATGACACTACAATCATCATCATACCAAAAATTCATCAGCCTGCTCCGCAACGCATTGTGTATCAGCGAAGCATTGCCAGCCGACGTATCGGCGGAGGAGTGGAAGAAGATATATCAGGTGGCGCAAAAGCAGTCGCTGCTCGGCGTGATATTCGACGCGGTGAGGAAGATGCAGGGCAACGATGCGCCGCCGCTCCCGCTGCTGATGCAATGGACTGCCACCGCCGAAAAAATCCGCGCCATGAACCAAAAGTTTTACGACGAGTGCGCCCGCCTTACCAAAGTGTTCGGCGAAAAAGGCAGGAAGACCGCCGTCCTCAAGGGCCAGGCAAATTCGCTCCTGTATCCCGACCAGTATGTCCGACAGCCCGGCGACATCGATTTTTATGTGGAGGGCGGCAAGGAAAGCGTCGTCCAATTGCTCGATTCGATGGGAATCCTCACTAAGGAGGAAGAGGAGCTGATGTGCTATCATCATGTGCACCTCGAACATCAGGACAACGGCATCGAGGTAGAAGTGCATTTCCGTCCGTCGTCGGGATTTTTCAATCCGTTTTGCAACAAGCGGCTCCAGGCCTATCTGCTCGAAGAAATCAAGGCGTCCACCATCAACGACAGAGGTTTCTATTCGCCGACGATGAAATTCGCCTTGGCGATGCAGCTCGCCCATGTGCAGCGGCATTTCATCGAGGAAGGCATTGGACTTAGGCAGATCACCGACTATTACATCCTCCTCAAAAACAGCACCGACGACGACCGAAAGACCATTGCCGGCATGCTGGGCAAGTTTGGCGCAAAGAGGTTCGCCGAGGCGTTGATGTACATCATGAAAGACATTTACCTCCTCGACGAAAGCCGGATGCTCTGCCCTCCTGACGAAAAGCGCGGCAAAAAACTCTTTGCGGAAATAGTCAACGGCGGCAATTTCGGATGGTATCGCGCCGAGCGCAAGCAGGGCGGCCTCGCCAATCCGTTGGAGCGCAAGATACACGCGCTGAGGTTTTCGTCGCTGTATCCGCGTGAGACCTCGTGGATGATGTTGCAGTCGATGGGCGGATTCTTCACCAAACTGCCGCAGCGAATCAAGTACAGAAGTTGGTCGTTACAAACAATACAAAGAGAAAAAAAATGAACATAAAAAGATATTGCGTCGGCTTCAACACCTTTGCCGTGGAAGCCACGGAAAAGATGCTGCGCGACGATTATGAGAAGTTTCTCGCCGAAAGTCAGACGATGGACGGAAGCGAGATATTCTCGCTTTCGATAGACTACAATCCAATCCCCCTCGACGGTTATGAAGAGGAGGTGTCGCAGGAGGAGGAAGGGCAGTTCATCGGCGCGGGACACATCGGCGGACGAAATATATTCCAGTTTGGACTTTATGGCGTCATCACCGGCATCCTCGACTGCTCCGCCGACTACAAGGAGGCGCACCTGGGCTTCGTCAATGCCAAGTACACTTGTTACACCATTGACAATGCGCTGATGGTGCTGTATGCGTTGGCGTCGGCTAAGAAAATGACCCTCCTGATGCACGCCTCCACTGTGGTCAACGGCGGCAAGGCTTATCTATTCCTCGCACCGAGCGGCACCGGCAAGAGCACACACTCGCAGCTTTGGCTCAAGAACGTGCCTTTCACCCGCCTGCTCAACGACGACAATCCCGTCATCTCCATCATCGACGGCAAGGCGATGGTGAGCGGCTCGCCGTGGAGCGGCAAGACGCCCTGCTACATCAACGAGAGCTACCCCGTGGGCGCGTTGGTGTATATCACGAGGGCGAAGTACAACAAGATTCACCGTATGTCGGCTATCGAGGCTTACGGCTCGGTGCTCACGTCGGCGTCAGGCAAGCGTTGGGAGCGCACCATCGCCGACGGCATCCACAAGGCGTTGGAATTTGTGGCTGGCAACGTGCCGGTATATCGACTTGAATGTCTGCCCGACGCAGAGGCGGCTAAGGTTTGCAGCGGGGAGGTAACAAAATGTTGAGCGACAACGTGGTGCCGTCCGCAATAATGTTTGTGGAGGAGGGGCGCGAGGTGGTGTTGCCGGTGGACGGACGCAGCATGCTGCCCTTCATCGTGGGCGGCAGGGACAGCGTCGTACTCCAAAAATGCGGCGCTCTCCGCAGGGGCGACATCGTGCTTGCCAAGACCATTGAGAAGGGTTATGTGATCCACCGCATCGATTCCATCGGCTCCGACGGCGTATACGCCCTGCTCGGCGACGGCAACCTCGCCATGCGCGAGCATTGCCACAGCGACGACATCAAGGCGGTAGCCACCCACGTAGTAACCCCCGACGGCCGTCGCACCCCGCTCAACGAGGGCTGGAACCGTTTCGCAGGAAAAATCTGGCGGCTGCTCCTGCCCGTAAGAAGGTATTTATTATGGATTTATAAAAAAACACACTAAAAATGAAAGTCAAGAAAGGATTTGTAATGCGCAACGTCTGCGGCGAGAATGTGCTTGTGGGCGAAGGCACCGAGACAGTGGATTTCAATAGGCTGGTCAGGTTCAACGGACCGGCGGCGTTCCTGTGGCAGAAGGCGTCTGAGATGGGCGACTTCACCGACGAAACCCTCGCCGCTGCCCTCTCCGCAGAATACGACGTGGACGGCGGCACCGCACTCGCCGATACCCGCAAGCTCCTCGACAACTGGCAGAAGGAAGGTCTTTTGGACTAATTGACTTAACTTTTGCAAGTAGTTTTTTACAACGGAAAACACGGGAATAACGGAAGTTATAAAACACAGATACCCCCCAAAAAAACAACTTTTTTGTTAAACGGAAAACACGAAAAAAGTTTCAATGGATTAATGACATTATTAGTTTCGTTTTTTCCGTAAAATCTCAAAAACAAGTTTTTGAGATTTTAATTTCTAAAATAGAATCCGTTATTTTCGTGTTTTCCGTTGTTAAAAACTTGCGAAACTTGAGTATTTAATAGCCGTAATGTTAATTCGTAAAAAAACTCCTCGTCATGCTTAAATACATCCGTTGGATATGGCGCAACACCGCCGGCATCCGCCTCAACATGACCATGCGCATCGTGCTTGGCATAATCAATGTGGGGTGTGCGCTGACGATGGTATGGCTCAGCAAACTCTTTATCGACGACACCATCCGCACCGGCGACGACACCGAGATATGGACTGTGGTGGCGTTGCTCGTGGCTGCCGTGGTGGCGGGCATCTTGCTAAGGCAGACCTGCTATTACCTCGGCGTGAAGGCCAAGGTGAGTCAGTCTAATGGCATCAGGCTGCGCATTTACGACCGACTGATGCACCGGCGGCTGTATGAAGGCAAGCCTTTGCACTCCGCCGAAGTGGTCTCGCGCCTAGAGCAGGACATCGACAAGGTGAGCGACAGCATTGCCACCATGCTCCCGGATGTAGCCATCGGATGTTGCAAACTGCTGGGCGCGTTCCTGCTGCTCAGGACTATGGACGCAACGCTCGCCTGGCTGTTGGTGTTGGTGACCCCTGTATTGATAGTGGCTGGCAAGCTCCTCGCTCGAAAGCTGCGCGAACTCACCCACGACATCCGTCAGCAGGAAAGCCGCGTGCAGACACTCATCCAGGAGAGCCTCGAACTCGACACCACCATCCGCACGCTCGGCTCCACGCCGTGGATTGTGGGGCAGGTGGACGACTTGCAGGACGACCTCGAGGTGAAAGTAAAAAAGCGAAACAAGTTTACGGTGGTAACAAGGTCGATAATGGCGGCAAGTTTTGGGCTGGGCTACCTGACGGCGTTCATATGGGGCGGATTGCAGCTCCGCACGGGCGCGATTACGATAGGCGTGATGACATCTTTTTTGCAGCTTGTGAGCCAGATACAGCAGCCGATACTCTCGCTGCTAAACCTTGTGCCTCAGTTTATCCACGCCACGGCGAGCATCGACCGCCTCGACGAACTCGAAAGCCTTGAACTCGAATCCGACGGCGACGGCACCGCAACCCCGCCGTTGCAAAAAGCCGGCATCAGGCTCAATGGCGTCACTTTCAGATACGGCGGCGGCGACAACGTTTTGCAAAATTTCAGCCGCGACGTAGCCCCGTGCAGCCGTGTGGCCATCGTGGGCAAGACCGGTGCGGGCAAGACCACGGTGTTCCGCCTTTTGCTCGGACTTATAAAGCCTGTGGAAGGCTCTGTCATGCTCTACGACGGCAATGGCGTCGAAATACCCGCAAGCCCCGATACGCGCCAAAACTTCGTATTTGTGCCGCAGGGCAACACCTTGATGAGCGGCACCATCCGCTACAACCTCTGCCTTGCCAATCCCGACGCCACCGACGAGCAGCTGAAAGACGCTCTCCATTTTGCGGCGGCGGATTTCGTGATGGACTTTGCCGATGGTCTCGATACTGTGATAGGGGAAAGGGGATGCGGACTCAGCGAGGGACAGGCGCAGCGCATAGCCATTGCGCGTGGCATATTGCGCGAAGGCTCCGTGATGCTCCTCGACGAAATAAGCTCCGCATTAGACGAAGAAACCGAGCGGCAGCTTTTTACAAGGCTTTTCGCTCGGTGCAAAGACAAGACCATCCTGATGATTACCCACCGGATGGCGGTCGCCGAATTGTGCGACAATGTCTGGACTGTTAGTTGAACTCGCCGTCGTCCATAAACTCGGGAGCAGCCTCTGTGGTTTTGCTTGAGCTCAGGAGTTGGAGCTGTTTTTCGAGTTCAACAACCTCGATTGAAGGTGTTTCGTACTGTTTCTTTTCCATTTTAGTTAATGTTTGTTTGTGAATAAAATTCGTTTACAAAGTTATATTTTTGATGCGAAACCGCCAAATAATTCACAATTTTTTTTTAATTTTTTTTCATTTTTTTTCAATTATTTTTCAATCAGTGCAGCACTGCCCTTTTGATGAGGAATGGCGCAAGTATTTCCTTGAATGGCTGCGCTACGTCGGTGGCTACGTAGTCCATCTCGTACATGCCGCAATGGTTGCGCAGACGCTCGCAGAAGCCTGACGCAAGGCTGCGGTATATCTCTTTGTATTCCAATGGGTTGAGTGCTATATGACCACCTGTTTCCATATCGACGAACTTGTAGGGGCGGTTGTCGAAATTGAAGTCGAGTTCGGTCTGCTTGTCCATCACGTGGAATACTATGACGTCGTGCTTGGCGTGGCGGAGGTGCTGCAACGCCGAGAATGTCTCCTCCTCGCTGCCCGAATCCATCATGTCGCTAAAAATGAGGATGAGGCTGCGCTTGTGGGCGTTTTCTGCCACTTGGTGGAGGCATTTGGCGATGCTGCCGCTGTCTTGAATGTCGGAGCGGGAGCTGCCCGGCGCGTCGAAATTCCTGTCCCTGACAATCTCCTCAAGCCTCGAAAAAAGCATCTTGGCGTGCGTGTTGGACACCTTGCAGTCGGAGGCGAAATAAATCTCCTTGTCGAATAGCGACACCGACACAGCGTCCCTCTGGCTGCGGAGCAGGTTGATCATGGCGGCGGCGCACACCACCGACATTTCGAGCTTGTTGAACTTGCCCGACTGCGGGTATTTCATGCTCGACGACGTGTCGATGACGATGCTGCACCGGAGGTTGCTCTCGTCCTCATAACGCTTTACGAAAAGTTTTTCGCTGCGGGCGTACAGTTTCCAGTCGATGTGGCGTGTTGATTCGCCTTTGTTGTAGAGGCGGTGCTCGTTGAACTCCGACGAAAAGCCATGGAACGGGCTTTTGTGCAGTCCCGTTATGAAACCTTCCGTAACGTGCGCCGCCACGAGTTCGAGGTTGTTGAGGTCTGTTATTTCCGAGAGGTTGAATATCATTGTGCGGGTCGTGAGGGTTAGATTTTTTTAGAGTTCTACGTTGTTTAGCACACGGAGCAGCGCGTTGTATTCCACCGGCACCACGCCGACCCTCTCGCATACGAGGCCGCCGGCGATGTTGGCTATTTCGGCGGCGGTGGTGATGTCGATACCGGCGGCGATGCAGAGGCTGATGGTGGCTATCACGGTGTCGCCCGCGCCGGATACGTCGGTCACCTCGCGTATCATGGAGGGGAACCTCTTGTAACTCTTGCCGTCGGAGAGGAATACGCCGTGCTCCGAGAGCGTGATGAATCCGTATTGGTAGCCCAGCATTGCGCGGAGCCTACATTCAGCCTCAAACAGTGCGTCGAAATCGGTCTTTTGGATGCTGGCATTCACCCCTTCGCAGAGTTCCTTGAAGTTTGGCTTGAAAACGTCCACACTTTTATAATATAGGAAGTTCCTCTTTTTGGGGTCCACGAGCACGGGGATGTTGCGGCTATGGGCGAGGTCTGTCACGCGCTCTATCAGCCACGGCGTGATGACGCCCTTGTCGTAGTCTTCGAATACTACGGCGGCGATGTTTTTGGCTGCGATGATGCCCTCGATGCGTCCGAGCAGGTTTTCCGACATGTCTTGCGGTATGGGTGATGTGATTTCCTCGTCTACGCGCAGGAGGTGCTGGCTGCCGCTGATGACCCGGTGCTTGATGGTGGTGACGCGCCCGGTGCTGCGGATGATGCCGCAGGGGTCGAGCGCGTCGGCTTCCATGAGCCTTACGAACTCGTCGCCGTGCGTGTCGTTGCCTATCACGGAGCATAGTATTGGGTTGGCTGTCAGCGACTTGATGTTGAGAGCCACGTTGGCTGCGCCGCCCATGCGCATCTCGCGCCGCGTGGTGTTGACGATAGGAATCGGAGCCTCCGGGGAAATACGGCTCACGCTGCCCCAGAGGTACGAGTCTATCATCACGTCGCCGATGACCACCACGTTGAGCGACTCGAACTTGCCGAATGTCTGTGTGAAATCCTTTGCCAATTTGAGTACGGTAGTTTTCAGTTGAATAAGACAAGTTCTATTTCATAGGGACCACGTATTCCTTGACGTCGTTGCCGCTCACCTCGTTGTCGCACAGGATGATGAGCCTTTCCAGTACGTTGCGGAATTCGCGGATGTTGCCGGTCCAGTTGATTTTTTTGAGTTCTTCGATGGCGTCCTTTGTGAAAGTCTTGGGCGCGCTGTTGTACTCGCTGGAGATTTGCTTGTTGAAGTAGTCTACGAGCAGCGGCACGTCCTCGATTCTCTCGTTGAGGGAAGGCACTTTGATGATGATGACGCTGAGGCGGTGGAAGAGGTCTTCGCGGAAGCGTCCTTCCTTGATTTCGTCCTTGAGGTTCTTGTTGGTGGCGGCAATTACGCGGACGTCGATGTTGATTTCCTTGTCGCTGCCCACGCGCGAGAGTTTGTTTTCCTGCAAAACCCTCAGCACCTTGGCCTGCGCCGCGAGCGACATGTCGCCTATCTCGTCGAGGAAGATGGTGCCGCCGTTGGCGGCCTCGAATTTTCCTTTCTGCTGCTTGACGGCGGATGTGAACGCGCCTTTCTCGTGTCCGAAAAGTTCGCTTTCGATTAGTTCTGAGGGGATTGCGGCGCAGTTGACTTCGATGAATGGGTTGTTGGCGCGGTTGCTCTTTTCGTGGAGCCAGCGCGCCACCACTTCCTTGCCGGTGCCGTTTTCGCCGAGTATCAGCACGCGAGCGTCGGTGGGTGCCACGCGCTCTATCATCTCTTTGACGTGGGTGATTTTTTCTGATTCGCCCACCATGTCGTACTTGTGGGTGATGCGTCGTTTGAGTTCCTTGGTCTCGGTGATGAGGGCCTTGCGCTCTGTGGCGTTCTTGATGACGACGAGGAGGCGGTTGAGGTCGAGAGGCTTTTCGATGAAGTCGTAAGCTCCCTTCTTGATGGCTTCTACGGCAGTCTCCACCGTGCCGTGGCCCGAAATCATGACTATCGGCGTGTCGATGCCCATCGCAATCATCTGCTCCAGCACTTCAATGCCGTCCATCTTGGGCATCTTGATGTCGCAGAGGATGATGTCAAACTTGTTGTTCTTGACCAGTTCGATGCCTTCGAGCCCGTCCTGCGCCAGCACCGACTCGTGGTTTTCGTACGTCAAGATGTCCTTGAGTGTGTTGCGTATAGCACGCTCGTCGTCTATAATGAGTATTTTTGCCATTTCGTAGTGGTTTAAGAAAACTTTTCACAAAAATACAATAATTTTGATAGATTATTCAAAAAAATAAAACTAATTTTAGGAAATTTTTTCAATGCAATATTTTCAACGCTGAAAACTGACTTATTATGAGAAAAATATACACTATCGGAGAGACCGTATTTGACATAATGTTTCAGGCGGGGCGGCCCGTTGGCGGCAATCCTGGCGGCTCGGTGCTCAATAGCGCGGTGACGCTCGGTCGGCTTGGCTTGCATCCGGTCTTTTTGTCTGACTTTTGCGACGACCTCATAGGCAGGGAGATAGCCAATTTTTTGGAGGACAACGGCGTGACGCCGCACCAGCTTGTGGACGCCGCCTCGATGCAGACTTCCATCGCGCTCGCTTTCCTCGACGAGAATGGCGACGCGCAGTACGAGTTTTACAAGCAGAGGCCGCAGTCGCCCGACCTCACGCGCTTTGCCGCCGATTTTCAGAAGGACGACATACTGCTCTTCGGGTCGTATTACGCCATCATGCCCGAAATCCGCGAGGGCGTGAGGCAGCTGCTCGTGTCGGCGCGTCAGGGTGGCGCGATAGTTGTGTACGACCCCAACTTCCGTCGCCCGCACTTGAAGGACTTGCCGAAGGTGCGCCCTTACATTGAGGAAAACATCAGCCTCGCCGACATCGTAAAGGGCAGCGACGAGGACTTCAAGTTGATTTTTGAGTGCGAGTCGCAGTCGGCGGCCTTCGATACATTGCGCAATATCAATAGGAACGCGATGTTTTTTTACACAAAGGGCAAGGACGGCTGCGCTTATTGTCAGAATGGAATCACCTTGGATTATTCCGCGCCGCCCATCAAGCCTGTCAGCACCATCGGCGCGGGCGACAATTTCAACGCCGGCATCGTCTATGGCGTGGTCAAAAACAATCTCTCGCTCTCCGACATCCGCTCCAATCCCAAGAAGGATGTCATTGACGACATTGTAGCCTATGCCACACGTTTTGCGCAGGAGGTTTGCATGAGCAGCGAAAACTACATTGCCGTAAAGGACTATGCATAATTGGGCATCCGTATGGAAAACCCCGCACATCCTGCGTTACGCTTGTATGTACGGGGTTATAGAAATACCGTTTTCCAAACGGTTAGTTTTCCGCCGAATGGCAATTATGAATTATGCATTAATCAAGTTCGAAGGAGTTGATGAATTTTTTTGAATCCTTGTCGCTGATTTCAGAATTGGCGGCGATGGTGCCGAACTGGTAGTAACGCTTGCCGACAAAGTAGCTGCGCATGTTGATTTTGATGGAGTCGTTCACTGTGCCGGAGAAGGAGAGGCCCTTGTTGCCGCCGAGGCGTTCTTCGGTGGTGCTTACCGACTTTGCGCCCATGTTTTTGAGGAAAGCGTTGGCCTCGAGCTTGAGGGCGTCGGCTGCGTTTTCGTCGGTGATTGCGCCTTTGGGCAGGTCTTTGTAGAGGGCGACGTACATGGCGTTTTGGCTGATCTGGTCTACGTACTGGAAGATTTGGATCATGCCCGCCTTGTTGGTCTCCTCCTTGACGATGGGACCCTGCGGTGGGTTGACGAAATTCATCGCAAACTTGCCGTTGGCGGAATGGAAGGTTTTGTCGCTCTTCTTCTTGCCACTGTCGTCGGTGGTGGTAGTCGTGGTGGTGGTGCCATTCTCGTCGGTGGTGGTAGTCGTGGTGGTGGTGGAGTTGTCGTTGGTCTTCTTGGTTTTGTAGGTGGTCTCCATGCAGCCGCCAAGCATCACTGCGCCGCACAATGCGGCAACTAAAAACAATCGTTTCATAGTCATTAAATTTTTATTGGTTTTTTTCTTTGCAAATATAATCATAAAATCTAAAAAAATGATTTACTTTGCAGTCAAATTAAAAAAAACTATTTCTTTTTCGCAAATTCATGTGGTATGAAATTTGCGAAAAGGCGTTTATAGACAAAAAATTACATTCAACCCAACAATAACAAGACATACAAGCCATGAAAAAATTTGCAAGGATATTGATAATGGCGTTGGTGCTGCTGCTCTCGTGCAACACTCTTAACGCCAAGGACATCGACCCAAATAAGATGACTGTGGGCGGTGTCTGCGGTCCCGAATTTGTCGATTACAACGACCCAGAGCCGCCTGTGTTCTGGTATTTTATCCGCATACGCCTCGACGGCAAGAAGCGCGAGGTGGAGATAGCCGGCGGCGGCGGCAAAATCTCCTCCGGCTCCAAAAAGGCGTTCTCCAAGGCTGTCTGGTGGGGCATCGCGCACCGTCAGATGGCTGTTGGCCCGTTCTACAGCGAGGCGGAGGCGTTGAACTCCAAGATTTATTACAAGAAAAGCCGCGACAAGATCAACGAGCTTCCGCAGGCCACCGCACCAAGCACGATGCACTGGTTTGAGGTGCAGCTGACGGAATTGAAGAGGCTCAACAGCTTTGAGTTCACGCACAGCCCGGCGGCGGTGTCGAGCGGCTCGGCTGAGACTTTCACCGACGCCCTGTACGAAGGACTTTCGTTCCAGCGCGTGTCCATCGGGCCTTTCTGGGACTACACACAGGCCGAGGAGGCGAAGGCTGTCTACCGCCTCAACGAATAGGATTCAGTCTGCCGACACCTTTAATTATTGACACGCTAATAAAATAATATGTCAGTGACGGGACTTTACTTCGGGTCGTTCAACCCCATTCACAACGGGCATCTGATGCTCGCCAATTTCCTCGTGGAAAATTCGGGTCTGGGCGACCTGTGGTTTGTCATCAGCCCGCAAAACCCTTTCAAGACCAAGGAGTCGCTGCTGCCCGACTACCAGCGGCTCGAGCTTGTGAACCGCGCCATCGAGGGCTACAAAAAATTTTCGGCTTGCGACATCGAGTTTTCGATGCCCAAGCCGTCTTATACTATCGACACGCTCACTTATCTCAGCGAAAAATATCCCAAGCGCGAGTTTGCCCTCATCATGGGCACCGACAACCTTGAACGCCTCGACCGCTGGAAGAATTACGAGCAAATCATCAACAATCACAAGATAATCGTCTTTCCCCGCAACGGCTGCGACGGCGGCGCGTTGCGTTTGCACCCAAATGTCCAAATAGTAGCCACTCCTATTATAGAAGTGTCGAGCACCTTCATCCGCGAATCCATCCGCCAAGGCAAGGACGTGAGGTTTTTCATGCCGGAGAGGGTGTTTGAGTATGTGGACGAGATGAATTTCTGGAAGAGATAGCCACGATTTTTTTACCACGAGAATGTCGTCATTTAGCATTTTTTTTCGTAAATTTGCGTTTTCAAAATGGTAAGCCATCCAGCCATGAAAAAATTAGCCTTGATATTGCTCCTGATGTGCCTTGCAGGCGCGTCAGACGCCCAAGAGTACAATTTTGCGCAGTACTACTTGGACAAGCTCGGCATGTCGCCCGCCTTTGTCTCGGTGGGCGACTACAACGAGGTGGGCGTCGCCATCCGCAGCCAGTGGCCGGGCGTAGACGGCGGCTACAAGGTCTACATGGCGGAATACCAGCAGAAGCTGCCCACATATTCGAGCGGCGTGGGGCTGCGGGTGTACGGCGACGTGGGCGACAAGAGCGCATTCGCCACCACGTGCGCCGACCTGCTCTACGGATACGACTTCGGCATCACCGACAACCTGAAATGCAGTTTCGGCATGTCGGCGGGATTCACGGGGAGGTCGGTAAGGCAGCAAGACCTCGTGTATTACTCGATGATAGACCCCGCCACCGGCGCAATATCCGGCGCGGCTGAAAAAATACCCGACTCAGGCACGTACAGAAGCCTGACATTTGGCGTCGGGACGGCGATATACACCAAGGAGACAATGCTGGCGATAGGCCTCCACCGCCTAGCGAACAGGACGATAGCCGGCTCGACCAACTACTCGCCCGCCGTAATCACCGTCCTCGCCAACCACAAGTTAAAGATAGGCGGCACGATGCACAGGCTGGAGCAGTTCATAGTGCCCACATTGTGCTACTCCCACTCCCGGTACTCCGACATGATAATGCCCGGCGTGTACTATTCGGGCTACCGGCTCCTGCTCTCCGCCGCGCTGCGCATGGAAAAAGCCGACAAGATGGCGACGTCGCTGGTATTCGGGGCGGGATTCGACCTCGGGCAATTGGAGCTGAGCATAGGCTACGAGATGGAGACGTCGCCGGTACTGAGGCAGACCTGCGGGTCGTATGAAGCGGGCGTCAAGTACAAATTTGAAAAAACTCAAAAAAATAGTGAGGGCAAAACAATATTATGCCCCGCTTTTTAGTTATTAATAATAAAAAATTGTTTAAAAAAAACTCAACTCAATATGAAAACGCGATTGAAAATAATATTGCTGGCGTGTTTGGTGGCAGGCAGTTCGCTTACGATGACATCCTGCAGCACCCAGATCCAGCAGAGAAAAGGCTCTTCCGGCAAGACAGGATGGGGCTACAACGACCCTAAGTGGGGCGGATTTGAGGTGGCCGAATACGTGGAGCAGGAGGCCGGCCCCGGTCTGGTGCTCATCGAAGGCGGTACTTTTACAATGGGCAGCGTGGAGCAGGACGTCATGTACGACTGGAACTCCATGCGCAAGCGTGTAACAGTGTCGTCGTTCTACATGGACGAGACCGAAATCTCCAACGTGGACTACCGCGAATACCTCAACTGGATTTACAGGGTGTATTTCGACGAGTACCCCGAACTTTATTTCAAGGCGCTGCCCGACACACTCTGCTGGCGCAGAAGGCTGGCGTTCAACGAACCCTACGTTCAGTTTTACTTCCGCCACCCCGCCTACAACGACTACCCCGCCGTCGGCGTAAGCTGGGACCAGGCAAGCGAGTACTGCCTATGGCGCACCGACCGCGTCAACGAAAAAGCCCTCATCGACAAGGGCGTGCTTGAGTACGACCCCGACCAGAAAGGCTCCAACAACTTCAACACCGACGCCTACGTGGCAGGCAAGTACATCGGTACTGTAAGGCGAAACATACAGTCGCCCTCGTCGCCCGACGGCGAGCGCGCCGTAAAATGGGAGGACGGCATCCTGCTCCCGTCATACCGCCTCCCCACCGAGGCCGAATGGGAATACGCGGCACTCGCCCTCATCGGCAACGCCACCACGTCGCCCGAGCGCATCGTCAACCAAAGGCTCTACCCCTGGAACGGACACTACGTCCGCAACGAGGAGAAGGCCAACCGAGGCCTCTTCCGCGCCAACGTTCAGCGTGGACGAGGCGACCTCATGGGTGTGGCTGGCTACCTGAACGACAACGCCGCGCCCACCGCTCCCGTAGACAGCTACTGGCCCAACGACTACGGCCTCTACTGTATGGCGGGCAACGTAAACGAATGGGTACTGGACGTTTACCGTAACTTCACCAACCAGGACGTCGAGGAGTTCAACCCCTTCCGTGGTAACGTATTCCAGGTGCTCGACATGGACGCCAACAACGAGTACATCCTCGACGACACCACAGGCCGACTCAAATACCGCAACATGACCGACGAGGAAAGCGCCGAGCGCGTCAACTACCAGACCGCCGACAACATCAACTACAAGGACGGCGACCTCAAGTCTACAATCGACAGGGCTGTATGGGGCAACGGCAACAGCGGCGGCGAAGAAGGCGCCGCCGAAACCGACAAAGGCTCGGAGCGTATGTACCACAACGAGCACTCCGAAGACAACCCGATGACCTCCCTCGTTAACGACCGCGTAAGGGTTTACAAGGGCGGCGGATGGAGAGACCGCATCTACTGGATGGTGCCCGGCACAAGGAGGTTCCTGCAGCAGGACCGCTGCGCCGACGACCTCGGATTCCGCTGCGCGATGATCCGCGTGGGCAGCCCGAGCGGCGTATCAGGCAAGAAAAAATAACAGTTAGGCTTATAGTGGCAACGAATGTGACCGTGCCGCCCCCCGACGTGAAGAGGGGGCGGCACTTTTTTTTGTGTCCTATTATCAGCACATTACGGACGCCACAATCAAAAAACCGCAATAAACGCGGAATTTTTTGCAAGATATGGCGGTTTTTTCTGTTAAATTTTGTAATTTTGCCACCGACTTTTAATAACATGGACATCGGCATCTTATATAGAGGAATTGGCATAGGTTTCCTGGCGGCGTGCCCAATCGGCGCGGTGGCGATTCTGTGCGTCCAGAAAACCATACAGAAAGGTTTTTTGCAAGGCTTCCTCATGGGCGTAGGCTCGGCTTTCGGCGACTTTTTCTACGCACTCGTGACGGGATTCAGCCTGTCGTTCATATCAGAGTTCTTAGTCAACCACAGAGTAATCCTCGGCATCGTCGGCGGCCTGCTGATGATGTACCTCGGATGGAGCATCTTCCGAAAAAACCCCGTCCAGCAATGGAAGGAAAACAAGGCGCGCAACAAACTCGCCAACTCCAAGCGCAGGATTCTCGGCGACTTCGCGGCAAGCTTCGGGCTTACAATATCCAATCCGCTTACAATCATAGTGTTTGGCGGACTATTCACAGCGTCGGGCGCCATCAGCAGCCAGACTCCGCCATTAGAGACCACATTCCTGCTGCTCGGCGTCATCATCGGCGCAGTACTATGGTGGGCGTTCCTCGCATTCGTAGTAAGCATCTTCCGAAACCACATAGGGCCGCGCCACATCATGTGGATCAACAAGACAACGGGCATATGCGTCATGCTGTTCGGCATATCAGTAATAATAATGGTAACATTCTTCAATGACAAACTTTGACCATAAATGCCTCACCTTATTATATATACTGTCACTGCTACTGGCATCATGCAGCGACGACATCCTTGCGCCCATCGCCACCCTGTCGTACACCACATCCGACGGAGTGGGCAACGAGATGGACGTATTCTTTGAGGACAGCAACGTCCACCCTGGCCGCCCCTCCCCCACCCCGCCAAAACCCGCCATCCTGTATTTCCACGGCGGAAGCTGGATAAGCGGCACACGCGAAAAAATACACCAGCGTTACCGCGAGCCAATGCTCAGGCGGCTCGTCGAAAAAGGGTTCATAATCTTCTCGGTGGACTACCGGCTCATAGGCCTCGGACGCGGACACATGGAAAACACCCTCTCCGACTGCTGCGACGCTCTCAGGTACGTAATCAGCAACGCCAAAAACCTCGGCGTAGACACCACTCATATAGGGCTTTGGGGCTCGTCGGCGGGCGCACACCTCGCCATGATGACGGCATTCACCGACTCGGCGGCGGCAAGGTGCGTGAGGTTCCTGATAGACGACTTCGGACCCGTGGACATCAGCCGGATGTGCCGAATGGTGCCAGACTGGGGGCGCGAATACGTCTCGGACATGATATTCGACCTCGAATCCAAAAACCTCGACAAATTCGACTCACTCGCCACAATTTTCTCCCCCATCAACTACCAGACCGACATCCCGGTACTCATCTTCCACGGCGAGGACGACGACGTGGTGGACATATCACAGTCGCGCCTGCTCCACAACAAACTCGCCACCAACAGCCGCTTCATCACTTTCCCGGACAACGGACACGGTCTCAAAAACCTCGATTCGACGCAATTAAAGAAGTACATGGACAGCGTAGAAAACTTCCTGGACACGATACGCTGAATTTTTTTTCAAAATTATCCAAATTTTTTTATGGAATTTTCACAAAATTTTATCAATATTGCAAAGGTTTTAACACTAATTCCATTCAAAAATGAAAAATAATACAATCGTAGCCCGTGCGGCGATGACGCTGCTCGTGGTGATGCTCACGCTGGCGACGGCGTGGGCGCAGCAGACCGTCTATCAGGACGGCAACGTAAGCATCGTCCAGAACCCCGGCGGCTGGCAAATCCTCATCGGCAAGACCGTCGTAGGACACGGCGACGGCACTCTCGACATCAACAACCTTCCCCCCGCGTTCCAGGACATGCTCGACTTCTACGCCACGCAGAAGGAACCGGCGGCAAAGAAGAGGAAACTGAGCAAGAATGCGCCCGCAACAGGCTACACGGTGTATGGCCCGTACCTGACTACGGCATGGGGACAGGGTGGTCCGTACAACGGTCAGTGTCCCAAAATGATATTCAGCAACAGCGAAGGCAGCACCGATGAATTACAATTCGTAACAGGCTGCAGCACCACCGCCACGGCACAGATTCTCAATTATTATGGATATTGTGCGCCGTTTGCCGTCCATAGCGAAACCGACGACCAAACCGACAACGGACTCTATGTTCGAACCATTTCGGAAAAAAAACTCGTCGAGCCCTACATCAGTTCGCCATATATCTACGACGTAGTAAAAAAGGGTGTCGGCGACGACGGCAAAACGGAGGTCTCCTACAAAGTCAATTTCCCCGACGCAAGCGGCACAAAATACACGCCCAATTTTGACGACATGGAACTCAATAATGAGGAAGCGGCGAAGCTCCATGTCGGCATTGCATTCGCGCAGAAAGCCTTTTTTGGCACTGAAGGAACAGGAACAGGAGCTGATGATCATCGTGAGGCTTTTGACAAATACTACAAATACGACCTTCAAGAGACAATATTTGGCTACGAGTTCGACGGCGACCTCTCGGCTTATGACAATGTCATAGGAAAGACGTTGATGACAGCGCGTCCATTGCTGACCGGCGGCGGCGGCAACGGCGGCGGACACGCATACGTAATTGACGGCTACAATTCCTTAAATGGAGAATATCATATTGATTATGGATGGTACGGAACGTGCAACGGATGGTTTACCACCACGCTTTTCCCGGTAGGAATTAGGGTAAGCGTCACGGATCCAAGAATTGAAAATTACACACACATGACTAACCAAAAGGTTAAAAAAGTGGTAATCCGCAACACGCAAACCGACGCTGAAACCATCCTTTCTGAATCCACAGGCATGTACGAATTTAAGACCGCCGCGCCCCTTGAAGCAGGTGATTACGTGTTTTATTTTGTATATGAGGACAATTCTACAATCGCACCCTACACCGACGGCAAGACCATCACATTAAGCAGCGACAACCTCTATTACAAAAGGCGCGGCACATTTGTTTCCACGGCTGCGCAACTGCATCTTTCTGAACCGTTAGACATCGAATTCAAACACAACTTGCAGGACGGCACTATTTCACTACATGGAATTAGCCCACGTATTACCATTACCGGCAAGGCGTATGACGCATACGGCGAGCCGGTGGAAGGCGCGTTGATAACGACGGCGGACGGGAAGCCCGAAGAAAAAGAATCTTGCAAAGTTGAAGCAATAGCAGGTGTGGAAGGCGGTTATAATGGACTATCTTCATCAACTTCACCCTTAAAACCCGAAACGAACTACCTGACAAAACTGAAAATAAAGGCATGGCCACAGAATACTGATAATGAATTGCACGTCACAATCTCTAAGAATGGAACTTTAGTGTGGGAAAACGATTATTCATCCACATACTATAAAGCTAATAATGAATATATCGTCTTGGACAATCCAGTGAAAGTAACCAAAGGCGAGACTTATCAACTCACCGTATCCACCAAAGGTGGGTGGACATACGAATATAACAAAGTATTCGATGACAACGGTAAAGAAATCGGTACAAATGTTAGATACGAATGTTGGGGTACAGCCGATTATTTCACAACCACCGACGCCGACGGCAAATACACCTACTACGCCGACCTCGACGCCGACAAAAACGACTGGTCTGGTACGCTAAAAGCCTTATCTTCCGTAACCGAATTCAACATCCTGACGTTTGACAACATAACCACGAATCAGTCCGACCAAAACTTCTATTCGCAGACAAAGTTCATCAGCGGCAAGGTTTTGGATAGTTACGGACAACCTGTAAAGGGAGCGCAAGTGTCAGACCAAGAAGAAATTGCAGAAATTGTAAGTTATTCAGTAACAGGCAAAGGCAACGGTTATGGTTTCGTCAATGGTGATTTTGATGCCGAATTTGTGCCAACTACATCATACTTGACAAAAATAAATTCTACTGTCGGGGTATATATGGGTGGCAATCCCGGGGCGATAACATTTACCATTCTCGACGAGACAAAAACACCTTTGTTTACTCCCTCCATAACAATAGAGCAAAAGGATTATAACAAAGAAAACCTTGTGCTTTCCAATCCGGTCAAAGTAACACCCGGCAAAACATATTATCTGAGATTTTCAAACTCTACAAAAGACGGGTATGCGTATGACACCTACGACGGCAAGTTGAAATGCACAATTTATGGAAAGAATTATGCCGAAACCGACAAAAACGGCGAATACACCTACACCGTCACATCTCCGTGGTCGGGTTCGCTCCACGCTTTTTCAGGCGACAAGAAATTCAACACCCTGACTTTCAGTAATGTGTCTGAAAGCATTACCGAAAAAAATTTCAACGAAAACGAAAACACAACCGAAATCAAATACCGCACCATAACATACAAAGTGGACGGCAAAACATACAAAATCGTCAGCGACAACGAAATCGGCAAGGCAATCGTTCCTGTTGACGACCCACAAAAAAAAGGCTACGATTTCACAAGATGGACACCACAATTACCGACGGCAATGCCCGCCGACAAGGACCTTGTATTTGACGCCGAATTTTCAATAACAAAATACAAAATTGAATATGACTTGGATGGCGGCAGCGTTGCAACCGACAACCCGACGGAATACACAATCGAAAGCGACAACTTCACTCTCAACAACCCGACACGCAAAAGTTTCAACTTTGCCGGATGGACAGGCACGGAACTCGAAACAGCATCCAACACCAAAGTTGTCACCATTTCAAAAGGCTCTATTGGCAACCGCTCATACATCGCCACTTGGGAAACAGGCTACTCGGTTACATACAACGCCAACGGCGCGACTGGCGGCGACGTTCCCACCGACGCCTTGACATACGGTGTGGGCGAAACGGTAACAGTCTTGGGCAACCAAAACAATCTGACCAATGAAGGCTGCACCTTTATAGGATGGAACACACAAGCCGACGGCAAAGGTACTTCATCCACTGAGGGTTCAAAATTTGTTATTACACAACCAACTACCCTTTACGCCATGTGGGAAAAAGACATGGACTACTGGTGCGACATTACCATTGGCGACCATACACATGGCGGCATTTCTTGTGTGCCGTACATTATTCGTGGCAAAACTATTTCTCTGACCATCACCCCCGACGATGGTTACAAAATAGGCAAAGTGAAGTACAATGACGGTACAGAACACGTTGTAGTCCCCGACGGCGGCAACTATTCTTTTACCGTACCAAATGTCGCCAATCTGACAGTCAGCACATCGTTCTCCGCTATTGAGTACACAATCGAATATGATTTGGACGGAGGCTTCGTATCTCCCAATCCCGAAACATACACAATAGAAAGCGAAGATTTCACTCTCAACAATCCGACTCGCCGACACTATGTATTTGCAGGATGGACTGGCACGGGGCTGTCAGAACCTACAAAAACCGTTACCATCGCACAAAATTCTACGGGCAACCGCCAATACAAGGCTAACTGGTTGGAAGCGGTGGAATACATTGCCTACAATACTACGACAGAAGATTACGAAATAAAATACATAACAAAATCTGAATATACAGAATTCAACGCCTCAACTATTTCATTGGGCGAATCTGGTAAAACAACGTGGTATGTACTGAAAAGCGATGTAACACTCTCCTCCGAAAATGTTGACGGTAACGAAGCATCTCCTCAACGTATAACCATCAACGGCACAGTGAATTTGATTCTCTGCGACGGTTATACACTCACCGCACCCCAAGGAATCAATGTAGCGGGTGACAATACGCTCAACATCTACGGACAGACCGCCGGCACTGGCAAATTGGACGCAACAATCCACAACAATTACATAGGCAGAAATTATGCGGCGATAGGCCATTGGCAAAATAAGAGCCAAACAATCGGTGCCATCACCATCCATGGCGGTACAATCATTGCTTACGCCGGGAAGTGGTCAGCAGGTATTGGTGGCGGTTGTTATAACAAAGAATCCGATGGTATCAATATTTTGGGCGGCAACATTACCGCCACAAAAAGGAACACAG
>JAEEGL010199094.1_pt1 | contig 25170 bp, 20 predicted proteins | sample 9134231 | NCBI WGS metagenome assembly JAEEGL01 (sample SAMN16246548, study PRJNA631951) | gut metagenome | biome: gut microbiome; feature: rumen; material: fiber-attached | host: Bos | place: Iran: Karaj | collected 2018-10 | reverse complement strand
TCTTCATCGCCATCTTCTGCTTCGCCCTTGGTTTTGCTTGCATCTCCTCTCCTGCCAGCATCGGTGGCAACAACGCCGTCTGCCTCTTCGTCAGCTACCTGATTTCCATCGCCGTCTTCGGACTCTTCCAGGCTGTCTTTATGGCCAATGCCGGTGGCGCTTGGGACAATGCCAAGAAAGTGGTTGAGGTGGATATGAAAGCCAAAGGCACCCCGCTGCACGACGCCAGTGTGGTGGGCGACACCGTTGGCGACCCCTTCAAGGACACCAGCTCTGTGGCGCTGAACCCCATCATCAAGTTCACCACCCTCTTCGGTGTGCTTGCTATGGAAATCGCCATCGCTCCCAAGTTCCAGAGCGTTGCTCCCTGGCTGGGAATCGTCTTCATCCTCATCGCCCTCTTCTTCGTCTATCGTTCCTTCTTCAAAATGCGCATCAAGAATTGATACAATAGTAAGATTGTAATAAAAAAGCAAGGAAAGTATCCTTGCAATAAAAAGACAGGATTGCCTCACACGGAATCCTGTCTTTTTTTTATAAAAGCAGTTTTTGATAAGTTTTAACAATATTATATAGATTATTGCGTTTTATGATACAAAATACATTATAGAAATGAAAATAGCCGTTGTTGGTGCCACGGGGCTTGTCGGTGGCGTCATGTTGAAAGTTCTGGAAGAACGTGGGCTTGCGGACAACGAAATCATCGCCGCCGCATCCCAAAAATCAATTGGAAAAATCATTCCCTTTGCGGGACGTAAACTGACAGTGGTGTCAGTCGAAGACGCCATTGCGATGAAACCCCGCTACGCCATTTTTTCGGCAGGAGCAGGCACTTCACGACAGTACGCTCCGCTGTTCGCCGCTGTCGGTACCACCGTTATCGACAACTCCTCCGCCTGGCGCAAAGATGCCGACAAACCGCTGGTGGTTCCCGAAATCAATATCGATGCCGTAAAAGCTGATGACCGCATCATCGCCAACCCCAACTGCAGCACCATACAGATGGTGCTGGCTCTCTCGGGTCTGCACAAAAAATACCGCATCAAACGTTTGGTGATTAGCACCTACCAATCCATCACCGGGACCGGTATCAAGGCTGTCCGCCAACTGCAGGAAGAGGAAGCCTGGCATGCCGATCAGGTACGCGAAGCGGGACACGAAATACCCACCCAGCTGGACAACATGCCGCCCCACAGCCAAGCCTATCCCTACCAGATTTTCCGCAACCTGTTCCCTCACGGCGGAGATTTCCAAGAAGACGGATATACTACCGAAGAACAGAAACTGGTCGACGAAACACGCAAAATACTCCGCGACCCGGATATCGCCATTACCGCTACCGTGGCTCGAGTCCCCGTTGTGGGAGGCCACAGCGAGGCTGTAAACGTGGAGTTTTACAACGAATTCGACCTTGACGAAGCCCGCAGCATCGTGGCCCACACGCCGGGTGTGGTCCTTTACGACGACCCCGCCAGCAACCAGTATCCCATGCCGGTGATGAGCGAGAACCGCGACGAGGTGTTTGTGGGACGTATGCGCCGCGACCTGTCGCAACCCCGTACGCTAAACCTCTGGGTTGTGGCCGACAACCTGCGCAAAGGAGCCGCCACCAATGCCATCCAAATCATGCAGCAACTGATGCAATAAACACTTGAATCAATACTTGAAATTTGTCTATATAAAAATATGAATAAGAATATACTATATATTGCAATAATACTGGCAATATTTCTCATAGCATCCTCGTGCAACAAGAAAACTATCATCGATGAAAACCACTCCTTCAAAAACGACACTTGGATGCGTTTTGAACCGGAAGTATTCCTCGTACCCATCACCAACAACGACATCCCCTATTGCCTGACCGTGACGTTGCGTTACGACACAAGCTTGCTGACCGCCAAAGAGTTGCCCCTTGTGGTGGATTTCTTCCTCGACAGCAACGAATTGCACAACATCACCCCCACCCTGCGACTACGGGAACGCAACGGCAAACTGCGTGGAGAGACTTTGGACCGCTATTGCACCGTCGTCGACACCCTCGACCGTTTCCGCATGTACAGCAAAAACGGCACCTACACCTATCGCATCAAACAACGGACTCCCAAATATGAGATCGGTGGCATTACAAGCTTCGGACTCAAGGTGGAGAAGGTAAGCCGATGATCGACTCCAGCATCAATAAAAACATCGACCGTATCAAACTGCGGCTCAAAACCATCCCCGAAACACCAGGTGTCTACCAATACCTGGACGAAACGGGGAAAGTGATATATGTGGGCAAAGCCCGCAACCTGCAACGCAGGGTCAGTTCCTATTTCAACCGCTACGACGACCATAGCTCCAAAATCAAGATGCTGGTGCGCCATATCTACGACCTACGCACTACCGTGGTTGCCAGCGAAGTAGACGCACTGTTGCTGGAAAACAACCTTATCAAGCAGTATCAGCCACGCTACAACAGCATGCTGAAGGACGACAAGACGTATCCCTACCTCTGCATCACCGACGAGGAGTACCCTCAACTGATTTTCACACGCGACCGCACACGCATCAAAGGCCAGTTCTTCGGTCCCTATCCCAACCAACGCATACTTCGTGAGTTGCAGGAGATTATCCGAAAGCTGTTCTGCTACCGGAAATGCAAGAAAAAACTGCATTGGGATGCGGAACGCCAAGTTGTGGTAGGCGGCGACCGCCCCTGCATGAACCACCAGATAGGTCTTTGCAAGGCCCCCTGCATAGGGTTGGAAAGCAAAGAGGCTTACCTCGAAACGATGCGGCGTATCCAGAAGATACTCCAAGGTGATTTTGGTGAAATACTCGACGCGATGAAACAGGAAATGCTTGCATTAGCCGACGAACTGCGTTTTGAAGAGGCCGAAATCCTGCGTCGCAAAATAAGACTGCTGGAAGAGTATCAATACAAGTCGACCGTGGTCAACACCAATGTGCGCGACGTGGATGTCTACTCCATCATTTCCGATTCCAAATATGCATACGTCAATATGATGCGCATCAAAAACGGCAGCATCATCTATTCCTTTTCGACAGAAATCAAGAAACAGCTGGACGAAAGCGACGAGGAAATCCTCTCCACGGTAATTCCCGCGCTGCACGAGCAGACCGAGAGCACCGCCAAGGAAGCCATCGTGCCCTTCAAAGTGGAGGAGATACCCGAGGACTATCTAAAGTTGACTGTTCCTACCCGTGGCGACCGCAAGCAGCTGCTGGAGTTGAGCGAGCGCAACGTGCGTGCCCACCAGCACCAGTGCGTCCACCAACGGATGCTGGTCAACCCCGACGACGGACGCAGCCAACTGATGGAACGCCTGCAGAAGGAACTCCACCTGAAACGGACGCCCAAACATATCGAGTGCTTCGACAACAGCAACATACAAGGTGCCTACCCTGTTGCCGCTATGGTACGCTTTACCGACGGCAAGCCCAACCGCAACGAGTACCGCAAATTCAACATCAAGACCGTCGAAGGCCCCGACGACTACGCCTCTATGGCTGAAGTGATCCACCGGCGTTACAAGCGCCTGTACGAAGAGGGCAAGGAACTGCCCGACCTGCTGATTGTCGACGGCGGCGCAGGACAGATGGAGGTGGCTCGCAAAGTAATAGTCGAAGAGCTCAAACTTGACATACCCATTGCCGGACTGGCCAAAGACGACCGTCACCGCACCAACGAGCTGCTCTGTTATGACAACCACTGGCAAATACAGGTGGTGGGGCTGAAACCTACCGACCAACTGTTTCACCTGCTGGAGCAGATACAGAACGAGGTGCACCGCTTTGCCATCACTTTCCACCGCGACAAACGCAGCAAGGGAACTTTCCGCACCCAACTGACCGACATCCCCGGCATCGGCGAGAAAACTGCCCGCGACCTGCTGCTGCGATTCGGTTCAGTCAAAGAGGTCAAGTTACAGACCCTCGACGATCTGGCGAAAGCCATCGGCCCGTCGAAGGCTCAAATCGTATACGACTTTTTCCGTCAGAAATAACTCACCGAAAGAGCAATAATAACAAAAAAGGGACTCGCATCTTTTCATCTGCAGAGTCCCTTTTCAATTATATTTAAACAAGCCTAAACGATGGCCAGCAGTTCCACTGTGAAAATAAGTGCGGCGTAAGGCGGAATGGAGGCACCCGCACCGTGTTCGCCGTAACCGAGCTGGTAAGGAATGTAGAACTTGTACTTGGCGCCGACTTTCATCAACTGGACGCCTTCAGTCCATCCGGCGATAACCTGGCGCAGCCCGAATTCGGCAGGCTGGTTGCGACGGTAGCTACTGTCGAAAACGGTGCCGTCGATGAGGGTTCCTTCGTAGTGACAACGAACGGTGTCAAACGACGTGGGATGGGGACCGTCGCCCTCTTTCAGAATTTCATATTGAAGACCACTACGGGTGCAGAAAACACCTTCGCGCTTGGCATTCTCTGCCAAGAAAGCTTCGCCCTCGCCTTTGGCGGCTTTGCCTTTCTCGGCAGCTTCCGCCTGCTGGAGTTGTTCCATCTCGGTAAAGAAGCGGTCGAGAACGGCATGCGATTCTTCATGGCTGAGTTTGGAATCCTGCCCGGTGAAAAGGTCGCGGATGGCAGATGCAAAATCATCGATATTGAGGCTCGTTTCCAAGCCCATGTCCATTAATTGGTGGCCGATATTGTGGCCCAATGCGTAACTAAGTTTATCCATTATTAGGGTTTTATGTTTTATGTTTTTAGATGTCGGTTATCAGGGTGCAACTTCGGAAGAGCCATTGTTGCAAGCAACAACACACAGGGAGAAAATGGCAACGATGGAAAGGATAGAGCCAAATTTCACGACCATGAAGGATTAAAAGATTAAATGTTAAAAAGTTATCTTAAATTATAAACAAACAATTAGAAATGCAAATATACGAAAAGTTTGTTTATGTTTTGAAAGGCGTGAAAGGTTTGAAAGGGTCGAAAGTTTTTTTTCGTCTACGTTTTCGTTTTTTTTTTATATATTTGCAGTTTGTATTTTTAGCGAGGGTTTATTATATATATTTAAATAACAATATAATAAATATTCCTGTAACCAACGAACCACTTTGAAAGTCTAGAAGATGGAATACAACTTTAACGAAATCGAGCCCAAATGGCAGCAGCACTGGCGTGACCAGAAGACCTACCATGTGGAAAATCATTCCGAAAAACCTCATTTTTACGTACTGGACATGTTCCCCTACCCTTCGGGTGCGGGATTGCATGTAGGTCATCCGCTGGGCTATATAGCCAGCGATATCTTTGCGCGCTACAAACGGCTGCGCGGATTCAACGTGCTGCACCCTATGGGCTACGATGCCTATGGTCTGCCCGCCGAACAATATGCCATCCAAACAGGTCAGCATCCTGCCATTACCACGGAGCAGAACATCAACCGCTACCGCGAACAGCTGGACAAGATCGGCTTCAGTTTCGACTGGGACCGTGAAGTGCGCACCTGCGAGCCCAAATACTACAAATGGACCCAGTGGACCTTCCTCCAGCTTTTTGCTCATTACTACGACAACACCGCCAACAAGGCGCTGCCTATCAGCAGTCTCGTGGAGCGTTTCGCCAAGCAGGGCACCGAGGGTCTCGATGCCGCCTGCACCGAGGCGATGAGCTTCACCGCCGACGAATGGAACGGCTGGGACGAAGCCAAACAGCAGCAGATGCTGATGAACTACCGCCTGGCCTACCTGGCCGACATTCCCGTAAACTGGTGTGCCGAACTGGGTACCGTATTGGCCAACGACGAGGTGGTCAACGGCCTTTCAGTCCGCGGCGGCTACCCTGTGGAGCGCAAACTGATGCGCCAATGGAGCCTCCGAGTGTCGGCCTACGCCCAACGTCTGGTCGACGGTCTGGAGCAACTGGAATGGACCGACAGCCTGAAAGAGATACAGCGCAACTGGATTGGACGCAGCGAAGGTGCCGCTGTATGGTTCCCGCTGGCCGACAACAAAGAGCATTCCTTCGAAATTTTCACCACCCGTCCCGATACCATCTTCGGCGTCACTTTCATGGTGCTCTGCCCAGAACATGAACTTATCGACCAGATCACCACTCCCGAGCAAAAAGCTGAGGTAGACGCCTACGTCACCTGGGCCAAGAACCGCAGTGAGCGTGAACGCCAGGCCGAGGTGAAGAAGGTCAGCGGTGTCTTCACCGGTGCCTACGCCATCAACCCCCTCACCGAGGAGAAGATTCCCATCTGGGTATCGGAATATGTGCTGGCCGGTTACGGTACCGGCGCCATCATGGCCGTTCCGGCCCACGACAGCCGCGACTTCGCCTTTGCCCGCCACTTCAACCTGCCCATCCGTCAGGTGGTGGCGCTCGAAAAAGATGCCGTCAGCGACCCTGCCACCTGGGAAGAGAGCATGGATGCCAAAACAGGATATTCCGTCAACAGCGGATTTGTGACAGGTATGAAGGTGAAAGACGCCATGAAAGCCGTCATCAATCGCATCGACGAGATGGGCATCGGCCACCGCACCGTCAATTTCCGTCTGCGCGACGCCATCTTCAGCCGCCAGCGCTACTGGGGCGAGCCGTTCCCCATCTATTACAAGAACAACACGCCCTATCCCATTCCCGAAAAGTGCCTGCCTTTGGAACTCCCCGAAGTGAGCGAGTTCAAGCCCACTACCACTGGCGAGCCTCCGCTGGGTCATGCTCAGAAATGGGCTTGGGATGAGGCAAACTGCTGTGTTGTCGACAAGGCTCTTATCGACAACAAGACTGTTTTTCCGTTGGAGCTGAGCACCATGCCTGGTTTTGCCGGAAGCAGCGGATACTACCTCCGCTATATGGATCCGCACAACGACCAGGCTTATTTCGGCAAGGATGCCGTCAACTACTGGCAGAAGGTCGACCTCTACGTCGGCGGTGCCGAACATGCCTCCGGCCACCTTATCTACGCCCGCTTCTGGAACAAGTTCCTCCACGACATCAATATGTCGGTGGTCGAGGAGCCCTTCCAGAAACTCATCAACCAGGGCATGATTCAGGGGCGCTCGAACTTTGTCTATCGCAGCAAAGCCGACAACGGGCTCTTCATCTCGAAAGGACTCATCAAAAATATGGACGACGTCACCGCCATCCATGTCGACATCAATATCGTCGACAACGACGTGCTCGACATCGAACGTTTCCGTCAATGGCGTCCCGAATTCGCTGATGCCCGCTTCGAGCTGGAAGAGGGCAAGTACATCTGCGGCTGGGAAATCGAGAAGATGTCCAAGTCGATGTTCAACGTACAGAACCCCGACGACCTGGTGGCCCGCTACGGTGCCGACACACTGCGCATGTACGAAATGTTCCTAGGGCCTGTGGAGCAGGCCAAACCGTGGGACACCAACGGCATCGAGGGTGTGTTCCGCTTCTTCAAGAAATTCTGGCGCCTTTTCCACAACAGTGACAACCTGTTCTGCGTAAGCGACGAGGCTCCGACAAAAGCCGAACTGAAGGTGCTGCACCAAACCATCAAGAAAGTGACGGAGGACATCGAGCGATTCTCGTTCAACACCTCGGTGAGCACTTTCATGATTTGCGCCAACGACCTGGCATCGCTGAAATGCAACAAACGCCAGGTGCTGGAACCGCTGACGGTGCTCATCGCCCCCTTTGCTCCCCACATCGCCGAAGAGCTGTGGCACCTGTTGAAAGGCAACGAGAGTGGCAGCGTGTGCGATGCCGAATGGCCGAACTATGACGAACGGCAACTGGTAGAGGACAGTTTCACCTACCCGGTCTCCTTCAACGGCAAGATGCGCTTCACCCTTGAACTGCCCGTAGGATGCAGCCAAGAGGAGGCTGCAGCCGCCGTGAAAGCAGCTCCCGAAAGCCAAAAATGGCTAGAGGGTAAAGAACCCAAGAAAATTATTTTTGTACCCAAACGTATCATCAATATCGTATGTTAAGCAGACATTTTCTACGCTCCAAAGCCTTGCAGGCTATCTATGCCGGCATTACCTCGCGCACAGAATCCGACAGCGACGTGGCCCGACTGTTCGACTACAATGTGTCGCGTCTCAACGAACTGGGCATACTGCAACTGAGCACACTTGGCCAACTGGCTTTTGTCGCCGAACGAGTCAATGAGGCTGCATTGCAGAAATTCATGCCTTCCGAGGCCGAGAAAAACCCTTCACAACGCTTTGGAGAAAACTGTTTCATCGCCCGTCTGAACGACTCCTTCGAATTAAAACAGACATGCAACCGCATGCATATTGACTGGAGCGACCACTTTGACATTTTCCGCAAAATACTTTCCCAATTCAAGGACTCTAACCCCTACAAGGTATACACGGAAGCGAAAGAATGCGGATTTAACGACGACAAAACGGCGGCGATGGCGGCTTTCAAATGCCTCATGAACGACGAGACACTGAGAGAGCTCATTTTTGACCGCGACCTGCTGTGGGAAGACGACTTCGACCAAATCGCCCAGTACAACTACATGATGTTGAAAGAGTTTACCGAGGAAACACTGAACGAAGCCACTCCCTGCCCGACAGTGTACAACAGCAACAACAGCAAAGAAGTGGCCGACTACACTTTTGCACGCCAACTGGCAATCGACACCTTCAACCACATCGACGACAACGAACCTCTGATTCGCAAACATTTGCAAAATTGGGATTTGGAACGCGTGGCGCTCATGGACATCCTGTTGATCAACATGGCCATCACTGAGTTCACCACCTGCCCTTCCATACCCGAACGGGTCACCGTCGACGAATACATAGAGCTTTCAAAAGAATTCTCGACCGAGAAAAGCAAGCTTTTCATCAACGGTATCCTGGACAAGATACTCATCGAGCTGCGTGTTGCCGGAAAGGTGGTGAAAAATAGCCGGGGACTCTACGACCCTGAAATCGATGGGGATGTACCGCCGGAAGAATAATGATAAAAAATGTGTAACGTGTAAAGACAACTGAAATGATAAAAAACCTCTTCTACATAACGGTGCTCCTGTTGACAATGGGAGCCTGCAAACAGCCGACCAAAGCTGACGTGGACATCATTCACAATCCGAACAGCGCAGAAGGCTATGACGAAAGCGAGAAGATGCCCCAGATTACTTTTGAGTCGGACATGCACGATTTCGGCCAGCTGACTGCAGGAGAAAACATTTCCTACAGTTTCAAATTCACCAATACAGGTAATGCCGACTTGGTCATCAGCGGTTGCGACGCCTCGTGCGGATGCACCGTTGCCGACTATCCGCGCGAACGCATCGCCCCGGGCAAGTCGAACTATATCACCGTCTCCTTCAAATCACAAGGCATGATGGGCCAGCAGGTAAAAGAAATCAGTGTTTTTTCCAACACACAACCGGCCATGACAAAACTGCGCATCATGGCACAAGTAAGATAGCTCAAACTTTCAAACTTTTGAATCTTTTAAACTTAAAAAAATGAACATCCTTTACGTATTGTTACAAGCACAAGGACAGGGTCAACAACCCGGTGGCGGTATGAGCGGTCTGCTCATGATCATTCTCCTTTTTGTCATCATGTGGCTGCTGATGATCCGTCCGCAGAAAAAACGTCAAAAAGAAGAAGCCCAGATGCGTGAACAGCTCAAGAAAGGCGATCGCGTTGTCTTTGGCGGCGGAATCTACGGCAAAGTCCATTCCGTGGAAGCCACTACCGTTGAAGTAGATATCGCCAACGGTGTTATCGTCACTGTTGAGAAAAACTTCATCCAAGCTGTCACCCCCGAAGGAACGGAAAACAAATAAACTGTCGTCTACGCCTATGAAGGCGCAAACGTAACCGACATGGAAACCAAGGACAGGAAAAGCCTACGAAACAAACTCCGGCAATCACGTGCATTCTTTTTCACACTGATTGTCATCGCTCTCGTATGGCTTGTTTCCAACATGTCGGAAAAGCGGACCTACAGGGAACGCTACCGTGTTCACTTTGAAGGATACGACACGCTGGCTTTTGTAGCTGTTTCGGCCGACACCACAGTGACACTGGAGGTTGAAAGCAACGGATTCTACGCACTGCACAGAAGTCTGTCACCCCAGCGAGTACTGTCATTCAACATCGCCAAGCAGATGAAAGGCAAAAAGAGCGAACCCATCCTGCTGACAGTGAACACTGATGAACGCTCGGAGGAGATTACCGAACAGGTAGACATGCGTGGAATCTCTTCGCTCCATGTGGTTGAGCACCAGCTGGGACTGCAGTTGATGCGACGCGAACGCAAAGCCTTTGTGCCGGATATCAGCGACGTCAACTTCAAGTTTGAAGGATTGCAGGGCTTGTGCGGCAATCCCCAGCTGTCACCCGACACCGTATGGCTGTACGGCAGTTCCGCATCGCTGGCAAAAATAGAGCAACTCCGTGCCGAACCGCAGACCATCGAAAGAATCACACGCAGCGGTTCTTACGAGATACGTCTCAAACCTGTGTGGGAACAATATCCCGACGTGCGAATCTCTTCCCCTACGGTGAAAGTATATCTGCCTGTGGAGATGTTTGTCGAACGCAGTATCACCGTGCCCCTGACCGTACTTGCCGACGACACGCTGCATCGCATCAACCTCTACCCTACCGAGGTTTCGGTGAAATACATGGTTCCCATGACAGAATACAACAAATACCATGCCGACGATTTCCGGGTTACGGTAAAAGTTGACGATTCGAAAAATGCATATCTCAGCCCTGTAGTCAGCCAATTTCCTTCGCGGGTACGGATAAAAGGCATTTCACCATCTGAAGTTCAATACATTGTAATCAAATGAAACTCATAGGTCTCACTGGAGGTATCGGATGTGGGAAAACCACCGTGTTAAAAGAATTCCAAGCCATTGGAATCCCCTGCTTCGTGGCCGACACCCATGCAGCCTCCTATTATGAAGAGCCCGATTTTGTCCAGCAGCTGAATACAATTCTGAACTGTGATGTCTGCCTTGCGGACGGCTCTGTCGATAAGAGACGCGTAGCCGACATCGTCTTCAACGACAGCAAGGCACTCTCCCGACTCAACGCCTTGGTTCATCCGCGCGTCATGTCGGATTTCCGCCAATGGGCAGCACAACAGCAAGCCCCTTATGTCATTCTGGAGTCCGCCATCTTGTATGAATACGGACTTGACAAGTCGCTGGATGCCGTCATCGCCGTCTATCTCGAAAAAGAGGAACGTTTTCGCCGACTCATGTTTCGCGACCGTACCAGCCGTGAAGCTCTGGAAGCCCGTATGCGAAACCAGCTTCCCGCCGAAGAGAAAATGGACCGTGCCGATTATGTCATTCTCAACTATGAAGGCAACCCCCGTCGCCGCCAAGTTGAGACTATCGACAGAAAACTGAAAAACAATCTTTAAAACCTTTAACCCCCAAATAAACATGTACCGAATCCTGAAGAAAGAATTTCTCACCCCTGCCACCGTCCTCATGGACATTGAAGCTCCCTGGATTGCTGAAAGCGGACATCCCGGACAATTCCTCATCGTTATCCCCGATGCATGCGGAGAGCGCATTCCTCTCACTATCTGCGATATTGATCATCAACTCGATATCGTCACCATCGTGTTCCAGATTGTCGGCGACTCGACACGCAAGCTCGCTGATATGAAGCAGGGCGAGAATCTTTTCACCATCGTCGGACCCCTCGGGCGTCCCGCCGAAGTCATCAAACTCTTCGAGCAGAACCCGGGTCTCCGCATTCTCTTTGTCGCCGGCGGTGTCGGTACAGCACCTGTGTATCCCCAGGCCAAGTGGGCTTTTCGTTTCGGACTCGACTGCGACATCGTCATGGGCGCCAAGAGCAAGGATTTCATCTTCTTTGAAGACCGTATGCGCAGCGTCTGCAACAACCTCTACGTTGTTACCGACGACGGAAGCTACGGTGAGAAAGGTCTTGTCACCGACAAAATCAAACAATTGATCGAGAGCGGCGAGCACTACGACTGCTGTGTCGCCATCGGTCCTCTTCCGATGATGAAATTCGTCTCGCTGCTCACCAAGCAATACGGGCTCCACACCATCGTCTCGCTCAACTCCATGATGGTCGATGGTACCGGCATGTGCGGTGCCTGCCGTGTCACTGTAGGCAATGAGGTCAAATTCACCTGTGTCGACGGACCCGAATTCGACGGACACCTTGTCAACTTCGACGAAGCCATGAGCCGTCTGGCCCGCCCCGACGCCCGCAAATACCGTATTGCCACCAGCGACTCACACCACCATTGCAACCTTGCCGACGCTGTCGACTCCGCCCTTCACGGTACACAGACGGAGCCTGTGGAAAAACAGCGCCAGCATCCTGCCGAACAAGATCCGCTGCAGCGTATCCACAACTTCAACGAAGTCAGCTTTGGCTTTACCGAAGAACAGGCTGTCGCCGAAGCCTCCCGCTGTCTCAACTGCAAACGTCCGCTCTGCGTCTCGCAGTGCCCCGTTTCCATCCATATCCCGGAATTCATCGCCGCCGTCAAAGAACGCGATTTCGCACTCGCTGGACAAATCATTGCACGCGATTCTGCCCTTCCTGCCGTATGTGGACGCGTCTGCCCGCAGGAGACCCAATGCGAAGGTGCCTGCATCCTTGGTCGTAAAGGGGAACCTATTGCCATCGGTGCTCTGGAACGCTTCGTCGCCGACTGGAACCGTGAACACAGCCATCTGGAACAAGACGAGGAAATCAACAACGAGACCGAATCCAACCAGAAAGGCAACATCAAGAAGGTGGCCATCATCGGTAGCGGTCCTTCCGGACTCACTTGTGCCGGCGACCTTGCCAAGGCAGGATTCGATGTCACCGTCTTTGAAGCACTCCACCACCCCGGCGGCGTGCTCGTCTACGGCATCCCGGAATTCCGTCTGCCCAAACAGAAAGTGGTGGCTCCCGAAATCGAGAATCTCAAGCGTCTTGGTGTCAAGATTTTCACCAATGTCATCGTTGGAAAATCCGTTACGGTGGATGATCTCTTCGAAAAACATGGATTCAGCGCTGTTTATATTGCCTCGGGGGCAGGACTGCCCAAATTCATGAACATCCCAGGCGAGACGCTGGTCGGTGTACTCTCCGCCAACGAACTCCTCACACGAACCAACCTCATGCACGGTTACGATGAAAGCTACGCCACCCCCATTGTCCTGGGTCACAAAGTCGCGATTGTCGGTGGTGGCAATGTGGCCATGGATGCCGCACGTACCGCCCGCCGTCTGGGTTGCGAAGTCACCGTCATCTATCGGCGTGGTGAAGAAGACATGCCTGCCCGCAAAGAGGAAGTGCATCACGCCATGCAGGAAGGCATACAGTTTTGTTTCCAAACCAACCCTGTCGAAGTGCTCAACGACGGCAATGGCAATGTAGCAGGAGTACGGTTGGTACGAATGGCTATGGGCGAACCCGATGCCAGCGGTCGACGCAAATTCTCGGTTATCCCCGGCAGCGAATTCGACCTCCCGCTCGACAACCTCATTATCGCACTTGGCACCAGTCCCAATCCGCTCATCAAGAGCACTACGCCAGGACTCGACACCGAGTCGTGGGGCGGCATCAAGACTGACGATGGTGGACTCACATCACGACGCTATGTCTATGCCGGCGGCGACGCCGTCAGCGGTGCCGCTACCGTCATCCTCGCCATGGGTGCCGGCCGCACAGCAGCCAAATCCATTATCGAGCATCTGTCATAGATTGCCGACACTCACAGTTGTCTGCAACAAAAGCATAGCCCGATGTGCAACACATCGGGCTATGCTTTATTCATAGGCACCATATTACAGCTTCCGTCGGAAAATACGTCCCCAGCGAATCTTACGGGAATCTTTGTCTTTTGAGAAGACTATCATGCTGGCACGACCCACGATGTGGTCCTCGGGAACAAAGCCCCAGTAGCGGCTGTCGGCGCTATTGTGGCGGTTGTCGCCCATCATCCAGTAATAGTTCATCTTGAAAGTATAGTTTTTAGCCTCCTTTCCGTTGATGATAATCTTACCGTCGCGAACCTCCAGGCGATTGCCTTCAAAAACTTCAATGATACGTTTGTACAGCGGCAGGTTCTGCGTCGTCAATTCCACTGTCGCACCCTTGGCGGGAATGGTCACTGGACCAAAATTGTCGACAGTCCAGTCATAGCCGTCGGCATGGGGAAACAGGTTTTTACCTGAAGAACCTTTCAAAGCAGCCAAGGGCAAGACTTCTGCCACTTCGCTGTGGGCTTGCAACTGCCGGGCCATTGCCTCTGTCAATGGAAGGGTGTAATACTGACCCATCAGCTCTGTGGATTGCTGTGACACGCCCGCTGCATGCAACTCTTGCGTCAACTGGTTCATTGCCTGTTCGACAGCGGCCATGTTTTGACGATACTGTATCGGATTGACAGGTTCAAACAGCGGATCCTTGTACAACGGAGTCACTCGCACCAAGCGAACACTGTCGCGGCAATAAGCCATGGGTTCTATGACAATATAGTCTTTGAAATGTTTCGCCACCTCCAGCTGCGCATCGGTAAGAAACAGGAAACCATAGATACCTATCGACTGATTGCAGTCCTCTTCCGACACCCCGGCGTTCAAAAACAGCTTTATGTCCTTCTGATATTTGGCCATCTCCAGATTGCCCTGCATACCCATCTGCGACATCGAACTCACATAGTCTTCCATACTCTCCTTCATGCGGACAGCATAGGTGAACTGCAATTCGGTAAGATTCTCCAATGTCTTGCCGTCAATTAGCACCTGCTGGTTACGGATTTCCAATGTTTCACCCGGCAAACCGATGCAGCGTTTGATGAAATTCTCACGCTTGTCGACCGGACGAATCACTACTTTTCCGAACACCTCAGGATGGCCGAAGATAGCCTCGCGACCATACTCCCGCACCAAATCATGATACGAACGATTGCTCTGGAATGCCGTGCATACCGTGTCACCGTCGGGATAGTTGAACACGGTGGCATCGTAGCGTTCCACTCCGCGCAAACCCGGGAAACGATGATAGGGAAGCTTGATCCATTTCAGATACGACTCCACCTGACCATTCGTGAAAGGCAGCACATTGTGCACCAGCGGAAACGACAAGGGGGTCATCGCAGCACGGGGACCGTAGCTGATTTTGCTCACCATCAGATAGTCTCCCACCATCAACGATTTCTCCATCGAAGAAGAAGGTATATTGTAGAGCTCGAAAACATTTCCACGGATAATAACAGCGGCAACCAGCGCGAAGACAATGGCATCAAGCCACTCACGGGCCTGCGACTGTTTTACTTTCTTCATCGTGGCCGGATTGTGATACTCCAATTTGCTCAAACCCAGATATGGCATATATGCAAACGGGAACAATACTGCCAGCGTCTGTTCCCAAAAGCCATGACGGCCAAAGACTTTCGCTGTCTCGACGACCAGCAACAAGAAAGTAAAGATGTTAATGGCGGGAATCAAGAAATAGATATACCATTTCCAATTCTTGCCGCACACTTTGATCCAAACCACAATATTGTATATCGGCACCAACGCCTTCCATGGCGCCACACCGGCCTTCTTGAATACAAACCACAGTCCGACAAAAGGACCAATCAAATAAATAAGAGCAAATAAATTGTAAAGCATTAGTTTTTTTTGTTGATGGGTTTAAAAGGTTCGGATGGTTTGAAAGATACTCCTACCTTTTTTGTTTATTTTGTCTTTCGTTAAACGTTAAAGTTATCGTATTATTGTTTCTATGGCTTGCAAAAGCACTTTTTTGTCATGTTCCCATGACAGCGCCTCAGATGCCTTTGCAAAAAGAGACGCCTTTTCTGTTGACGGCATCGTTTCCCAGTAAGCCAATGCCTCACGGATCTGCTGTGCCAATTCCTGCGGGTCGGGAGGCTGTGATTTTCCAGTGGATGCGTCGAAAGGCATCGGAGGAACCAACATACCGATGCCATAGGTTGTCACCACACGATGAATCTCAGGGAAATCTGTTGCCAGTACAGGAACTCCTGCCTGCACAAAATCGGCGATGCGATTGGGCAGCGAATAATAATAGTTCAAACCGCGGTTTTCAAGCAGCGACAGTCCCAAACTTGCATGGCAAGTCAGACCGTGAAGCACCTCGGGTTCCACACGCCCCAAGAAGGTAACACGTTCTTTTAGCGCCTCGCGTTGCGATTCGGACTTCAAGCGCTCATATTCATCACCGACACCGGCCACCACCAAATGGCAGTCATCCAGCCAGGGCATCGCCTCCATCACCCACTCAATGCCACGACCCACATTGACAGCTCCTTGATACAGCAGCAGCCGTTTATCGCGAGGCAACTGTCCTATCAACGTTTCTGCCTTTGCTTGCGCAGTGTCATCCTGTATTTTTCTCGACATCGGAACATTGCGGACCACGCCCATCGCAAGCCCATAGCGTTTTCTGTAAATCTCCGCTATCGATTCACACACCGTCACCGCAGCCGTCCGCTTCCGTTTTGCCATGCGTGGGAACAGGCGTGATTCTATCCCCTCCCAAAAACTTTTCACCCTCGGTCGTCCCACCAGTTCGGGAACCTCGGGGAACATCTCATGGGCATCGAAAAACAACGGTTTGCGTCGCAACACAGCAGCCCAATAATTGGCTGGCAACGTGTCGGTATCGTTGGAATAAAAGAGATCTGTTCTTGTGAAAAGCAGCCGCAGGAAAAGTCGCAGGTTGTATTCTGCATAGAAAACAGCTTTTTTGCGGAATAGCAGACGCATCCGTACCGTCCGGTAGCAACGCTGCACAGGACCACTCTCCGGAAGCAGTCGTCCTACCAGCGTCACCTGGTATCCGGCATCATGCAACGCGCTGCAACTGCGGTGCACACGCTGGTCTGTCACCAAGTCGTTGGTAACCGATACAACAACGCGTTTCACCCGCTTATCAGACTTCTCTGTTTTTTTCATCACCGCACTAACGCCAGTCACCCAAAAATATTGCTTAACAATCTTCAAACAACTTCAACACTTTACAACCTTTTCAACATTTTTTTTGCGCATTTCAGAAAAGTTATTACCTTTGCAAAATCAATGCCTCAAAGCCGCAACGGCTCTTTTTTGTTGTATTTGAAAGAAATAAACATTTTATTATATAATATAGATACATATATATATGAAGAATCTTGTCATTGTAGAGTCTCCCGCCAAAGCCAAAACCATCGAAAAATTCCTTGGGAAAGACTATGAAGTCATGTCCAGCTACGGACATATCCGCGACTTGGCGAAGAAAGAGATGAGCATCGATGTCGACAACAACTACGAACCTGAGTATCAGATATCCGAAGAGAAAGCCAAGCTCGTCGTCGACCTTAAGAAAGCAGCCAAAAACGCCGATATGGTGTGGCTCGCATCCGATGAGGACCGCGAAGGAGAAGCCATCGCCTGGCATCTGCGCGAAACCCTCAACCTCCAGCCCCAGAAAACCAAGCGCATCGTTTTCAACGAAATCACCAAAAACGCCATTCTCCATGCTATCGAGAATCCGCGCGACATCGACATGAACCTTGTCGATGCCCAGCAGGCTCGTCGCGTACTTGACCGACTGGTAGGTTACGAAATCAGCCCCATCCTTTGGGCCAAAATCAAACCCGCCCTCAGCGCCGGACGTGTCCAGAGTGTCGCTGTACGTCTTATCGTGGAACGCGAGAACGAAATACGCGACTTCAAAACACAAAGCTTTTTCCGTGTCACTGCCACCTTCCACACTTCTGACGAACACAAACTTCTCGCTGAACTCAGCCGTCGCTTCGACACCGAAGAAGAGGCACAGAAATTCCTTGAGTCTATTGTCAACTCCAGCTTCTCCGTGGCCAAAGTAGAGACCAAACCTGCTCGCCGCAGTCCCGCACCTCCTTTCACCACCTCCACGCTCCAACAGGAGGCCAGCCGCAAACTGGGTTACTCTGTGGCGCGCACCATGCAGATTGCACAACAGCTCTATGAGTCGGGATTCATCACTTACATGCGTACCGACTCCACCAACCTCAGCGAAATGGCACTCGACATGGCCAAAAAGAAAATCGGTGAGATGTTCGGAGAAAGATATATCAAAATCCGCCACTACCATACCAAAATAAAAGGTGCTCAGGAAGCCCATGAGGCCATTCGTCCTACCGACCTCCACCAAACCGATATCAACGCCGACGCTGCTCAACGCCGACTCTACGAACTCATCTGGAAACGCGCCATTGCCTCCCAGATGGCCGACGCCGAACTGGAAAAGACAACCATTGACATCGAAATCACCGGTCAGAAAGAGCGCTTCACATGCGCCGGCGAACAGGTACTCTTCGACGGATTCCTCAAAGTCTATTTCGAATCGACCGACGACGAAGAGGAAGAAAGCCCCAACCACCAGCTGCCTGCTGTCAAGAACGGCATGAAACTCTCTCTCGTCATGGCCGAGGCTACACAGCACTACACCCAACATCCGCCGCGCTACACCGAAGCCAGCCTGGTGAAGAAACTTGAAGACCTTGGCATCGGACGTCCTTCGACCTATGCACCCACCATCTCCACCATCCTCAAACGCGAATATGTCATCAAAGAGGATCGTGCTCCGCAGGACTTCAATATCACCTCCCTCTGCCTCCAGCCGAACGGCACCATCGAACGCAGCCAGAAAATCGAACACCTGGGTGCCGAGAAGGGCAAGCTCTTCCCCACCGACATCGGAACCATTGTCAACCAGTTCCTCATGGAACACTTCAACGAGATCATGGACTATAACTTCACCGCCAAAGTGGAGAAAGATTTCGATGACGTTGCCAACGGCACACAGGCTTGGCGCGATGTCATCGGACAGTTTTATGTTCCTTTCCACCGCAATGTCAAGCAGACGCAAAGTCATTCCAAACGTACCAGCGGAGAACGCCTGTTGGGTACCGACCCTACCACAGGAAAGCACGTCTACGCCAAAATCGGCCGTTATGGAACCCTTATCCAGATTGGCGACACCAATGCCGACGAAAAGCCCCGTTTCGCCTCCATGAAGAAAGGACAGAGCATTGAGAACATTACCCTCGAGGAAGCACTCGACCTTTTCTCCCTGCCCCGCAACATCGGCGACTTCGAAGGCAGCGATGTCGTTGTCAGCATTGGACGTTTCGGACCCTACGTACGTCACAACAGCAAATTCTACTCACTCTCCAAAAATGACGACCCCTACACCGTAAGCCTTGAACGTGCTGTCGAAATCATCAAGACCAAACGTGAACAGGCCGAAGAGAAAGAGCGTCTCAAAAGCCTTTTCCCACACGAAATCGGTGAATACGAAGGTGAAAAAGTCGTCTCCAATGTCGGCAAGTTCGGCCCCTACCTCACTTACAAGTCCGAGAACTACCGCATGCCCAAAACCGGAGTAGACCCGCTGACCATCTCCTTGGCCGACGCTGTGGCTATTATCCGCGAAATACAGGAGAAAAAATCAAAGAAAAAGAAATAACCGCTTCTTTCTCTAAAAAGAAAAAACAAGTTAAGCTGCGGCTTAACTTGTTTTTTTTATTCTTTCACCATTTCAATCTTGTTCGGAATGGGAAACAAGGATGACCAGATGTTCTTGCTTCAAAACTTCAAGCGTTTTGCGGAAATGCCGACGGGCCTCGACATCCATCCACGCAGTGGGTTCGTCAAAAACCAATACGGGGGCGTCTGAATACAGTTGGCGTGCCAGCGCGATACGCTGCCACTGTCCCATACTCAACTCCTCGCCACCGTAAAACTGACGTCCCAGTTGGGTGTCCAATCCTTTGTGCAACTTTCCGATCACAGCATCGGCATCGGCCATCTGCAGCGCATCCGCCATACGACAGGCATCCTCGGCATGTGACAAATCTCCGAAGAGGATATTCTCGCGGGCTGTGAAATGGAACTGTACATAGTCCTGGAAGATGGCACCGACATGCCTGCGCAATTGTATCACATCGAAGCGACGAATATCGATCCCATTGATACACACACGCCCCGACTGCGGGTCATACAGTCGCAGCAACAGTTTCAGCATTGTGGTTTTTCCATAGCCGTTTTCACCCTCAATGCGGTTCACCTCTCCTCGACGGGCCTTCAGCGAAAGGTGCTGCAAAGTGGGCTGCTTCATATCTGGATATGCAAACGTCACATCTTCGAATGTCACCTCATCCACCTGTTCGGGGAAAGGAACAGGAGTGTCGGGAGAAGTGATTTCTGGCTGCAAATCAAGAAATTCAAACAAATTATTGATAAACAGTTTCTGCTCATAGAGTCCACTGACACCGCCCACCAGACTGCTCAAATAGCCCTGTCCCCGGCGGAAAGCCTCGAACAGCATCACAAACGAACCGATAGTCATCGCACCGCCGACCGTGGGACGTATCAGGAAATACAGCACCGCCATCATTGCCGCCGCTTCTACCACGGCAGTAATGGCATCGAAAAGCGCCAGGCGGCGCGAAATAGAGAGCAGTTGCGATACCAGTCGGGCACGGATGTCGACATACAGACGGCGAAAATAGTCGGCCAGTCCAAACGAACGCACCTCTTTGGCATAGTTGCGATGGGTGAGCAGGGTTCCATAGTAGGAGGAACGACGGAAATCCTGTGTAGTCTCCCGACGGAAGCGATAGATGCGTCGCGATTGGTAGAGCCGGATGCAGAACGAAGGCAGCACAGCGACAACCATCACCGCCACCACCTGCCACGAAGCCACGAAAAGCATCGCTGCCACACCGGCAAGTGCCGCCACAGAGCCCACAACGGCCACCATATTTTCCATGATGCGCAGTGGGCGGAATGCCGCCTCTTGTTGTGCACGATGGAATGTGTCGTGGAATTCGGGATTGTCATAATATGCCATGTCGAGCTTTACCGACTGGTTTTGAATCAGATTGCTGATATAGTCTGTCAGTTTCTGCGTCAGCACATCGTTGTTGACAGTGTTAAGCACCCCTATCCAGCGGTTCAACAGCATAACGGCGCAGAATATCATCACGAAAGGAAGCACACTGGACGACACCTGACCCCAAGCCGCTGTCGAGCCCATAGCAACAGCATCAGTGATACCGTCAACCAGCAACTTCAGCACATAGAGGTTCGCCAATGGCAACAGACTGGTACAAACCGTATAAAACAGTTTAAGGAGGAATCCCCTCGAGTCACATTGCCATATCAGTTTAAATGCTTTTACCACGTTGAGAGTTTAAGTGATGTTTATACGTATAATAGTTAATCTTTCTTCACCACCAGACTGCCATTGACATAGTCTATTACCTCGACTGCAGCCTCTTTTTCGATAAAACCTACCTGAGCGACAGCGTCATAATATCTACCGTCAATTGCAATCTTTCCTGCCGGACGGAGAATGGTCGCAGCCGTTCCCGTCGCACCTATCAGACTTTTCTCCTTGTCGGCAGCGACAGTGAAACCCTCATCAGTCTTTTCTTCTGTTTTGAGTGCCAGTCCGCCGAAAAGGTTGCTTTCAAACAGTTTCTTTCCTAGCAGAATACTCAATGGCAAAGCTATCACGAAAGCCACCAGCGTCACCATCAATCGATTGGCAATCATGCCGGCAGGGACATGCGAGAAATCGAACCCCACATTACCCACCATACTGAACACCAGTCCTGCCACCAGACAGATAATGCCCGATACACCTGCTATACCAAAACCCGGGATTACAAAAATCTCTAAGATAATCAATACAATACCCACGATGAAAAGCAGAATCTCCCAGTAGGAGGCGAGACCTTCCAAATACAAGGGGGCAAAATATAGTGCCGCTGCACTGAGCGCCAAGATGAGCGGGAAGCCGATGCCAGGTTGCTGCAATTCGAAATAGATACCCCCGATAATCAACATGATAAGTATTCCCGACACCACAGGGGTTACCAAAAAACCTATCAGCTTGTCCAAGAATGTGTAACGCTGCTCCTGAATCGTGTAGTTCTCGACACCCGCATGTTGCAGCAGTTCAGCCAGGCTTTCAACCTCAGCTTCACAAAAACCGTATTGGATTGCCTCCTTGGTGGTAAAAGTCAACACCTTGCCGCTGTCCGAGATTCCTTCAACATAGATATCGGGGTCAACCATTGCCTGCGCAATGTCGGGTCTACGGCCTTTGGCTTCTGCTGTGGTCCGCATCAGCGAACGCATGTAACTTTGGTATTTATCAGGCTGAACTTCACCCGTTTGGTCAACTACAGTTGCAGCACCGATGGAAGAACCGCTATGCATGTAGATGGAGTCACAAGCTATGGATATCAGCGCACCTGCCGAAGCCGCATTGTTGTCAATATAAGCCCATACCGGTATGGGCGACTGCAAGAAAGTCGTGCGGATTTTGTCGGCATCGTCCAGTGTGCCGCCAAAAGTATTGATATGCACAACAATCAAATCGGCTTTTCGCTCCAATGCCTCTGCCATGGCTTTCTCAACCCGTAAAGATGCCGGAGGGGCAATTTCCTCGTCTATTGCAAAGGTATACACCTGGGTCGGCGATGTTGTTTGGGCATGCCCCGTCAGTATTCCCAGATTCAAAAAGAGTAAAGGAATAACTTGAAGTAAAACTTTAAATATTTTCATTTATATATTATCAATTAAAATTTTATCAAAATCACACCAGTTATTTCATCAAAGTTGATTTCGTTTCATCTGTTCTACCATTTCATCAAATAGCAGTCCGTTGGTCGAAATCATTTCGGCGCCAAACAGCCAGTTGTTTCCACCACTGAAATCGCCGTTTCGGCCACCTGCCTTTTCCACGATATAAGCACCGCCCGCCACATCGTATGGTTTTAACCCATACTCATAGAAGGCATCGACCCTGCCGCAAGCCGTGTAGACCAAATCGGCGGCGGCAGAACCCAGGCGGCGCACCCCGTGGGTGTTGCGCATAGTCCACTCCAAGAACTCCATATATTGCCGCATCCGGGAAAAATCAGTGTATGGGAACCCCGTAGCCACCAGCGCATCATTGAGTCGAAAGGCCTTCGAAACAGCGATGGCATTGCCGTTCAGAAAAGCGCCCTCCACTTCGGAACAGGCTGAGAAACACTCCTGTGCCCATATCTCATACACCACACCCACACACATCACTGGTCTCCCCTGCTCTGCCGACAACAGGTTGTCCTGCAGGCCTATCGAAACACACGTGGGAGCAAAACCATGGATGTAATTGGTCGTACCGTCCAACGGATCGACAATCCAGGTGAAACGTTCCCGCCCCGTTGCGGTGGCTGTACCCTCTTCGGCGATAAAGCCACTTTCGGGCAGCAGTTGGCGGAGACGGCTCACGATACGCCGTTCCGACTCCTTGTCAAACCGGGTCACATAATCGTGCACTCCCTTCGATTCGGCAGAGACGGCATCCGACAATTTGCGACGTTCCTCAGCGAGGAATGTTCCCACCTCGGCCGCCAGTTCACACACTTCATTACAGATTTGTTTCGTCTTCATAGGACACTTCAATCATCAAATCAACGTATCAACGACAAATACGCGCGTTTATTATAATGAACACAATAAAAAAAAATGAATGTCGTTTACCAAACATGATGCAACAATCTGACAACGAAGAGACGCGTATACATCAACCGTCACCAATCGTCCGCCTGCGGGCCATGGAACCAGCCGACCTTGACGCCATTTACCGCTGGGAAAACGACCCCACCTTGTGGGTCCACAGCGCATCGCACCAACCCTTTTCACGGCAGGCCTTGCAGCAATTCATCGAGGAGTCTTCAGACAACGACATCTACGCCTCGCGGCAACTGCGCCTGATGGCCGACAATGCCGACGGACAATCCGTAGGATGTGTTGACCTCTACGATTTTGACCCCTATCACCGGCGCGCCGCTATCGGCATACTGATTGACAGCCGATTCCGCCGTCAAGGATTGGGCAGCGCCATACTCCGCGAGTTGGAACAGTTTGCCATCACCCACTTGCAGCTGCACCTGCTCTACTGCGACATCGCCATCGACAACAGCGACAGTCTGCATCTGTTCGAACGCAACGGCTTCCAACAGTGCGGAACACGCCCCGAGTGGATCTGGAACAACGGTCATTGGACCGATGCTGTCATCGTTCAAAAAATCCTCTCAAGATGACAAAAAAGAAGAAAACAACCAAGAAGAAATACCTCATTCCCGTCATTGGGATCGTCTGTCTGGTCATTGCTGTCACAGTTTTGGCATTGCTGCACCGTCAGAAACTCACCAATAGCGACACTGTGACACTCTATCTGCCGACAGGCATTACCTACGAAGCCGTCGTCGATTCGCTCGACGCGCATGGCTGTATTGGCAACAAAACCGCTTTCAACACCTTGGCACGGCTTCGCAACTACAGAGAACACGTCAAAGGGGGCTGTTACAAACTCAAACCCGGCATGAGCCTTTGGAGCGCACTCACCAAACTCTACTATGGCAACCAGGACCCCATCCACCTCACCATCAACAAGCACCGCACACCTGAATCTCTTTGCAAATATATCGGCAAGAAACTGGAGCTGAACGGCGACACGCTACTGGCTTTGCTCCGAACCGACAGCGTTTGTGCCGCTTATGGCCATACACGACAGACCATCATCGGCATGTTTATGCAGAACACCTACGACATCTACTGGAACATCAGTGCCGAGAAGCTCCTCGACAGGATGCACCAGGAATCACAACACTTCTGGAACGACAGACGCATGAGACAATGCAAAAAACTCAATCTCAGCGCCGACGAAGTCATCACACTCGCCTCTATCGTGGAGGAGGAAAGCAACAAAAACGACGAGAAAGCCGACATCGCCAGCGTCTACCTTAACCGCATCCGCAAAGGCATGCTCCTGCAGGCCGACCCAACGCTCAAGTATGCCGTCGGCGACTTCTCGCTGCGGCGCATCCTCAACAAGCATATGGAGGTTGAAAGCCCCTACAATACATACAAATATCCCGGACTGCCTCCCGGACCCATCTGCATCCCTGGTACCGCTTCCATCGACGCCGTACTGAAAAACAAGCAGACCGACTACCTTTATTTCTGTGCAAAAGCCGACTTCTCAGGCTACCACGCCTTTTCCAAGGACCTTGCCGGACACAACGCCAACGCCCAAGCGTTCCACACCGAAATGAACCGCCGAAAAATCTACAAATAACAAGTCCATTTCTTCCTTTTCCAAACCCGGCCACCCCTTCGTCTGCCTGTCG
>JAEEGL013103118.1_pt1 | contig 25171 bp, 24 predicted proteins | sample 9134231 | NCBI WGS metagenome assembly JAEEGL01 (sample SAMN16246548, study PRJNA631951) | gut metagenome | biome: gut microbiome; feature: rumen; material: fiber-attached | host: Bos | place: Iran: Karaj | collected 2018-10 | reverse complement strand
GAGGAGAAGTGGACATCAGAGTACGGCAGAGAGGCTAGTATCTGGGATGAGACAAACGTTATCGGCGTTACAGACGGTATCTATAACGACACAATCAGTGTAAGCAAGACTTCACCCATCATGGACGATGCTTTCAAGGCTGCCCTTTCACAGGCATTCATCAACATCGGTAACACAGATGCAGGTAAGGAAGTTATCTCTATCTACAACCACAATGGTTATGTAGAGGCTAACTCAGCTGACTATGATTCAGAGAGAGCTGCTCAGGAACTCATTAAGTCAATGAACTAAAGAGCAGAACTTCATTATTATGAATAGGGGAGGTATTTATACCTCCCTTATTTTTTAGGTAATCACGTAGGATTTTTTAGAACCAGGAGAAAAAATAATGATCAAGTTTGAAGATGTAGGAAAAAGATACCCCAACGGTTTTGAGGGCTTAAAGCACGTAAACCTTACAATCGAGCAGGGTGAATTTGTAGCGATAATCGGACTTTCAGGTGCAGGTAAATCCACACTTATTCGTACCATCAACAGGATGCACGATGTTACGAGCGGAAAACTCACCGTGGATGATGTTGATGTGATGAGTCTGTCCGGAAAGCAGCTCAGAAGGTTCCGTAGAAAGATTGGTATGATATTCCAGTCCTTCAACCTGATCACCAGAACAACAGTAATTAAGAATGTACTTACAGCATTTGTTCCGGATATGCCCTGGTTCAGATCCACTTTTGGTATCTATACCAAGGATGAAAAGATGAAGGCTCTTGAGTGCCTTGATAAAGTGGGTATTTTAAGAAAGGCCTTTGTTCGTGCTGACCAGCTTTCAGGTGGACAGCAGCAGAGAGTAGCTCTTGCAAGAACTCTGGCACAGAATCCTCAGATTATTCTTGCTGATGAGCCTGTTGCAGCTCTTGATCCTGTAACAGCAAAGCAGGTAATGGATGACTTTAAGAGAATCAATGAGGAAATGAAAATAACAATCCTCATAAACATACACCACGTTGATCTTGCACTTAAATATGCAACAAGAGTTGTGGGAATAAGAGAAGGTGAGATTGTCTACGATGGACCTGCATCTGAAGTTGATAAGGACGTTTTGGCATCTATCTATAACGGTAAGGTAGATGATGAAGGCAACGTTCTCGATGCAAATGACCATAATGAAAAGAGGTGATCAGCATGAGTGTATACGATAAGATTTTTAAACCCAAAGTATATACGCTGCCTAACGGAAAGTCTGTAGAAAAGAAAGCATCAAGAATGCCTGTTTATTTCATAATCGTTCTTCTTATGTGTGTGCTTTCGGTTAAGGTTACAGGATTTGACATGAAGATTCTGTCTCAGAGAATTGGGCAGTTTTTTGTAATCCTCGGTGAGATGTTCCCACCTAACATGGACTATTTGGAAAAGGTGTGGTCACCTCTTTTTGACACCATTAAGATGTCACTTCTTGGATCAGTTATAGGAGCACTTCTTTCAGTGCCCTTTGCGATGCTTGCAAGTACCAATGTCTGCCCTAACAAGGTTATTGTTTCAATTGTAAGAGTCATGTTTTCACTTATCAGAACACTTCCTACACTTGTTACTGCTCTTGTGGCAACACTTGTATTTGGCCTTGGAACACTTGCAGGTACCTTTGCTATTGCTGTTTTCTCTTTCGCATATATCGGTAAGCTTACCTATGAAGAGATTGAGACAGTAGACATGGGTGCATTTGAAGCTATGGAAGCCATGGGTGCAACTAAGACAAGAGCTTTTATATCAGCTATTATTCCGCAGGTTCTTCCTTTCTACCTCTCAAACTGCCTCTTTAACTTTGAGGGTAATGTAAGATACGCGGCAGTTCTTGGTTATGTCGGAGCCGGCGGTATCGGACTTATTCTTAATGAAAAGATTTCCTGGAGAGAGTATTCAAGCGTTGGAACAATGCTTATCGCTCTTTTCGTAGCAGTGTTTATTATTGAGTCGGTTAGCAGAATGCTTCGTAAGAAGCTTGTGTAAGCGGTGAGGACCTGGTGAAGTGCTTTTGAACCAGGTCTGAACGTGTTCTGCTGAGGGATTACTCGAGAGCAGAACTTCCTTATGAAATAGTAGGAGAGTTATAACATGAATAAAAGAATTATAGAAGCATATGAAAAGCGCCCCCGAACCTGGGTATATCATCTTGCGATAGCTGTTATATTTGTGGGTCTCATGGTATGGAGTGGAAGCGCTGTTGAGACAGCGGGAACCACAATGGACGGCGGTGAGATCGCGCTTAATGTCCTTAAGGGAATATTTCAGCCTGACTTATCTTTCCTTTTTGATTTTTCAACAAAGGGTGTACCTTACCTGATGCTTGAGACAATCTGTATCGCATTTCTTGGAACTATAGTAGGAGCTATCCTTTCAATTCCGCTTGCGTTCATCTCGGCTTCAAACCTTACCCCTAAGCCCATTGCCTTTGCAGGAAGAATCATCATCATGGCTGTTCGCACGATTCCTGCCTTTGTATATGGTCTTATGTTTATCCGTGTAACAGGACCCGGTGCTTTTGCAGGTCTTTTGACAATGGGTGTATGCTCAGTCGGAATGATAAGCAAGATGTATATTGAAGCAATTGAAGACCTTGATACACACGTTGTTGAATCTCTTGATGCATCAGGCTGTGATACCTGGCAGAAGATCCGCTACGGAATTCTTCCCCAGCTCCTTCCTAACTTTGCATCAACAGCTATTTACAGATTCGATATCAATCTTCGTGACGCTACAATCCTTGGTATGGTTGGTGCCGGAGGTTTCGGTGCTCCTCTTATCTTTGCGATGAATGCTTATCGTTGGAATGAGGCCGGAGCAATCCTTGCAGGACTTATCATTCTCATTCTTATAATTGAGTTTATCTCAACCAAGATCAGAGTTAAGCTTACAAGGGGTTGATAATATAAGAATAGATGCAGTAGTAGAAAACGGTTTTGCTTAACTGCTGCAATAGCTAAAACTGCTAATGGTAGCAGTGGCAAAAAGCAGCGTTCTGCTGCATATATAAAATGTGAAAAATGCAGCAGAGAAAATAGACCAAGATTTCCTGCTGCATTTTATTAAAGAATCAAATCAGGCAGGAAACATCATGAAAATAATATTTACATCAGATACGCATGGACATATATATCCAATAAACTACGCTACAGGGAAAGAGGAAAACTCCGGTCTCTTTAGAATTGCATCGCAGATAAAAAATGAAATAGACGGAAACACCCTTGTAATAGACGGAGGCGACAGTCTTCAGGGAACGCCACTTATGACCTACTATCTTGGAAATCGGGGAAAGTACGACTTCAATCCCATGGCAGAAGGCTTCAATGCCATGGGGCTTAGTTACTACACACTTGGTAACCATGATTTCAATTATGGATATGATGCAATTGCTGATTACACAAAAGCCATGAAGGCCACACTTATCTGCGCAAACGTAGAGGATAAGAGAGGCGAACTCGGAATTAAAAAGCATGTTATCCATACATTAGAGGATGGAACAAGAGTCGGAATAACTGGAGCTGTCACAGGTTATGTTAACGTCTGGGAGCAGGAAAAGAACCTTACGGAACTCGAGATAACAGATCCAATTGAAGCATTAAAAAAAGAGCTTGCTGAGATTAAAGATGAGTCAGATATAACAGTATGCATCTACCACGGAGGCTTTGAGGAAGACCTTGCGACAGGACAAAGGCTCTCTGATACAGAAGAAAATCAGGCCTGCAAAATAGCAAGAGAACTTGAATTCGATATACTTCTTACAGGCCATCAGCATATGTCAGTGCCTGAAGCAATGATAGAGAATACCTATGGTGTTCAGCCGCCGGATAAAGCTATGAAGTACTGTGTGATAGAAGCATGTAAGGGAGCTGATAGTAGAAATGCTCAAACCACAGTTAACGGCTTTAACGTTACATCCAATCTCATTACAGTATCAGCAAATGAAGAAGTCTACAACGAAATACTGGCTTCCCACAGCTTCATGGAAGACATGAACAAGTCCCTTCAGATATGGCTTGATGAACCCATAGGCTGCCTTGAAAACGAGATAAAGCCCGAGGAAAAGCTTGAAGCAGCACTTCATGGAAGTAAGGTTGCATCAATTTTTAACCAGGTGCAGCTCGAACTAACAGGAGCGGATTTCTCCTGCACAAGTCTTGCAAACGAACCTCTTGGACTTCATAAAGAAATAACAGTAAGGGACATACTTGGAATATATCAGTTTGCCAACACAGAAGAAGTCAAGGAAGTAACCAAGGCAGATATAAAGCTTGCTCTTGAGAGATGTGCTGAATATTTTGATTACGATGCAAATACAAAGGAAGTGAAAATCTCAGATGTATTTCTTCAGCCTAAAATAGAGCATTACAACTACGATTATTATGCAGGACTCTGGTATGAATTCGATCTTACAAGACCTGTGGGTGACAGAGTTGTAGTGATGAAAAAAATGGACGGAACAGAACTATCCGACAACGAGAAATACACACTGGTAACCAGTAACTACAGAGCTACCGGGACAGGCGGATACGAGTGTATAGGAAAATGTAAGACAATCAGAACCTACCCCGAAGAAATGCCTGATCTCGTAATTGATTTTGTCAGAAGAAATTCCCCGGTTGGTGAAATCGTAAACAGTAAATTCAAGTGCATATATTAACATATTAATCTAGATATTGACATAAATATATCTGTCAATTATACTTACAACTAATAATTTTCAGAAAAGAGAAAAAACTATGAGAGATTTCAGACTCATCAATTCAATAGCACCATCATCTTCAAAGCCCGTGGATCCAGATCAGGGGCTTATTGGTGTTATGTTTGATGGGGATAGGCGAAAATGCATAGTTTGATTTATTTAATGCATGTTAGGTTAGGTACTAAGCCTCGTCAGACTTTTGAAGTTTGATGGGGCTTTTTGTATAGCACTTAACGAGGTATTTCACGAGTTTAGTGTAGCAGAAGACACACATTAAGGAGGAAGCAGTATGGATATCATAAGAAAAGAGGATTCAAGGCAGGAAATCATCAGCAGGTTCTATAACCAGTATGAAGAGGATATACGTCTTAAAAGAAGTATTCATGGAAGACTCGAGTATGCAACTACAATGAAATATATTCACAGGTACGCAGCTAAGGATTCCAAAATTCTTGAAATCGGTGCCGGTACGGGGAGATATTCAATTGCACTTGCCAGGGAAGGTATGGATGTTACTGCTGTGGAACTGGTTGACAGGAATCTTGAAGTGTTGAGGGAGAACAGCAAAGGCATAGATACTATCAGATCTTTTCAGGGTGATGCAACTAAGCTGGATATGTTAGAAGACAACACATACGACGTGACCCTGGTATTCGGACCTCTCTATCACCTTTACGAAGCTGATGAGGTAAACAAAGCAATTGATGAGGCTATAAGAGTTACGAAAAAGAATGGTGTTATCCTGTTTGCGTTTATATCTGTTTTTGCAATCATGTATTCAAATTATTTCTATGGTAAATGGAGCTTTGGGCAGGAGGAAAACTTTACAGATGATTATAAAATCAGACATTTTAAAGAGCAGTTATTTACAGGCTACGATATCGTTGAATTTGAAAATCTTTTTAAGGAAAAGAATGTAACACATATCACAACCACTGGCGTTGATGGACTTATCGAACCCCTTGAACACAGAGAAGATTTTGCAATATCAGAGGAGGATTTTAGCAGATTGGCAGAATGGTATATGGCCTTTTCAGAAAAGAGAGAGCTGCTTGGAAACACAAATCACCTGTTGTATATCTGTAGGAAACAGTGATTTATATGATTGCTGACCAAACATAGTAAAATGACATACTATACGGTGGAAAATTATCATATACTAAATATAATAAATAACAATGAATGGAGATTTAAAATGAAGAAAATATCATTAACAAAATACACCGACTTCATAGTTGATGAGACAACAAAGCTGTTAAATATCGATTCACCCACAGGCTACACAGAAGAAGCAGCCCTCTGGGTTAAGGAGGAATTTGAAAAGCTTGGATTTGATGCCACTATAACAAATAAGGGCGGAGTTATCGTTGATCTTACAGGAAAAGATAAAGAGAACGGACTTCTTCTGGAAGCTCACACGGATACACTTGGCGGAATGGTGGCAACCATCAAGGATAACGGAAGACTTCAGCTTACAAACCTAGGAGGAATGAATCCCAATAATGCCGAGACAGAGAACGTGAGAGTAGTAACCAAGTTTGATGGCATCTACGAAGGAACTTTTCAGTTAAACAATGCTTCGATTCACGTTAACGGGGAGTATAACGATACCAAGAGAACCTGGGAGAACTGTGAAGTGGTTCTTGATGAGGATGTTAAATCAAAAGAAGATACGGAGAAGCTGGGGATATCAGTAGGAGATATTGTATGCTTCGAGCCTAATGTGAGAGTCACAAAGACTGGCTATATAAAATCAAGATTTCTTGATGATAAGCTTAGTGTTGGAATTCTTCTTGGTCTTGCAAAGTATATAAAGGAAAAGAAGATTACTCCTAAGAGAGCACTTTATGCGCACATTACAGTATTTGAGGAGGTTGGACACGGCGGATGCGGTAATGTTCCGGAAGGATGCACAGAGGCTATATCAGTAGATATGGGATGTGTAGGAGATGGTCTTACCTGTACAGAGAAGCAGGTTTCCATCTGCGCAAAGGACAGCGGTGGACCTTACAGCTATCCTGTAGTTCAGGGACTTGTTGCAGCAGCCAGGGAAAGCGGAGCTGACTATGCAATTGATATCTATCCTCATTATGGAAGCGATGTCGAAGCAACTCTTTGTGCCGGAAGCGACCTAAAGCATGGACTTATCGGTGCCGGCGTCTATGCTTCTCACGGATATGAGAGAAGCCATCGCGACGGCGCTGAGAATGTACTCAGACTTCTTATTCAGTATGCGCTGGCATAGTCTGAATATCAGTATCATTTCGAGTATATACAACATACAAAAAGATAGAAGGCATATTATTTTGTAAAACTACTACATATTTTGCGAGATGCATAAGCAAATAGTAAGGTTGCGGCTGTAAATCCTAAGAGACAGACTGACCAATGGTACTTTTCATAGAGCTTAAAATGAATCAGGAGATTCAGGAAAAGCCAGTGATAAAGGTACATGCCATAGGTTATGTCTGTCTTTCTTGCTTTTTGCTCAAGAGTTTCAAGTAACCTTACGGACTTTTCCTTCATAATGACGTGAGCTGCAAGAACCGCAATGGCAGCAGTAGCCATACCTGTTATAAGACCTGTGTAATAACCGTAATCATAGACACGGGTAATTCTTATTAAGGAATGGAGCATTAACAAAACAGCCAGTACCAGATTCGTGTACTTTTGATTATACAGACTGCAGGTCTGGCAAAAAGCACCTATGAAAAAAAAGACAGCATAAGGAATGAAGCATCTTTCCAAGAGCTTTTGACCGGTAGATGAAAGCATGTCACGAAGTATAAAGGCTGCGATGTTACCCAGTGAGAGAACAAAGCAGGTAATTCCATAAAGTACCGGTGACTTTGAATTCTTTGTAACGAGCTTAAATAAAAACAAAAGAATATATAACTGCAAAAGAACAGTTATGTACCACAGAGGACCGTTAATGCTTCCTGTGGCAAATTTCTGCATACAGGAAGGAGTTGCCGCAAAGCCGATTCCCTGCGTGACGATCCAGCGTAGTATGGATATATCGAATTTGTCAGGAATAATCAAAAAGAGCGAGGCAAGATAAACAGCCATACTGAGCCACAGCTCGGGATAAAGACGAAAGAACCTTTTTTTCATAAAAAGCTTAGCGTCAAGTCCGGAGCGCTCAAGAGAGGCTGATATCAGAAATCCGCTTATAGCGAACAGAATTACTGTGGGCTGATAAAAATCTATGGCTGATCTTAGTATGCCTATGCTTACTGCGTGATCGGGCACATATATTCTCATATAGCCGGTAAAATGCAGGCACATTACGCAGAAAGCAGCCCAGTATCTAAGAATTCCAAATGCATTTTTTTCTTTTTTTTGCATAAATAATCAATTTCCTATTGAATAGAATATTAATGCGCCATTTAACAGACGCAGTAAAACTTAATAATAGTGTACCACATTTGACGGTAATTTATGAAATATTAAGAGATTGTTTAATGAAATATAGTATTTAAGGCATTGTTACGCATAATATAGGAATGATAGAATAATCTATGTAGAATTATGTTATTACTAAATTTCTTATGGCCTGGAAGCAGACAGATAAGAACTTATGCCGGTTTGTAAAGGCCGGGTGGTAAAACAGGAGAAAATGCCTTATGAAAATGTTTAGCGGAAAAAGCTCTTCAGCAAATGTGGCTGAAGCGGCAAGAGGACTTTCATCACCGAAACTCATTATTTTTACCTGCGACGCTGATCACTTTGATGATAGTGTGGCTGCGATTGAGAAACAGTTTCCCGGTGTCCCTAGTATTGGCTGTGTCGGAATGGCTTATGACTCATCCATGCTTGAAAAAGGCATAGCCATAACTGCTTTCACTGAAGGAGTTAAGGTAAAGACCGGCGTACTTGAAAGTGTTTCAACAATGCCGGCCCGCTATATTCACAGGCTTCAGAAAGATATTGAGGATATTAAGCCAGGAAAGGAAAATACGGCAATCATAGATTTCTGTGCCGGAAATGATGCTTCGGTTCTGACCACGCTTAGAGGCCTCATTGATAAGTACAATCTTCAGGTAATGGGAGCAACCGGTGATGCGGGTAAGGTTTCCATTAACGGTAAGGTATATGATGATGCGATGTCCTATGCAGTTATCAAAAATGAAGGCGGTAGGGTAAAGACCTATAAGGAAAATATCTACGAGCCTAAGGATAACAGACAGCTCATTGCATCTAAAACCGATAAGGCAAAATATTATCTTGGTGAGTTAAATGGCCGCTCTGCTAAGCAGGTTTATATGGATCTCACAGGTGCCCGCTCGGATAAGGATATTATCAATCAGACCTTCCAGAATCCTCTTGGAAAGATGATAGGTAAGGATGTTTGCATCTGCTCCATCAAGGACGTATCAGGCAGCGGACTTATCCTCTACAGACAGATAAATGACTCTGATATTCTTACACTTCTTGAGATGAAAGATCCTATGGAAGTTGCACAAAATACCATAAGCAGAATCAAGAGCGACTTTTCAAGAATCTCGGGAATATATTCCGTGAATTGTATTTTCCGTTATCTGGTTCTATCAGAAAGAGGTGAGATGAATACCTATCTTAACAAGATAGCCTCACTTGGACCATCCTGCGGACTTATCGGATTCGGAGAGCATTACAATACTCAGTTTGTTAACCAGACAATGACCTGTGTAGTCTTTGAATAACAGAACTAGTGTTGATATCATCGTCCATGAGAGGGAGAAAATAATATGTTTACAGATATCTTTAAAAAGAAAACAGAAGAGCCGGAAGTTACAGTTCAGCCTGTGAAAAGCGGGATGGATCCGGAGAAAAGAGATTCTCTTATCTATATTGCAGATTCTATCAAGACCTTCCAGAAGGAGCTTGTTCAGAATGAGGTTGCAGCCCTTACCGAGATTCATGATATGGGTGAAGCAGTTGAAAATGTTATAGAGAGCAACACTGAGCTTAGAAATGAAATGGATGCTTTCAATGAGATGTTCGCTGCGGTTAATGAAAGTGCAGGAAAATTTGAAGACGTTAAGGTAAATATTCTTAACAGTGTTCAGAATGCTCAGAACAAGGTTTCAGAGCTTAAGGAAAGTTCAAACGAAGTTCGCGCTACCTTTGATGAAATGACTGAGAGCTATGAAAACTTCAAGAATGCCGTTGATCAGATTTCCGATTACATGAAAAAGATTATCGGTATCGCAACACAGACCAACCTGCTTGCACTTAATGCTTCAATCGAGGCTGCAAGAGCAGGTGCTGCAGGAAAAGGCTTCGCTGTTGTTGCTACTGAGGTAAGAGAGCTTGCTGATGAGATCAAGGTTATGATCAGTCAGGTAAATGCTTCCATAGATGAAGCGGGACAGGAGAGTGAGAGACTTTCCGCAAATATCCAGAATTCCATCGCTGCGATGGATAAGAGTATTCAGGAAGTTGATGAGACCAATGCAACCTTTGATGAGATTATAGAGAGCGCTAACGGAGCAAATGCTGTTCAGCAGGAAATTGCAGATACAGCGGATGCAGCTTCGGACGAGCTGGGAAGAATCGGCAACAGCTTTAGCAATATCAACAGTAAGTACGATGCCCTTGTTAATCAGCTTGAGAAAGTAAACAGACTTGGAACAACCAAGAGCAGCGTGTTCGAGCATATTGATAATCTGGCATCACAGATAGAGCCTATCGTGAAGGATAAGAAATAACACAATAATTATTAATTAAGAAAAGATTAAGGTAATAAACTATATACATGGACTCATAGAAATTATAGAATGATTCTATATGCTGATATTATTTGGCATATAGAATCATTTTTTTGTGGCTGTTTTCATGGCTGCATTACCTGTTTGGGAGTATATTGCATGTTAGAGCTTTTTAGGGCAAACCAATTGAATATAATGCTGTTTATGGGCGGCATTTGTGGCATTATAGCGTTCTTTTCATTGGTTTCCGAGGTTATGTCGAGAAGGAGAAAAGCATACGTTGTTTATCTTTCCATGTCTGGAATGTTATTGCTTCTTGCGGACTGGCTTGCATATACATACCGTGGCAATCAGTCAGAGTCGGCCTATTGGATAGTTCGGATATGTAATTTCTTTGTATACTTTTTTACCCTTTCCATTGTTCACGCGTTTAATCTATATGTGGCAAATATGCTTAAGACCGAGGGAGGATTAGTAAAAGCTCCCATAGAACTTAAATTTGTTGAAGTCTTTATTACAATTGGCGAAATTATGATAATTATTTCGCAGTTTACAGGACTTTATTATACTATCGATGAATTCAATCAATATCAGAGAGCACCATATTTTATCCTGAGTTTTACTTTCCCGATACTTTCACTCTTTATCCAGATGATAGTGATTATAAAATATTATAAGCACCTGGGAGAAAGAGTAAGGCTGTCGCTTCTCTTATTCCCGATTGTTCCGATTGTGGCAGCGATTGCGCAGATCTTTTTAAACGGGCTTGCCCTCATTAACATTGCATGTACTCTGATGATAGTGGTGGTTTATACCTTTTCACTGATTGAATTAAATGAACGTGCCAAAAACGCCAGCAGTCTTGAGATTGAATACCTGAAAAAAGAGCGAGAGAGCATGCAGACGCTGTTTGAGCAGACAGCAAGAGCACTTGTCAGCGCAGTGGATGCCAAGGATAAAAACACTCGCGGTCATTCTTCAAGAGTAGCTGAATATGCCAGAGAAATAGCGGAGATAAGCGGCAAGAGCGCTAAGGAATGCGATGAAGTCTACTATGCGGCACTTCTTCACGACGTAGGAAAAATCGGTATTTCCGATGAGATAATTTTCAAGAACAGTAAGCTTACGGATGATGAATATGAAGAAATTCAGCAGCATGTATTAATTGGACATGAAATATTATCAAGAATTACAGATTTTCCTTATTTAAGCATTGGTGCGAGGTATCACCATGAGAGATATGACGGAAAGGGTTACCCCGACAGATTAAGGGGAGATGATATCCCTGAGATAGCAAGAATCATTGCGGTTGCTGATGCGTATGATGTCATGACTTCCAGAAGGAAATACAAGGATATCGTTCCTCAGGAGAAGGTTCGTGAGGAGATTATAAAGGGGACAGGAACTCAGTTTGATCCCAAATTTGCCAAGATAATGCTCTACCTGATAGATATGGATGAAAACTATCAGATGAAGGAGAGAGCAGAGATCAAGGAACTCTCAGGTAAAGATGAGTTAAATCCGGTTGAATACAGAAGTGAGATTTCAGACGGAATTCTTATCACCAGGAAGACAACCAGAATTCATATGAACTGCAGTCCCGATGGCAATGACGAAGGCCTTCCTTCAATGCCGGCGCTACTTCTTTTTGATTCACTTGATGGGCATATTTATACGAATGAAAAGAAGATAAAAGTATTTCACTATCATGAATACGGCGATATCTGGTTTGACGGTAATACAAGATGCAATCGCGCCAGAGATATGAAGGCCGAGATAAGGAATTTTGATAAGGAAAAGCTCGACCAGGAAAACAAGGAAAACCAGAGCACGGAATACCTCATTGAAGCAGTTAAATTCAAGGACCATGCACTTGTCAGAATAGTGTGCAGATACAGGACAGTTGAAGTAATAGTTGCACTTCCTGATGCATCAGGATATTTATATCTCGCCATCACAGGTGAGCACTGCCACATAACGGATGTTTCAATTGATCAGTCAGAGGAAGAAATTGACAGCAACTACATCCCGCGAATAGCAGAGTGGATAAGCTATATTGATGTGCCTGAGGGCGATGTTCCAAACATACAGATTGATGATTATCATTCCTTGATAACGGAAGGGCACCCTGTTACGGATGGAATGACTATGACCTTCCACACCATGACACTTCCGACTGCAAGAAGAGTATGGCACTGTCCGCATATCATATTGTTCAGCTCGGATGATAAAAAGGTTGATGGAGAAAACTACCGCGAATTTTCACTTATCAGATTTGATGGTGAGCATTGGGAGTCCAATGGATCCTCCGAAAATAAAATGGTCACCAATATCCTGGATGATTTCGATTCCTGGGATGAGTGGAAAGCACTAAATAAAAAGGGCTATGACTGCGTAGTTAATTTCAAGCGAACAGGTAATAAGATAACTCTTACTACAGAAAACGGAGGAATTGCAATCCGCAACGTCACCAATATACCGGACAATCCGGGAGAAATATATGTAGCTCTCACGGGAGACCAGGTGGCACTCACAAATATACGGTATCAATAAAGTATTTATCTATACTAAATGCCTTCCCTTTGGGGAAGGTATTTTTTGTACAATGTTGGACATCTGTTGGACAGCGAATAATATAATTTTATCAGAAATACAAATTTTATAGTTTTTTTGGATACATTTTATGAGGGGGAGATATACAATGAATATGAAACATATAGGAATAGCGCTTGCTGTATGTGCGGTTATGCTGTTTTTTGCAGGATGTGGAAAGGCCGGCAATGTAACAGTTATGAATGCCGGACAAGTGCAGGCCTATGCGGGAGTTTGGGCTGATATTTATGAATGATAAAGGTAAGGAGTCGATATTCCTGAATGAGTATCTAATGCTGGCGTCGTGCATTTTTGCTGCGGGAACCAGCTTTGTGACGGCTATACTCATCAGGTCGCAGGGTAATCCTTTTGCCATGTTTGAAGTGATCGTCAAAATGGTGACAGTAATCATGATGTATCTTGCGTATAAAAAATTCAGCTGGGATGTTGCCAAGGGAATAATGGGCGGCGTCCTCTTTTGCCTTATGTATCAGGAAGCACACATGGTTCTTGAACATTTATGGGGAGAAGAGGATTTTGACGCCTATCTTATTGTGGGTGTTCAGGGCAGCATCTATCTTGCAGCTGCGGGAATGTCATTTCTTATGACAATAATAATTACTCTTAATCATTTCATCATAAATTATGGCAAAAACGGTAATCCCGGCAATGTCATACTTAACAGAATGGCTATAATCTATAAGCTCATTCTGTATATTGTGCTGCTTATAACTAACAGCAGATTAGGGTTTGGGAAGGTTTTTATTTGGGAAAACGGGTTTCAGTATCTGACGGATATAGCGATTTTTCTTTTGATTGTAAGCATAGAGTCACAGCTTGATTCCTTCAAGGTTTTGAGACAGGAGCTTTTGAGAGAGAAGAGAAAAAAAGCCGTGCAGAGTAAAGAATCCTGAATTTATATTGAGAAAGCAAAAAACAGATGAGTATCAGAAAACGCTTAACAGGGATATGGCTTATGTCCATGACCCTTCTTTCTTATGGTGCATACACGACATTCTTTGTGGCACAGATGTCTGCTCCTTATATTGTTTATTGGACTTTGCCGATTTTTCAGAGTATAGCCCTTATCATATATTTGTGGGGACCTGAAAAATTAAAAAAGGCACCCTTTAAAATAATGTATAAGCTGTGCTATGCCACATCCTTTTTTGTGCTTCCCGCATTTATCTTCATTTTTATGGGACTGGTCTCACAGTATCATGTGAATATTCCGGAGAGCATTGATGCAACGGAAATGCCGGTGGAACAGATCCTTCCAGGAGATGAGACCATCATATATAAAACGGATGTTGTCTACATATTTTTCCCTGAGTATTCAGAGATTGATCTTGAATGTGGAAAAAGGCCTTCGAAATCAGATGATTCCATAACCTGGTGCTGCGGTGCTGCCTTCCAGCATGCGGTTGAGTTAAGCTTCAATCATGACAATATAGAAGGCGACCATGCTTCTTATGGAGAATTCTACGACAGTCCCTACGACAGGGATGCGGACGGAGCCTTTACTTTTTCAAACGGACAGTTCCACTATGAATTTGAGAACAAAACCGAAGCTGTGAAAAAAGCAGCAGAAGAGGGTGGATGCGGTTTTATGCAGCTTGCGATGATAGATGATACATGTCCTGTCATGGATTTTGACAGACCGCGGGCAAGATGCTATCGAACCCTCGCTGAACTAAATGGTAATCTCTGCGTCATCGATTCCGTAAAGATGATGCATTTTGATGAGTTTATGGATGAGCTTGACCGCCTCGGAGTGACCAACGCTGTCTACATGGACATGGGCGCAGGCTGGAACTACTCCTGGTACCGCAAAGCCGACGGCAAAGTACGCACTCTCTTCGGCCTTCCAGTTCCATGGTCCCACAACTGGATCGTATTCCGTAAATAAAGCTCCGGTTTTTTATATCGGAATAAATATTTGACTTCTTGCATGATTTTTTATTTTTTGTGCAGGAAGTCATTTTTTTGTTGGACATGTGTTGGACATGGGGGATTATGATGATGCATGTAGGGTGAAACACATCACAAATTTTCTTATGAGGAGAGGATGATATGAGAAATAAAGTTTATGAAAAAGTTATTGCAGCTACAATGGTAATGGTAATGTCAGGGATGCTCATGACAGGTTGTGGAAATGCGGCACCGGAGAGCACAGGCACCCAGGCTGAGGTAACTGCAGAGGTAGCTGACACAGAATCAATCGAGGATGATGCAACTGCACAGGCACCTGCTCCTGAAACAGCAGAAGATTATAACAGCCCTTCAGACAGCGTATATCACGATGCTAACGGATGGAGCGTTAAATACGATGCGACCAAGTTCACTGTTACTCCTGAGAACGGTAGTGTTTTCATAGTTTACCAGGGTGAGTCAGCAGGAACAAATGTGATCACTGTTACATACGATGTTGAGAATACGGGAGAAGCTGCTATAAAGAAGCTCGGCGAGTCCTGGGGCAGTGATAAGACAACATATTCTGAGGGACCTTTCCCCGGAGCAGAGGATGTGACAGGTTACTGGGCAACACTTCCGCCTTCAGAGGATGGCTCAGGTCTTTATGAGACAGCAATCGGCAGAGATTACATGGATGGAGCGCTTATATTTGAGCTTACAGGACACAACGGTGAGGACGATGCGCAGAATATGGAAGTATCAGATCAGATGGCTTCTGTTATCGATTCACTTACCTTTGAACAGTAATATGTTTTTATATCGTTACTATGAACCGGAACAAAACACAATCTTCTGAGGGGGAGATTATGAGTTATAGAGAAAAAATCACAACATTTACATTAGTTGCTGCACTTATATTATGTGCATGCTGCTTGTTTTATTCCACCGGATGCGGCATGTAAAGTAGAGCAAACATTATGGGAAGCCGGTTGGTAGTAATGTTGCAATAAGCTATATTTCTGGCAAACAGCCCGAAGAATTGCTTGCAGAGGTTACGGATACAAGGGATGTGGATCCAGAAAAAATAGACAGATCAGAGAGCTATTTCCCGGGAACCTTTGACAAATGGGGCTATTGGCGGACAATCAATGGGAATGGAGATTCCACGCCGGACAGAAAAGCTATAGCTGGCTTGATTTATTTTAATCTGTTTACAAACAAAATTAATCAATTTAATAAAATTGATTGACAAGCGAATGAATTAAAAGTAAACTTTGTTTCAAGTTAATACTTTAAACCGTTGAAGCGGAGATAAAGGTTATGATGCCTTCACAGAGAGTCCGGGGTGGTGAGAGCCGGATAAGAAACAAGTAATCAAATGGACCGCTGAGGGTGTGGGCGAACTTCCAGTAGTTCACAACGTAGGGCATACGTTAGTTGCCAGGGATATGTTGGTATCCTGATAAGCGCGTAGCACATAGCTATGAATCAAGGTGGCACCGCGGATATATTTTATGAATTATTCGTCCTTGACAGAAGTGGATTCTGTCAAGGGCGTTTTTTTGCGTGTGAAGCAGAGCCATGCAGTTTCACTTGTATGCATGCTGGCATGCAAATACAAGTGAAACTATATGGCGAGCAACACGAATGAGAAAATGCGAAGCGTTTTCGAATTTGTGTCTGCTTCACACGCAAAGACAGGAAGCAGAGCAATAATAAGGAGGAAATGAAAATGATCAAAGAAGCAATCGAAAAAATCGTTAACAAAGAGGACCTCACCTATGATGAAGCCTATACTGTAATGAATGAGATTATGGGAGGAGAAACCACTCCTACTCAGAATGCAGCATTCCTTTCAGCACTCTCAACCAAGAGCGCAAGAGCTGAGACAACAGAAGAGATAGCAGGCTGTGCAGCAGCAATGAGAGATCATGCAACCAAGGTTGAGACAGGAATGGATGTCTTTGAGATAGTAGGAACAGGCGGAGATAACGCACACAGCTTTAATATATCAACAACCTCAGCACTTGTTGCGGCAGCAGGCGGAATGAAGGTTGCAAAGCACGGCAACAGAGCAGCATCTTCAAGTTGCGGAACAGCTGACTGTCTTGAGGCACTTGGAGTTAACATCCAGCAGGATCCTGAGAAATGCGTAGAGCTTTTAAAGGAAGTAGGAATGTGTTTCTTCTTTGCACAGAAATATCACACCTCCATGAAGTATGTAGGGGCTATAAGAAAAGAGCTGGGATTCAGAACAGTTTTCAATATTCTCGGACCTCTTACTAATCCAGGAACACCCAAGATGCAGCTCCTTGGAGTATATGATGAATATCTTGTTGAGCCTCTTGCACAGGTACTTGTAAGCCTTGGTGTAAAGAGAGGAATGGTTGTATACGGAATGGATAAGCTCGATGAAATCTCTCTTAGTGCACCTACCAAGGTATGCGAGATCAAGGACGGATGGTTCAAAACATATACCATTAAGCCTGAGGATTTTGGCCTTAACAGATGTACCAAGGAAGATCTTAAGGGTGGAAATCCTGAAGAGAATGCAGAGATTACAAAGAGAATTCTTGCAGGTGAAAAGGGACCCAAGAGAGATGCGGTTCTTATGAATGCAGGTGCATCCCTTTACATCGGCGGAAAAGCTGACAGCTTTGCAGATGGCATAAAGCTTGCAGCAGAGATTATCGATTCAGGAAAAGCAACGGAAACACTGGAGAAGCTGATTGAGGTCAGCAACCGTGAGGAAGAAATGAGTGCATAATATGACCATACTAGACCAACTCGCTGCCCACGCCAAAACCAGGGTGGAGGCCGCAAAACAAAATATATCTCTGGAAGACATCAGATTACAGGCTGAAGTACTTCCCAGGGGAGACTTTTCCTTTGAAAATGCACTGAAAAAAGATGGGATATCCTTTATCTGCGAGTGCAAAAAAGCCTCTCCGTCCAAGGGAATAATAGCTGAGAATTTCCCTTATCTGGACATCGCAAAGGATTATGAAAAAGCAGGAGCCGATTGCATATCGGTTCTTACTGAACCAAAGTGGTTTCTGGGTGATGACAGGTATCTTAAGGAAATAGCAGAGACAGTAAAAATCCCCTGCATCAGAAAAGACTTTACTGTAGATGAGTACATGATATATGAAGCAAAAGTCCTTGGAGCATCAGCAGTTCTTCTAATCTGTGCGATCCTGGAGGGAGAACAGATAAAGGAATACATAAATATCTGTGATGCTCTCGGTTTATCAGCTTTAGTGGAAGCACATGATGAAAGTGAGATTGAAATCGCAATTGAAGCCGGCGCAAGAATAATCGGTGTAAACAACAGAAATCTCAAGGATTTTTCAGTCGACACAGACAACAGCACAAGGCTCAGGCAGATGATTCCGAGGGATGTTATATATGTCTCAGAGAGCGGAATAAAAAATGCAGAAGATATAAGAAAGCTTCGCGAAGCAGGCGTTGACGCAGTCCTTATAGGTGAAACGCTCATGCGGGCGCAAGACAAAACCAAGGCACTTAGTGAATTGAGAGGATAAAAATGACTAACAAAGATGGAAGATTCGGAGTCCACGGTGGACAGTACATACCGGAAACCTTAATGAATGCAGTAATAGAACTTGAGAAAGCATACAATCACTACAAAGATGATCCGGAATTTAACAGAGAGCTCACAGAGCTTTTAAATGAGTATGCGGGAAGACCTTCAAGACTCTACTACGCAGAGAAGATGACAAAGGACCTCGGAGGAGCAAAGATCTACCTCAAAAGAGAGGATCTCAATCACACAGGCTCCCACAAGATTAACAACGTATTAGGCCAGGCACTCCTTGCAAAGAAGATGGGGAAAACCAGACTTATCGCTGAGACAGGAGCAGGACAGCACGGCGTTGCAACTGCAACCGCAGCAGCACTTATGGGCATGGAATGTGTTGTTTTCATGGGAAAAGAGGATACCGAGAGACAGGCACTTAACGTGTACAGAATGAGACTTTTAGGAGCTGAAGTCATCCCTGTTACTTCCGGAACAGCAACACTAAAGGATGCTGTATCCGAGGCAATGAGAGAGTGGACTACACGAATTGATGACACACATTATTGCCTTGGATCTGTTATGGGACCTCATCCTTTTCCTACAATTGTGCGCGACTTCCAGTCAGTCATTTCGAAGGAGATAAAGGAACAGCTTCTTGAGAAGGAAGGACGTCTTCCAAGCGCTGTGGTTGCCTGTGTCGGCGGCGGATCGAATGCCATAGGAACCTTCTATAACTTCATTGAGGACAAGGATGTAAGGCTTATCGGCTGCGAGGCAGCAGGGCGAGGAATCGACACCTTTGAGACAGCAGCGACTATCAACACAGGAAAACTCGGAATTTTCCATGGTATGAAATCATATTTCTGCCAGGATGAATACGGACAGATTGCTCCCGTTTATTCGATTTCAGCGGGACTTGATTATCCCGGAATCGGCCCCGAGCATGCTCATCTCCATGACATCGGAAGAGCAGAATACGTGCCGGTTACTGACGACGAAGCAGTTAACGCATTCGAATATCTCTCAAAAACAGAGGGAATCATACCTGCAATAGAATCATCACACGCCGTAGCTCACGTTATAAAAATAGCACCTGGCATGAGCAAGGACGACATTATCGTAATAACAATTTCCGGCAGAGGCGACAAGGACTGCGCTGCAATTGCCAGATACAGAGGGGAGGATATCCATGAGTAAAATATTAGAAGCATTCAATAATAAAAAAGCATTCATACCCTTTGTTACCTGCGGTGATCCGGACCTTGATACCACAAAGGAAATATTAAGGGAGCTACAGGCAAATGGCGCGGATCTGATAGAACTTGGAATACCCTTTTCAGATCCTACAGCAGAAGGCCCGGTAATTCAGGGCGCTAACATCAGAGCCTTGAAAAACGGAATCACTACTGATGATATCTTCAAAATGGTAACCGAGGTCAGAAGTGAGATCACAGTGCCTATGGTTTTTATGACTTACGCCAATGTAATCTTTTCATACGGAATGGACAGATTTTTTGAAAAGTGCAAAGAAATCGGTATGGACGGCGTTATTCTTCCGGATGTTCCTTTTGAGGAAAAAGATGAATTCGTAAATTCTGCATCTGCATATGATGTTGACTTCATTTCGATGGTGGCACCTACCTCAGAGGACAGAATAGCAAAAATCGCATCCGAGGCTAAGGGATTTATCTACATAGTATCAAGCCTTGGAGTCACCGGAACCAGAACATCGATCAGCACAAATGTTAAGGATCTTGTTGAAAAAATCAGATCAGTCACAGACGTTCCCTGCGCAGTTGGTTTTGGAATATCAACTCCCGAGCAGGCATCACAGATGGCTGAAATCTCAGACGGAGCAATAGTCGGTTCAGCAATTGTACGAATTATCGGACAGTACGGCAAGGATGCTCCCACACATGTCGGCGAATTTGTAAAGAACATGAAGAGCGCCTATAAGGCATCATAATAAGATAATTAAGCCTTCACCCTGGGCAGGTAACAGAATAAAGTAGTTCACCAATGGAAAGACAAAATAAAGTCTTCCCCCGCTGGGGGCGCTAATCGTCCAGGGGACGATTGCTTTGCGCGGACCGAAGCGGAGCGAAGACAGGTGGCGCGAAGCGCCGGATGAGGGGACTGGGAACGGAGAATAACATGAAAATACTTCCTGAATATACAGAAATACAGCAAATAGCCGGAACCGGCAAATACGACATACTACCTGTGAGCTGCGAGATCCTCTCGGATTTCATAACTCCCATAGAAGCTATGCGTATTCTTAAAAACACATCAAAACACGTCTACATGCTTGAGTCGGCGCAGGCAAACGAGACCTGGGGGCGCTATACCTTCCTGGGCTACGATCCCACAATGAAGATTACCTGTGTAGACGGCAAGGTCAGCATAACAGATGAAAATGGGGACGAGACTACAAAGGAAGGCGACCCTTCAGAGTGTCTCCGCGAGATTTTATCAAAATACAGAAGTCCCAGATTTTCATATCTTCCTACCTTTGCAGGTGGAATGGTGGGCTACTTTTCATACGACTACTTAGGCTACAGTGAGCCAACAGTCAGGATGAATGTGGAGGACACCGAAGGCTTCATGGACATGGATCTGATGCTCTTTGAAAAGGTCATTGCATTTGATAACACAAGGCAGAAAATTGTTCTTATTACTAATATGAAGCTTACACCGGATGAATCAGAACTTAAAAACAATTATGATAAGGCAATTTCTGACCTGAACGATATAATAAAACTCCTTACAACCGGAGAAAAAATCCAGGAGGCTCCTGGAAAGCTGCTGGGTGAACCTACACCACTTTTCAGTAAAGAGCAGTACTGCGAGATGGTTGAAAAAGGAAAGAAGCATATTTTTGAAGGAGACATTTTCCAGATTGTTTTGTCTAACAGATTCTCTGCACCTTTCGATGGGAGTCTCTTTAATACCTACAGGCAGCTCAGAACAATAAATCCTTCACCGTACATGTTCTATTTTTCCGGAACAGATGTTGAGGTTGCAGGAGCTTCTCCGGAGACTCTTGTAAAGCTTCAGGACGGAGTGTTACACACTTTTCCTCTCGCAGGAACAAGACCTAGAGGAAAGACAGAGGAAGAGGACAAGAGACTTGAAGAAGAACTTCTTGCAGATAAAAAAGAGTTAGCAGAGCATAACATGCTTGTTGACCTTGGAAGAAATGATCTTGGAAAAATAAGTAAATTCGGAACAGTTTCAGTAGAAAAGCTCCACTCCATAGAACGCTACTCACATGTAATGCATATCGGATCCACAGTCCGCGGTGAAATCCGTGATGACAAGGATGCGCTTGATGCCATATCATCAGTACTTCCTGCAGGAACTCTTTCAGGGGCACCTAAGATCAGGGCCTGCCAGATAATCGGTGAGCTTGAAAACAATAAACGTGGAATCTATGGTGGCGCCTTAGGTTACATTGATTTTACAGGAAACATGGACACCTGCATCGCAATCCGTATAGTTTACAAGAAAAACGGAAAAGTGTTTGTCAGGAGCGGTGCCGGAATTGTTGCTGACTCCGTACCGGAGAAGGAATTTGAGGAATGCGCCAATAAGGCAAAGGCGGTCCTCACCGCACTTAGATCTGAAGAATGATGAGGGGAAAGGACCTGCACATGATACTACTAATAGACAATTACGACAGCTTTTCATATAACCTATACCAATACATCGGTGAACTTGTTGCTGAAAAAAACATCTCCGCTGACAACATACAGGATGAAATTAAAGTCATAAGAAATGATGAACTGACTGTGACTGAAGTGGAAGCACTCGCTCCTGACAGAATAATTCTCTCCCCGGGGCCCGGACGCCCTGAGGATGCGGGAATCTGTATGGAGATTGCTAAAACCCTTGCACAAAAGATCCCCACTCTTGGGGTATGCCTTGGACATCAGGCAATCTGCGCTGCTTATGGTGCAACCGTAACATACGCTAAAGAGCTTATGCACGGCAAACAGTCTGTAGTCAAATTTGACAGAGACTGTCAGCTGTTTAAAAACTGTCCTGAGTCTGCACCTGTTGCAAGATATCATTCACTTGCTGCAGACGCATCCACAATACCTGATGAACTCGTAGTAACAGCAACTACAGTAGAAGACGACAGTGACACACATATCGCAGGTGAAGTCATGGCTGTTAAGCACCGGGATTATCCCATTTATGGAGTACAGTTCCATCCTGAATCAATTATGACACCAGATGGCAAGACCATGCTGAAGGATTTCCTCTTTGGATAATATCGGAGATACTATGATAAAAGTGAAATTTTGCGGTCTCACAAGACCTGAAGACATCCGCATAGTAAACAAACTAAAGCCTGATTACATAGGCTTTGTTTTTTATGAAAAAAGCAAGCGAAATGTAACAGAAGAAAAAGCCCGGGAGCTTAAGGAAAAGCTTGATGATAGTATCAAGGCAGTGGGTGTCTTTGTGGATGAGGATGAAAACAGAATAGCCGGGATTGCTAACGAAAAAATAATAGACACAATACAGCTTCACGGTCACGAGGATGAAGTATATATTGCAAGATTAAGAAAGCTTACTGATGCTAAGATCATCAAAGCTTTTCAGATTAAGAATAACCTTACAAATGGTGAAAAAGGAAATTGCATCTCGGATCACTCTGTTCAAGAGAAAACGAATACGGATGCCATAAAACGAATAAACGCTTCCTCCGCAGATATGGTTCTTGTGGACTCGGGACAAGGTACGGGGAAAACCTTTGACTGGGATGTGCTTGGCAAAATAGAAAGACCGTTTTTCCTGGCAGGAGGCCTGAATACTGAAAACATTGAGAGTGTGATCACCGGGATAATGCCCTATGGAATAGACATGAGCTCCGGAATAGAAACTGACGGCATAAAAGACGAATCAAAGATGAATCTGATAATGAGAGCCGTAAGAGGGAATTAAACATTTTTGTGTGATATTTTGCAACTAATCTGAAAAATTACATTTTTTGTAATATATTGACATTTTATGTAAAAATGTTATTATATCTTATGTTGCGTTATCGAGGGGGAACGAAAACGTATTACACAATAATGGAGGGAAGTAAGGTATGAGAAAAGTTTCAAGAATCGGTGCTGCTGCACTTGCGGTAGCGCTGTCCGTAGCATTCGCTACACCATCTACAGCACACGCTGCACGTATTCCGGAGGTTGTAGTTAATCTTTCAAAGGAAAAGACAAACGATACTTATTCATCAGGCTTGATAACAAAGGATAAGAATGTCGTTTTCCAGACTACTGATCGTAACGCATACTACGCAGAGTATAAGAAGTACTGGAAAGATAACAGCTATGGCTCTACTTCAAGAACTGTTGGAAATGTAACAACTTATTACATTTACCGCATAACCTATAAGAATGAGCTTACAGGTGCAACAAGTACTGAAGAGAAGGATGTAAATCCTTCAGCAACATATGCTGATGAGGTAAAACTTACATCAAAGGTTTATGTAAATGCAGGCGAGCCTACAAATCTTGTAGTATATCTCAGAAACGGTGACACAACAATTAAGAAGGTTAAATCTTCAAAGAAGAGCGTTCTTACAGCTACAATCGACAAGAAGAACAGCCAGGTTACCAAGACAGACAACAATGCAGAAATCATGACAGATAAGGATGGTAACAAGTTCTACTACAGATCTACAGGTGAGAAGGTTTATCTTCCTAAGGAGCACACAAGAGATTCAGTTGAATACAAGGCTACAAACGGTTCATCTTCACAGATCACCATCAGATTAAATCCTAAGAAGCCCGGTTCATCTAAGGTTTCCTTCAAGATTTACAACAAGGACGGTCAGCAGACAGGTAAGGCTACTGTAAAGGTTGAAGTAAGAAGTGATGCAGATATCTTTAAGACAGTAACATTTGCAGGAAAGTCACTTATTGAGAAGAAGTTTGGTGATACAAACTACATCAATTATGGCAGAAGAGCAAGTGAAAATGCTTACGATTACAACTTTACAGAAAAGACAAAGGGTAAGCTTGTAGTTAAGGGAAACAAGGGCATCAAAATTGTAAAGATTCAGGTCGGCACATATGAAAAGCCTACAGGAATAAACGGATTACACTACGACGAGTATACAAACACTTACTACAACAATGATAACGAATATTACTCAAACAGCAGAAACGGTAAGGGTGTTTTCAAGCACTATGATTACAATGGTGACGGTGATTACCTTGATACAGTAAACGGAATTTCTGAGAGCAGCATCGGTTACAAGTTTAAGACAGTTAAATCAGGCAAGACAATAAAGCTTGGCAGATATGCATACTGGACAGATAAATTTACTGATACATATGTATATAAGGACAAGACCGGAAACAAGACAACAACAGAAGAGCTTACAAAGAATCAGGACTATGCACCTACAAAGATTATTATCACTTACTACAACCAGATGTCAAAGAGCTATGGCCAGAAGGAATTCACACTTTACACGACAAACAAGAAAGTAAAGCGTAAGAAATAATAATATAGAATATGTACAGGACAGATCCGCATCGAAACAGGTGTGGGTCTGTTTTTTTATATATTAGGAAATTCCTCCGGATTTCCTAATATATAAAAAACGCTCCGCTATGGATGCGCACTCGCGCGTATGGTATTTGTTGCATAAATGCAACCGCGCTCGGCGCGAGCATGTTGCAAGCAACATGCTTT